>OCZA010000144.1_pt1 | contig 24902 bp, 35 predicted proteins | sample 1539021 | NCBI WGS metagenome assembly OCZA01 (sample SAMEA2619376, study PRJEB22493) | marine metagenome | biome: marine biome (ENVO:00000447); feature: surface water layer (ENVO:00002042); material: "saline water (ENVO:00002010), including plankton (ENVO:xxxxxxxx)" | depth 5 m | reverse complement strand
TGGTGAAAGTTCTACTGGAAAAACTTTCTTCTCCCTCGCAGTTGTCAAGAATTTTCTGGACAATAATCCTGACGCTTATGTTCTCTATTTCGATACTGAAAGTGCTATATCCAAGTCTTTATTAGAAGCACATGGAGTAGATACTAGTCGCTTAGTTGTTATTAATGTAGTAACGATTGAAGAATTTAGATCAAAAGCACTCAAGGCAGTAGATAAATATATCAAAATGCCTGAGTCTTCTCGCAAACCATGTATGTTTGTGTTAGACTCTTTAGGTATGCTTTCCACAGAGAAAGAGATCAACGATGCATTGAACGATAAACAAGTTCGTGACATGACCAAATCACAATTGGTTAAGGGTGCGTTTAGAATGTTGACTTTGAAACTAGGACAAGCAAACATTCCTCTTATAGTCACAAACCACACTTACGATGTTATCGGATCTTATGTCCCAACTAAAGAAATGGGAGGAGGCAGTGGCCTCAAGTATGCCTCGTCTACAATCATATATCTCAGCAAAAAAAAGGAAAAGGATTCGCAAGAAGTTGTTGGAAACATTATCAAAGCTAAGACAGCTAAAAGTAGATTATCAAAAGAAAACAAAGCAGTAAGTATTCGTCTCTATTATGATGAGAGAGGTCTTGACAAATACTATGGACTTCTAGAACTAGGAGAACTTGGTGGTATGTGGAAGAATGTTGCAGGTAGATATGAAATCAATGGTAAAAAAATATATGCTAAACAAATTCTTGCAAACCCAGAAGAATATTTTACAGATGATGTAATGGAAAAACTTGACGCTATCGCCAAGGAAGAATTTAGTTATGGTTCTTAATGAAAGATCGTATAGAGTTAACAATCTTAAGGACATTCATTCATGATGAGGAATACTTAAGAAAAGTTCTTCCTTTTATTGATAGAGAATATTTTGAAGAGCGTATTGAAAAGATTATATTTGAGGAGATATCAGATTTTGCTCAAATATATGATAAGTGCTTGTCACCTGAGATTCTTTCTATTGAGATACAAAAGAGAGATGATATTTCTGAGGAAGAATATAAGAATGCTTCACAATTATTAGAGACTCTTAGTGAACCTTCTAGTCATGATCAGTGGTTATTAGATACTACAGAGGTTTGGTGTCGTGATCGTGCTATATATTTGGCACTCATGGAATCGATTTCTATTGCCGATGGAAAAGATGACAAAAAAGGAAGGGATGCTATTCCTAGCATTCTCTCTGACGCTCTGGCTGTTTCTTTCGATAATCATATAGGTCATGATTACCTTGAAGACTACGAAGCAAGATACGAATCGTATCATAAAAAAGACGAAAAGATTCCTTTTGATTTAGAATTCTTCAATCGTATTACGAAGGGCGGTCTTCCTAACAAAACTCTTAATGTTGCTCTTGCAGGTACTGGTGTGGGTAAGTCTTTGTTTATGTGTCATTTTGCTAGTAGTTGTTTATTACAAGGTAAGAATGTTCTTTACATAACCCTAGAGATGGCAGAAGAAAAGATTGCAGAAAGAATAGATGCTAACTTATTAGATGTTAATATAAAAGATATTACTGATCTTCCTCGTGTATTATTTGAAAATAAAGTAACTAAGTTGGCAGGGAGAACACAAGGACAACTTATTATTAAAGAATATCCTACCGCATCTGCACACTCAGGTCACTTTAAAGCATTACTTAATGAACTAGCGTTGAAGAAATCATTTAGACCTGATATAATATTCATAGATTATCTAAACATATGTGCTTCATCCAGATACAGAGGAACCATAGGTGTTAATTCGTATTCATATATTAAAGCAATTGCTGAAGAACTTAGAGGTTTGGCAGTCGAAACAAATGTACCGATTGTCAGTGCTACTCAAACTACTCGTGCTGGTTTTGGCTCTAGCGATGTTGACATTACCGACACATCTGAGTCTTTCGGACTCCCTGCTACTGCTGATCTTATGTTCGCTCTCATTTCTACTGAGGAGTTGGAAATAGTTAATCAGATAATGGTTAAGCAATTGAAGAATAGATACAATGATCCGACTCTTAACAAGAGATTCCTTGTAGGAATTGATCGTGCTAAGATGAGATTGTTTGATTGTGAGCAAGATAATAATGGTGAATTAGTAGATGCTAATCAAGAAGTTATAGAGAAACTTAAAGAAGATAGCACCTCTGATAAATTTGCAAAACTAAATTTCTAATGATTAAATCTGCAGATAAAATTTGGAATGAGGTTGGTGAAATAAACAATCTTGAATTTGAATATCATTACCTAGGTGAAGATCAAGATATACCTGTGTTAATTGCTAAGGATGTCTTTAAATATCCTGATAAAGTAGTTGAATTTGCTAACACACTTCCTTTTTGGGAAACTAGAAACATGATTGGAGATGAGATAATCCGACCAGGATTAACTTATGAGGTATCTCCATTACTTTCTTATCAATTTACTCATAGATTATCCAGAAGAGTTGGTAAAATATTTGGTGTTCCTAGACCTAAAATTTTTGATGTGTATGCATCTGCAACTGGTGGAAAAATGACACTTTGCCAAAGTGGAGGTCTTTGTTGCTATCCTCATACTGATGCTAACCCTTCATATGACTCACAAAATACTCAAAATGTTGCATTGAACATAAATCTAACAGATCATGGTGCAGTTAAGACTGGATTTTGGTCTTATATGAACAAGAAAAGTCTGTTGGATTTTAATATGGATGAGTTAAATGCTTTCAATAATTTTCAACATAGACATGAGAATGTTCATACTTCATCATGGTTTCAAATAAGAGACTATGAGGACTTTAAATATGCAGATGCAGTGACTATGCCTTATAATAGTCTTGCTGCATACTCTGTTTACAATTTACATAATCCATATATTGAACCTAATTGGTTCAATACATCCGACAGGTTGACTCTTACAGTTTTCTATGGTATACTACCAGAGGATCTGGATTTTCCTGACGGAGATCTTGAAATTGTTAAAGCGTCTTGGGATTTCTTTAGACTAACGACGCTACATAATTATAATCCCGAACATACAAGACCCTTATAGTCATGCCAACACATTCTAGTGCTATTTCTGATAACGATTTTACACAAGGTCAGAAACCAGTAGCAACCCCTCCAAGAAAACCAAGAGCAAAAGAATTTTGGGAAGCAGAACCAGAAGATGCAGAGGTACAAGGATGGAAAGATGATCCTAACGACCCTACTGGTCCACAGATAGGAAGTATTGCTAATCCTACAACTCCTGCTCCTACTGCAACTCCACCAAAACCATTTGCAAAAACAAAAGCAAAGGTAACTATCACTCCTGACGCAGTGACAGCAACAAAAACTAACGCTAAGTGGACAGAATATACTAACTTTGTAGATGCTGTTACTAGTGATGAGTCTAAAATTGCATCACAATTTATTGCTCGCACTGCACAATTACAAGCAGAAGGATGTAAAATTGAGCGTTTATTAACTGCTGGTATTGGTATTAGTGCTGAAGGTGGTGAGTTCTTAGAGATCGTTAAGAAGATTGCATTCCAAGGAAAACCTTATGATGCAGCAAGTATTAATCATCTAAAGGTAGAACTTGGTGATGTATTATGGTATGTTGCTCAAGCATGTATGGCATTAGATGTATCTCTTGATGAAATTATCGGACAAAACATTGATAAATTGTCTGCTAGGTATCCTGATGGACACTTTGATTCATACTTCTCAGAGAACAGACGGATAGACGACCTCTAAATACTTAGAAAGTATTAGGAAAATGCCCACTTACTTACAAGGTGGCGAACAAACTACCGTCAACTCAACAATAACAGAATTATTTCCTGCAATCGCCTTCAATAGTGGTAAAAAAATTACTACTGCTGAAGAGATGCAGGATTTTATTTCTGATGCAAAGTTGACTGCTCAGAACGCTAAGAAATCTTTTGTGAATGATAGTAATATTAAATCTGCTGAAAAGTATATAACATTGATGGATAGTATTCGACCAACAATGAGAACTACTAAGTTAGAAAATGCTGTTGGAATAAAAAAATGGTTAGATGAATATAGTCATCAAAGATTAATTGAAAAAGTTGTCTGGGGATACAGAGAAAAACCACAAGGAGTTCCCGATAATCATGCAGGAGATATATTTGTATATTTTAAAGACAAAACAACCCTTCCAAAAATTTTAGGAGTCAGTTTAAAAGCAGGAACTGCACAATCTAAAGAACCAAAGATGAATTCTTATGTTGGTTCTAGTCTTAGGAAACCATGTTTTACAGATTACTTTCCAAAAGCATTACCCGAATTAAAAGACGAGTTGTGGGAAAAAGTATACTCTAAAGTTCCTAATCTTCCTAAGGAAGTTACTAAAGCAAACTATCTAACCTTAACAACTAACAGACAAACTCCTCATCCTATATTAAAAGAGAAAGTTTTGTTGATGTTTAAGTATGAAAAGAAAAAATTTGAGGACTTATATAAAGAAATGAATCTAGTTTGTAGAAATAAATTCATCTCAATGATCAATGATAATGGTAAAGGTTTAAACTTAACTAAACGATGGATAATGGAAGAGTTTAATTTGCCAAAAGATAATGCAGAGGTGCCTCTAGTATTAGTCAAAGCAGTTGGTATAAAAGCAGAAGCTCAACTAGCATCTGTAAAAGATTTTCTTCCTGCAGTTAGTAAAGTTAAAGCATACTTGAGTGCAAATTCTGTTCAAGAGTGGTTTATTGATTTAAAGGGAGATAATAATCACAAATTAACACTACTAATGACTATAAGAAGTGACTCAGAATATAGAGAACAAAAACAAAAAGGTAAACTTGGTGCATATACTATGCTAAAATTATTATATCGTGGTGCTAAATGAAATTATATGTCTTATTATGATATCTTTCCGACTAGAATATACAAATACAATCTAGATGTTACAGACTTGAAAGCATACATGCTTGATAGATACAACTCATACAAGGATCATTCTGTTAATGAAACTCCTACTGGATGGAACTGTAATGTAAGAACTGAATACGATGGTGCCTTCCCTAAACATTTCAAGGAGTATTATAATTTTATTTTACGACAGTTTAAGGAAGATATTGGTTTAGAACATAGACCATATATCGATGAGATTTGGATGAATGCTTATGAAGAATCTAATTTCCAAGAACCACACTCTCATTTACCAGGATTCTTTTCTGCAGTACATTATATTTGTTATGACCCTAAGGTTCATAGTCCTACAGTGTTTATGAATCCTCAGATGGATGTATATTCTTTTATGTTTGATGATAGTTTTATGGATGAAAAAAAGAATTCTCATTTAAAAGAGAGTACTAAATTTGATGTTGTAGAGGGAGACTTAATAATTTTTCCATCACATTTAAAACATTGTGTTAGAAAAAACAATACTAAAAATCTTCGTATGACTATATCATTCAATATAAATAAGATTGCAGAGGATACTAGAAGAGTGTTTGCTGAATAGCATGAAGAATTTTGCCCAATTCATAACTGAAGCTCAGACTAACGCAGCAAAACAAGCATCAAAGCTTGGTTTGACTGGGGATGGTCATGGTGCTTGGTTAGACCCTAATGGTAGAATTGTGGGTCGTACCATCGATGGTGAATTAGTTTTTAATAGTGGTCGCAAACCAGCACAAGAAACTGATCCTACTAGACCAGGTATGGCTGCTCGTGGTGTTGTACCCGATCAAGGTCCACCTGCTATACCACAAGCACAACCAGAAGAAGAACCAGCAGAGCAAGAACCAGTAGAAAAAACTCGTGGTACATTAACCATTGGTTTTGGAAGATTTAATCCACCTACTGCAGGTCATGAAAAACTTCTTACTAAGATTGCAGACACAGCACAGGAAGGAGAGTACACAATATATCCATCACACTCAGTAGATCCGCAAAAGAATCCACTCGATACCGAGGAAAAGGTTCTTTTTATGAAAAAATTATTTCCAGATCATACCAATAATATTGTATATGATCCATCAGTTCGTACTATATTCGATGCGTTATCACAAGCCGACACACAAGGGTACTCCAGCGTTAATATCGTTGTTGGTGCTGACAGACAGAAAGAGTTTGAGGGGATCGCAAACAAATACAATGGGGAACTCTATAATTTTGACGCGATTAATGTTATTTCCGCAGGGGAAAGGGATCCCGATGCTGAAGGTGTCGAGGGCATGTCTGCTTCCAAACTACGAGCGTTAGCAGCCGATGGAGATTTTGAAGCATTTAAAAAAGGTTTACCTAAAGCTGCCAAAGGTGTTGTAGCAAGAGAGTTATTTAATACTGTACAAAAATCTATGGGTACTGCTGCTAAAACTGAGGGTGTAGAAATATGGCAGATTGCTCCTAAACTTGCAGGAAATACGCTAAGAGAAATATATCTTGACAGAAAATTATTTGACATAGGAAGTCTAGTAGAAAACTTAAACCACGGATTGATTGGTAGAATAGTCCGTAGAGGTGCAAACTATGTCATAGCAGTGACTAACGAAGGAATGATGTTTAAATCTTGGATAAAAGATTTGAGTGAATATGTAACTAAAAGACCTGTCTCTGGTGTTCCTGCATCTAAGAGAGGAGTAGGTACAGACTCATATCGTGCCTATGTACAACAACTAACCCCATTAGAGAAGGTTAAGTCGTTTATAAATAACTCTAAGAAGACAGCGTAAACAACTTTGAGAAAGCTTCGATGAGTAACATTGATGAAACCGCTAAGACATTAATACTGAATAGTATTCAGAATGTCTTTACAGAATCCACAATCGAGGAACCGATTGCAGAGGAAACTCCTGCTGAGAAATTACGCAGAGAGGTCGCTGAAAAGATTGCTCAGGATTTGCAAGAAAGAAAAGAAGCAACTAAGATGTATAAGTCTGGTGACGCTACAACTTCTGATGAAAAAGAAACAACTATTAAAGAAAAGAAAGTAAAGAATACTATTACAATCAATCCAACTATTGAAGAAGAGATCGCACAGTTAGCAACTGAGCAAATGATTGTTACTAATGCTGATAAGAAAGGTAATACACCAGCATACCAGAACTATAAGAAAGGTATGAAAAGTAAAGATGGTAAGCCTTTATATAAAGCAGCAGACCATATGAAAGAGGAAGAATATATTCCAGAAGAAGAAGTAGCACAGGAAAACTACCGTGCAATGAGAAATCCTGAGAGTTCAAAACCTGATGATGAATCTGATAAACCATACAGAGAGAGATCAAAGGCAAACAGGATGAAAGATCCTAAGAGAGGAATCAACTCTCCAGCATTCAAAGAATTCATGCGAAAACAAGGCATGGAATCGTATAACCCTAAGGCAGCACTAACAGAAAGTACATGGTTAATGTACGAAAAAAAAAAAATTAGCTGAAGCAAAAGTAGATAAGGGTAGATCTGATTACGGTAAAGCATCTATAAGAAATTATAGAAGAATGGGTCCTGGTCATGGTGATCCTGGTATGTTTGATCCTAGTGGTAAGAGAGGAAAGACTATTGAGAAGCGTAGAGAAGAGCACAAGTCTAGAAGAGGTGTGAAAGGAGCAAAGGTTCCAGCATATAAGAGAGAAGAATATATTCCAGAAGAAGGATATGATCAAATCAAAGATCGTATTGCAATGGCTGGTGGTGATCCTAGTTCACCTAAAAAATCTGATGCAACTAAGTACCCACCTCAAAGATCTAAATCAAAAGGTAAAACCGTTTATCAAAAGCAAGCTGAGAAAGAGCACGGTAAAGGTGTTACCGCACTTGATATTGTAAAGAAAGGTATTGAAAAGAAACATGGTAAAGGTGCTATCATGGGGAACAAGAAATGAAGAAAGTGAATTGGAGAGAGGAATTCGGTCCTATGTCTCAAGATGAGGCCGACATTTACACTGGTAAAAAAGCAGGTAAGTTGAAGATGACTAAGCAAGTCAAAAAAAATCTGTCAACTTATGAAGGTGATAAGAAAATTACAAGAAGCGAATCTACAAAATGTGGTAAAGGACAATACTTTTGTAATGATGAGCAGAAATGCAAACCAATACCAGAAGGTTATCATGTAATGCCAGATGGTATGTTAATGAAAGGTAAGAAGCATACTGTTAATGAGATCGCAATGAAAACAGATAAGAAAGTTCCTCTTGGAAGAAAAAGTAATCCATTTGGAAAACGAGCAGTTGCAAAAATGATTATAAAATCACTTGCTGAACCAGCAAGATCGAAAGCAGGTGTAACAAAAGAAGACTATATTTCAGAACTTAAAAAGAAAACATTAGGAAGTTATGTCAGAAAATCTTCTGCTGATATGGCAGGTGCAGCAATTGATAATGACATGAAAAAAGTTGGTAAAAGATACTCTGGTATTCAAAAAGCAACAAGGAAGTTAGAAGAACTTACAAGCTATAAAGACTTTATTAAAAACGCACAAGCAGCGAGGGATAGAGTGAAAAAAAATCAAGCAGACAAGAAAAAGAAAGATGCTCAGTACTCAGATATGAAGAAACATGGCATCAAATTCTATGATAAAAAAGGATCAGGTAGAATGGTTGGTGGTAAGAAAAAATATGACTGATATATAGTATAGTACATAAGTCTTAATCATGACTAAATTTTTACTACCTATTGCTATCAATATTATAGATAAAGCAGTAGATAAGATCCCAGAAGATCTAGAAGGCAAAATCAAAGAGTTCGTTATCGGATTACTCAAGAAAGCTGCTGCCAAATCAGGCAACAAAGTGGACGATCAACTAGTGGAAGCACTAGAGAAAGCACTACTAGGATCTTGAGTTTATAAATAATTGTAAGCAAATTGTAGTTCGGGTGTAAAAACATGGCTCTGTGGGGCAACAATGATAACATTGCTACTTTCGGTACAGTAGCAGTTGACGGTACAACCGTCACAGGTACTGGTACTACCTTTACATCCGATGTGACTGTCGGACAGGTAATCCGAGTGGGAGCAAGAGGCGGAGTCGGTACTTATTACGGCGACGCAGTAGTCACAGGTATAACTAGTGACAGAATATTGACAATTGATACAACCGCAGGGTTGAGTACAACATCAGTTGCAACAACAAGTTACTATATGAGTGAACTTCCTAAGAGTTCAGTACTAGATAGTGTCTATCAAGAAGATCGATCAGAGTATGATGCGATTGTTTATGGTATATCAACTGATACATCAGGTTCCTATCATGTAGGACATCAGGGATGGGTTGGTGTACAAACATATATTGATATGCATGGTTCACTAAGAGTAAAATCAGAAACTCTAGTTGCTATGTCTGGTATTTCTACAGGTGCTAACGGTATTGCATATCCTACTGACGAATAAATAAATTATTTCATTTTATTATGAGATTTGATGAACTGAATGATAGTAACTATCTCCTTTTCGCTATAAAAAATTATGAAAATCCTCAGGCAGTAACTGAGGATGATTTTTATGATGATTTAAAACGAATCAAATACATTAAGAGACTACTGAAACGATACAAGAATAGTGGAGAGCTAAGAACTCATCTAATTCTTAATCATTTCATAGTCCTTTTTAATGTTTTTGGAGATGCAGGAGTGCCTTTATTATTCTTCAAGTTGGATAAGGAACTATGGTCTTGTACCAAGAGTTTCCTCTCTTATCTTGGTAGGATACCAGAATATCCTTCCACTGAACTAAATAATATTGTTGATGATAATTATTGTCTAGAACAATTACGAGATATCTAATGGATCGTCGCCTTGCTAGGATCATTAAACTTATAAAAGAAGAGATGGTCGGCAATGCAGTCGGGCAGAGTGGTGGATTTGGATCTAAAGCAGATGCAAAAGGACCAGTTGCTGGTTATGATAAAGGTCTCGGTAAAAAAAAGAAAGACAAAAAACCTTTGAAACGATATTTGTACGGTGGTGCAGGGTCTAGAAAACGATGGATGTAAATTCTGCTATACTAGAAAGATTAGAAAAAGTAGTCTCAACCTTACAGGAAAATTCTGTAAAGATGGGGCAACTTCTTGCTGTGCATAATGAGAAACTGGATAAACAAGATAGGATTGATGCTGTTTTATTTGAAAAGGTGGATAGTGTTCACAGAGAAGTAACTCGGAAAACAGATGAAATCAAGAAAGGATGCGAAAGAGACATCAGAAAAGTCGATGACCGTCTTAGAACGATGGAAAAGAAAATGTGGACTATCGCTGGTTCTATTGCTGTTATATCTTTCTTGGTTAGTCCAGTCGGACAAAGAATAATTAAGCCAGTCTTGACTAATGGACAAGAAGTAAGTATAATATCAGAAGAAACTGTACGCATTGATGGATCTGATAGACTCGAAATATATTAGTCTTCTATCAGCTCGTCTTGACAAGTTTAAAAAAGTAAAGAATGATCTTTACAACTTCCGTTGTCCTATATGTGGGGATTCGCAGAAGCATAAGAACAAAGCAAGAGGGTATTTCTATTCGATAAAGAATAATACCAATTATAAGTGCCATAACTGTGGTGCTTCACTTTCTTTTGCCAATTTTCTTAAACAATTAGATCCAACTCTCCATAAAAAATTTGTCATGGAGAAGTTTAAAGGTGGTTTTGCAGGTAGAAAAGGTGCTTCTGCTATTGCTGCACCAAAAGAAGTAACAGAATTTGAATCGCCAACATTTAATACACCGATAAATCTACCTTTTTGTAGGGACAATGTTCATGGCCGTACATACCTTGAAAGTAGAAAAATTGATCCTAATAAATTCTATTATGCGGATAAATTTTGTGAGTTTACGAACTCATTGAAACAGACATTTGGATCAAATGTAAGAGAAGAACCTCGTATAGTCATACCACTCTTCTATAAGAAAGAACTGGTAGGATTTCAAGGCAGAAGTCTAGGTCCAAGCTCTGTTAAATATATCACTATAATGCTTTATGACGATGCCCCAAAAATTTATGGATTGGATCAAGTCAAAGGACAAACTCCAGTCTATATTACAGAAGGACCCTTCGACAGTTCGTTCGTTACAAATAGCATTGCTATGTGCGGTGCAGACGGTGATGTTGGGAAGTGGGGTATTAGCGATCCTATTTGGGTTTATGATAACGAGCCAAGGAATCGTGAGATTTGTACAAGAATCTCGGACACCATTGATAGAGGAGAGAAGGTAGTGATATGGCCTTCTAATCTTGAGGAAAAGGACATAAATGATATGGTTCTTGCTGGACATAATATTATGCCTCTGCTAGAATCAAATACATATCAAAACTTAGAAGCAAAAGTCAAATTTAACACTTGGAAAAAAGTATGAGTAACGGAACTAAGGTCAAGAAGAGGTCTGGAAGCATCGAACCTCTTGATCTTAATAAGATGCATGTCATGGTCGAAGAGGCATGCAAGGATCTTGCAGGGGTCTCTGCTAGTCAAATAGAAATTCAATCAGGTTTACAATTTTATGATGGTATCACAACTGCAGAGATACAAGAGATCCTTATCAAGTCTTCTAGTGATCTTATATCTCTTGATCATCCTAACTACCAGTTTGTTGCTGCTAGACTTTTACTCTTTAGTTTGAGAAAAAGTCTTTATGCAAAGATAAAAGATCATCCTACTCTTGGAGATCATATCACTCAATGTATAAGGAAGGGTATCTATGATCCTTGTATCACCACAAACTATAATGACGATGAGATAGACGAACTAGATAAGTGTATAGATCATGACCGTGACTTCCTGTTTACATATGCAGGACTTCGCCAAGTTGTTGACAAGTACTTAGTACAAGATCGTAGTACTGGTCAAGTATATGAAACTCCACAGTTCATGTACATGATGATAGCGGCTACCATGTTCTCACATTATCCAAAAGAAACGAGGCTCGATTATGTCAAAAGATACTACGAAGCAATCAGCAGACACAGAATCAACATCCCAACACCAGTCATGGGAGGAGTCAGAACCCCCATTCGGCAGTATGCGTCTTGCGTTTTGGTTGATATTGACGACACCTTGGATAGTATTTTTAGTTCTGATATGGCCATTGGTAAGTATGTCGCACAAAGGGCTGGGATTGGTATCAACGCTGGTAGAATCAGGGGGATCAACAGTAAAATCAGAGGTGGAGAAGTTCAACACACAGGTGTTGTACCGTTCCTCAAGAAGTTTGAGGCAACTGTCAGATGTTGTACTCAAAATGGCATACGAGGGGGATCAGCGACTGTCCACTTTCCAATCTGGCACAAAGAAATAGAAGACATCCTTGTCCTCAAAAATAACAAAGGGACAGAGGACAATAGAGTTCGTAAGTTAGACTACTCCATCCAGTTAAGTGAATTATTTTACCAAAGGTTTATCGACAATAAGGAAATCACGCTTTTTTCCCCTCATGATTGTCCTAACTTGTTTGAGAGTTTTGGGACCGATAGGTTTGATGACCTATATCAGCGTTACGAAAATGATCCAACAATCCCCTCAAGAAGAGTTAAGGCACAAGAATTAATCTTAAGTCTTCTTAAGGAGAGAGCAGAGACAGGTCGTATCTATATTATGAATATTGATCATGTCAATACTCATAGTTCATTTAAAGAAAAAGTAGAGATGAGTAACCTCTGTCAGGAGATTACACTACCTACAAAACCACTACAACATATAGATGATCCTAATGGTGAGATTGCTTTGTGTATATTGTCTGCTATTAATGTAGGAACTCTAAGAAGTCTTGATAGTCTTGAGGAGTTATGTGATCTTGCTGTTCGTGGATTAGATGCTTTGATTGATTTCCAAGGGTATCCTGTCAAGGCAGCAGAGATTGGTACAAAAGCACGGAGATCTCTTGGTATAGGTTACATTGGACTCGCCCATTACCTTGCTAAGAATAAAGTATCTTACAATGATGCAGAAGCACATAACATGGTTCATGACCTAACAGAAGCATTCCAATACTATCTTTTGAAGGCATCAAATAACCTTGCTAAAGAACAAGGTGCTTGTAAATATTTTGATAAGACAAAATATGCTGATGGAATATTGCCTATCGATACATATAAAAAGGATATAGATGAGATTGTACCAAACACATTGAAATATGATTGGGATTCTCTTAGGGATGACATCAAACAATACGGATTACGGAACTCAACTCTGTCGGCACAAATGCCATCGGAGAGCAGTTCCATTGTGTCTAATGCCACAAATGGAATCGAACCACCAAGAGATTATTTGTCCACTAAAAAATCAAAGAAAGGACCTCTTAAGCAGATTGTTCCAGCTTATCAATCGTTGAAACCACATTACACATTGTTATGGGATATGAAGAGTAATGAAGGTTATGTTAAAGTTGTTGCTGTTATGCAAAAGTTCTTTGATCAAGCCATTAGTGGTAATTGGTCGTACAATCCAGACAACTATCCTGATAATGAAGTGCCTGTCTCAGTCATGGCAAATGACTTGTTAACAACCTATAAGTATGGTTGGAAAACATCTTACTATCAGAATACATATGATAATAAGACAGACGAGGTTGAAGTTGAAGAAGTAAAACAGGGTTTAGAATCACTATTAGGTGAGATTGAATCCACATCAGAGTGTGACGCTTGTGCAATTTAAAACTAACAAAGAAATGTCAGAACCTAAAGGTATGACAGTATTCAATACTTCCGCTATTGATACTAAAAAACAACCAATGTTCTTTGGTGCTCCTTTAGGGGTGCAAAGATATGATTCATATAAGTATCCAGTCTTTGAAAAGATGACTCAACAACAGTTGGGATACTTTTGGCGACCAGAAGAGGTATCTCTTCAGAAAGATCGTGCTGATTATCAAACACTAAGACCAGAACAAAAACATATCTTTACTTCTAATTTGAAGTATCAGGTCATGTTGGATTCTATACAAGGTCGTGCACCTGGTATGGCATTTGCACCATACTGTTCCATCCCAGAACTAGAAGCATGTATGAATGTGTGGCAACTTATGGAGATGATTCATAGTCGTTCCTATACATACATTATAAAGAATGTTTACAACGACCCAAGTGAGGTTTTTGACACTATAATAGAGGATGAAATGATCCTCAAGAGGGCAGAATCAATCACTCATGCTTACGATGAATTTATTAACTACGCTCAAGAATGGGGTTCGAGCAATCTCTGGACAAAGAGTTCGCAAGGATCACCATCATCACAGTGGACACAAAGAGACCTTAAGAGATATCTCTATAGAGCAGTTGCTAATGTCAACATCCTCGAAGGTATACGATTCTATGTCTCGTTCGCTTGCTCGTTTGCGTTTGGCGAACTCAAGCTTATGGAAGGATCCGCTAAAATTATCTCTCTCATCGCACGAGACGAAAATCAGCATCTTGTCATCACGCAAACCATCCTAAATAATTGGTTGAAGGGGGATGACCCTGAGATGGTTCAGATTGCTAAGGAAGAAAAGGGATGGCTTGCTAATGCTTTTGAGTCAGCAGTTCAGCAAGAGAAAGAGTGGGCAGAGTATTTGTTTAAGAACGGTAGTATGATAGGATTGAATGAAAAATTATTATCACAGTATGTTGAGTGGATTGCTAACAAAAGAATGAGAGCAATTGGATTAGATCCTATCTATGATATTGCAATGAGAAACAATCCATTACCTTGGACTACTCATTGGATCAGTTCTAAGGGTCTTCAAGTAGCACCACAGGAAACAGAGGTCGAATCTTATGTCGTTGGAGGTATCAAACAAGATGTTAAAAAAGACACATTCTCAGGTTTTAAGTTATAATAAAACCTATCATGTATATCTACATGAGAAATGTTTATTTAAAAATTTAAGTCAAGAAGAGTTTGATGTTATTTGGGGAAGGTTATATCATTCCTATTGGGATGGTCTTTCCTATTCCGAAATAGATATAGATGAAGCAACACTTATAGATTCATCTTACTAAAATGAAAATAGAATTTGAAAAACAATTCGGTAAAGGCACAGATCCTTGGTATGCAAAGGCAGAGAGGTGGGTTAAGAAGAAATTTAGAAATCCATATCTACAACACCTTGCATTAGGATTTGTCGCATGGTTAAAAGAAATTTGGATTGAGGGTAAAATTAAAATGGAAATGTCTAGTGTAGATAAACAAGTTGAAGATCTTCATGAACTCTGGGATGAAGAAGAATCCAACAAGAGAATGGATGTCATAGGACAGAATGGTAATCTAGGAATACATTATTCAGAATCAGAAGTAGATGGTTTGAATGATATGAGTATAGGACGAGTTGAAGAATTGCAATGGGACATAGAAGAGATGAAAAAAGCAATAGTAGATGCTGCTGATGATTACGATAAGTATGCTGGAGGATAAATACCAATTAGGAAACTGTCACAAGGCATGAAGACATTTACAGAATTTATGCTAGAATGTTCTCTAGTTAAGGAGAGCAGTCTAAGCCGTATAAAAAGTAAATCAGATAAGGGAGGCATGGCTGTCCTCTCTGGAACTCGTACTGGTAAATCTTCCAAGGAAAATAAAGCAAGAAATAAACAATTAGATAAAGACATTCGTGGTCGTGGTCTTCCTGGTCCTACGAAAACGAAAGGTAAATGGGAAGGAGGAAGTGAACGCAGTCATGTTGTTTCTTCTGGAAAGAAAGGTAAGAGAAAGTTCAAAAAAGAAATTAAAAAGTTAGGTAAGAAGTATGATCAGGATGCAGTTATTGTACAAACTAAAAAGAATGCTACACTAAGTGCAACCAGAAAAGGTGGATTAGGTAAGAAGAAGAGAGTGGGTATAGGCAAATTTAAACCCCAAGGTAAATCACCAGAGGGTGTAACACAAATCAAAGGAAAAACATTTACTTATGAAAAATAAATCCTACGACGACTCCAATTGGAGACAGGAATACAAAGGTTATACAACCAACAAAAGATACCTAGAATTACTTGAGAACGGACCTCAAAGTTTATCTCAAGCATGGATACTAGGTGCTTTGCATAACGAGTGGAAGAAGATTAAGGGTTATGCAGACGATTATTCGGATGAAAATACAGGGCAACTTCAATCGTCATTTAAAGATTGGAATGCTAGAGTCGAATAAATATCCTTATAAGGAATAAAATTGTGTTATGACTTCTAAAGTAAAACAGCTAACAGACGAATCATTCTACAGGAAAAGATTAGCTGCTGTTGATCCAATGTGGGAAGAGTACTATCTTGGTGTCGCTACAAAGTTAGTAGAGAAAGGATATGAGAGTCCTCGTCTATTGGATAATATTATAGAAGCACTACCTCGTGAGTTAGATCCTGAGTTTTACTCTGTAATGTGTATGGTTAATCCTCGTTTACATGAGAATTCAGATCTTGCTGAGAAGAAATCTGCAAAAGCAATAGTTAGAAGTCTTGCTGCTAGTGGTTTCTTTGAAGGAGCAAAGTATGGTTTATATAAAGGATCTGGTAAGGCAGGTGGTGCTATGAAAGCTTTCCTTGATAAGAAAGCAGAAAAATTAAAGAAAGAAAAAGAAAAGCAAAAACCTGAGTACAAGAACAACCCTGCATTTGGTGATGCATCACATCATTCTAATAAAAAAACTAGAACTGAAGCAGTTAAAGTAAAGAGATGGTGGGATGATGATGGAGATGGAAAAGGATATGAGAAGGGTGAGGTAGATGGATCATTTAAAAAAGGTAAGAAGAAAGTAAAAGAACATCATGAGAAAGATAAAGATGGTAATACAATTCCACATAAACTAGAAGAAAAGAAAGCAGCAAAAGATTATGATGGAGACGGTAAAGTAGAATCAGGTAAGGCAGAATACTTTGGTTCTAAAGACAAGGCAATCAAAAAGGCAATGGGTAAGAAGGTCAAGCATGATTGTTCATCTAAAGTAAAACATGAAGAGTATGGTATAGGTGATTGCATCAAAGAAATGCATACTCTTGATCAGAATGGTAACATCACACATTACGATGTACTATTTTCAGACAGAGTTGTTAAGAATGTTCCTGTTGAAAACTTAGAAGTTCTTGTTAGTGAAATGCATGAGCATTATATTAATGATGAAAAGAATAAGGAAGTAGTAGAAGGTAGCATGAAGCAAGCAAGAAAGAATGTTGGTGCATCTACTTGTTGGGATGGTTACAAAGCAAAAGGAACTAAGAAAAAAGGTGGTAAGGTAGTTCCTAACTGTGTAAAGGAAGAGGACATTGATGAAGGTAAGGATGGTTTATGGGATAACATCCGTCAAAAGAAAGCAAGAATGAAGGCAGGATCTGGTGAGAAGAAGGCAAAACCAGGTGACAAGGACTATCCAAAGACATTGAATGTTGAGAATGAAGTTCTTAGTACAGTTAAGAGTGTAGTAAGAGAGGGTATTGCTAACTCATATGCTTTGGAAATTCCCATAGAGATAGTTGATTTTCTAGAGCAAAGAAACATACCTTTAGATGTTGCTGAGAAACTATCAGAGGAACAAATTGATTACATTTTCGACTTATACATAGAGGAAGAGAAGCAACCAAAGAACTGCGGTTGTGGACAGAATCCTTGTGTGACATATGGTAAGCAAACTGAAAAATGCGACGGAGACTCTGTGGCAAAAGTATAAGGACGCTCTATTTGAGACATTCCCTGACTTAGTAGTAAAAGAAACATGGGCTGATTGGGAATCAAAAGATGCTACTTTACATGCTGATATTCGTGTAGGTAAGCACTTCCTAAAAGCAAGAGAAGCACAAATAAACGATCCAAGATCTGACATATACAACACTATTCTTTATCCTAAGACTGGTGCAGATCTCCCCTGTTTTGGTATGGATCTCATGAAGTTTAGTGAGAAGAAAGTTATAATAGTATTTGACTTCCAACATCCAAGAGAAAATTATCTATACTCTGTCGATAGTTTACCTAAAGACGATGGTAAGTATAGGTTCTTTGAGATGGGTAATCATTTTTCAGAAAATATATTTGTAAGATATTGTAAACCTGAGGAGGTCAATGATTATTTGCCTATGTTTAAAACATATCTTATATGGTATAAGCATATCATAGATGAGGCAAACCCTACTGGACTAGATACAACAGTATATAAAGACTTTGATACTTACATGACTAAACTAGATCCTGTTAGAGGGTATCTTACAGCAAAGTTTGGTAAAGATAAGTCAGAATCTTTTGTTGATAATTTTTTATTCAGTTACAAATGACCTATGAGAATCCCTGGTACTACAAAGATACAGCTTTCACTTCTGATGATATTGGCGATTTCTTCGGTTTCGTCTACCGCATTACAAATATCCAGTCGGGTAAAAAATACATCGGACGAAAATATTTCTATCAAAAACGAAAGCCTAGAGGTGGCGGTAGGAAAGTTACATCTGAAAGTGACTGGAAAAAATACTATGGGAGCTGTCCTGAGCTTACTGCAGATAGGAAACTACTTGGAAACTCCAACTTTAGACGAGAAATCATATCCCTCCACACAACAAGTGGATGGGTCAATTATGAGGAGACCAAGCAACTCTTTCTAAACAATGTCTTAGAAGAAAAATTTGAAAATAACGAACCAATGTATTATAATAGTAATATACTAGGTCGATATATGAGAAAAAATTATGGCTGAATTTAAAGACGATACTCTTTACGGTTCTTCTGATACTCACATGTATATGATGGAGTGGGAGAAACATTATATGGAAACTTGTATCAATTTACTAGAACCAGCAGGTGATGTATTAGAAATTGGTTTTGGATATGGTTTTTCTGCAACACATATTCAACAGTTTGATATCAAATCTCATACTATTCTTGAGCCAGATGAAGAGGTATATAAAAAAGCATTAGAGTGGGCAAAAGATTATCCTAAAGCAAAAATAATTAAACAGGCATGGCCATGTACAGATAACCTTGGCAAATATGATTGTTTCTTTCATGATCCTTACATTGAGGATGCTAGTGAGGAGTTATTAAAATATAATTGTACTAACATATACTTTTTAATTAAATGTATAAAAGAATTAGCAAACAAAGATTCTAGATTTTCATTCTTCTGCTCTGTTAATGGAGAGAATAATACTATAGGACAATACTTTGATCGTCTTCAACGCACACTTGTTGATGAATGCCCAGACGCTGAATATAAAATCTCTGTATATCAATACGACAGTACAAATGTACCAGAACATTGTAATTATACAAATGAAGGGTGGTTATTTACTCCGTTGATTCAAGTTCAGCAATGATAGAATATCTTTTTCCTACTCCTTTCTACAAAACTAATGTTCCTTGCCCTAAAAAAGAATGGGATGGTATGATGGATGTATGTGAAAAATTTTATAATAAAAATATACAAGAGATTAATGATTGTGGAAATTTTACAGGTGATCAAGACATACCAGAGTTCTTTTTGTTGCATACTACCAAACAATTCTACTGGTTAAACTATCATATGGGTCAGGCAGTTAAAGAATATTTAAAAGAGATTACTGATGATGAAGACTATTCTGTTTTCTTTCAGAAGTCATGGCCGAATGTAACTAGATTAGAAGATGGTGGTAATCCAAATCATTACCATAAAGGATCTCATTTTAGTGGAGTCTATTATCTAAGGACTGAGGGTAGTGGAGGAACTTTAAATCTTCAGAGTGGTAATGAAATGGATATGTTACCATTAAATTTAAAACCATACCTAGGAATATTTCAATTCAATCCTGTAGACGGTGATCTAATTGTATTTCCATCTAGTGTAATGCATAATGTTAGAGGTTTTTCTGGATCACATTATAGAGCATCTATAGTGTATGATATATTCATTACATCTTCAGAAACAATTGATGATCGTTATGAGAACATTGTTACATCACCACATTTATGGGTAAGAGTATGATTGCTAAAGTATATGACAACTTATTTTCTCCTGCATTTGTAGCAACTACAGATGAGATGGTGTTTAATCTACCTGTTTCATGTACCAATGAAGCGAATGGCAAACGCTATCCTGATGGTGGAGGTGGCACTCATAGATTATTTGGTGAAAATTTATTTGAAAGAAGTAGTGTTAATACAGTTACTAACTGGTCACCTAAAGCATCTGTGTTTTTTAATATGCTGCGACATATTGAAGAGGTAACAGAGACAACATATTATTTGTCGAGGATAGATCTAAATTTACAGCATTCTTTTTGTGATGGTAGTGCTCATATTGATGGTGACTATAGTAATTCAACCATCATGTACTTCTCAAATTGTGAATGGGAGAAAGAGTGGGGTGGTCAGTTCCAAATACTTGATGGACAACATGGTAATGTCATAGAAGAGTATGAGTATGTGCCTGGTAGAGTTATTATTTTTCCATCTAATTATTGGCATAGAGGTCTAGGACCGAGGCATCCATATGTGTATAGATACAGTATAGTATGGAGAGTAACTGCAGTTGACAGCATTGATTTATGATAGACTATACTTATACTACGGATCTTAAACCATCTATTGCAACAGTTCCTAAATTTTTATCAGCAAAAGACTTTCGTTATGCTACAGAGTTTGCTCAAAAATCACCTTACATATGGGGCGAGAGTGATGCTGGTAAATTCAAACCAACAGGAATGATCTATGATATCATGGATGAAATGATTGGAGTTGGTGAGTTAGATAATGGAGAGATCGTACCTGAGGCCGAAAGAAATGTATCAATCAGTGATAAAGATCAGTATATAATTGATATGTTTGATGCAAATATATGTTCTAGGTTTCCAGAGATGGAAGATTATGATTTGTATAGAGCGTATATTAATTGCTTTGCTCCTAGAGAGATAGCAAATTTTCATCAAGACTGTGCAGATGGTTACGATGCTATAACTTTTATATTTTATGGTAATGAATTGTATACTGGTCTAAATGATGGTGGAGCAACTGAGTTTTATCTTGACGATAAAATTATTGCTATACCACCAATACCAAATACCCTACTAAAATTTACTGCATGGGTTTGGCATAGAGCAACTCCTCTTAAATCTGATCATCGTTTTACTTATGCGTTCAAGTACTGTAGAAAAGATTATTAAAGATGATCGTTACTTCATGGAAGATAATTTATTTCTTCCTGAGGTTATAGATGAGTTGAGAGAGTTTGCATTGACTACAGATGTCAAGGATGATTCTTATAATGGATATCATTCTATAAACTTTACAAGAGATTCATTCCCACTTGATTTGTTAAAGGACATAGTGACCTCATTAAAATCAAAGTATAAATTTCTAGGAGAATTTTCTAGAGGTTGGGCATTTGTGCATGATAATAATGCTAGTGGAGTAACACCTCATGCAGATCCAGCAAAATATAATATCAATCTATGGGTTAGTCCTAATGAGTCTGTTCAAGATCCAGAGAAGAATGGATTAATTCTTTATGATATTCAACCACCACCAAGTTGGACATGGGAAGAATATAATAATGATATAATAATGATAAGAAAATACCTAGAGTATACTAAATCTAAGAAGACTGTCATACCCTATGCATGTAACAGACTTTTGATTTTTAACTCTAAATATTTTCACGAAACTAACAAGGTTTCTATGATCGATGGATCAGATAATAGAAGAGTAAACTACACATTCATGTTCGAGTGACTAAATTTTTTAAAGCATCTGATTTTGAATTCAATCCTAACTGGGCGATCAATGTTGAACCTTGGAAGGATTCTAAGATCATGTTTGTTGATGATGTATATAAGTATCCAGATAAGGTGTATTCATACTTGAGTTCTATTCAAGCAATCAGAACTCATAAATCTATTAGAGGGTCTAAAAATGGCATAGACTTTATGGATGGTCAGATGGCCATTGATAATAGATGGGATCAGAATAGAAAATTTCTTATTGAAATGCTTGCCGATGCTTATGGTGTTCCAGATATAGATCCACATGCTGTTCCAAATACTACTAATACTTTTAGATTAATATCAGATTATCCTGGTGCTGGTAACTATTGGCATCCTCATGTAGATGGACAGTTAAACTTTATGATCTATCTGAATCCATCTCATCATATGAGAGCAGGTACCACCTTATATAATGCTGCTAATACAAAAGCAAAAGCATTTTTAAAAAATAAAGATACAGAGCATAGTAATCCTTGGAGAACACACAAGCAATTTACTGAAGAGTTATGTATCTTGGATAGATTTAATCAAGGAGTTGTTTTTCCTGGTCAGTGGTTCCACGGTCAAACAATAACAGATAATTTTTTTAAGACCACTACAAGATTTACTGAAGTTACTTTTATTTGAGTTATGTTAAGAGTTAAATGCAAGAGATGTAATACTGAATTGATCAGTACCAACAAGGTTCAAAGTTGTGGATGCACAAACAGAATGGTGTTGGAAGGAGATACTGTATCTGCGGTCAACCTTTCAGAAGTTATATTACTAAATAATACAATTGTCAGCAAAACTAGACATTTGACTGAAAATGAGTTAGAATGGCAAGAACAACGCAGAAAGCGTAAAATCCGCAAACTTACCTACGAGGAACGATGATCGACTTAGATGCCAGATACCACGAATATTTAATAAGAGATAATAAAAATTTCAGACTTGATGGCATTGATGAGAAAGTCAAAGCGTATGGTTACACAGATAACGGACAAGAAATAGATGGTTACTATGTGACCACAGAGAATTATACTTTCTATTTTTGTACAAAAGGAGTCTTCAAAAGGAAGGAGGAGTTAGTAAAGTGAGTGGAGATTGTAAGAATCAACCCATCGTTTTTTATGCTAAAGAGATGACGGTTACAAAGAAAATCCTTTTATCAAAGCAAGGTGTTAAGTTTGCATATGATATTTTTAAAACAGAAAAAGAATTGACAAAGGATCAGGACTAGTCTATAATAGATCAGTACACAAATCCAAAGATCAATAATGTCTTGTGGAAAAAATCATACCTATGACACCTATCAGACTGCTGCTGATGGGGTTAAACTTGCGGTTATCGAAGCTCTAAATATAGACGAAGAGACAGATACGCTAAAAGAACTCTGGAGCATTTACATTAGTCTCCGTTCTATAGCTGATAACTCTGCACAGCATTCCGAAGAAATTACAGGTAATATAGATATCGATACTAGCATTTTTAATGTCGGGTTAACAACCGATATTATGACAGGTATTGATCTTGAAGATTTAAGTGAAGGTCTGCATGCAGGTGACTCTATATCATTCGAGTAAATGAAAGCATTAATCACAGGTATTACTGGACAGGATGGATCGTACCTTGCTGAACTTCTCCTTGAGAAAGGATATGAAGTTCATGGTATAGTCCGTCGTTCTTCTCTCATTAATACACATAGGATCGATCACATATATGATAAGATCCAACTCCATTATGGAGACTTAACCGACTCTGGTAGCATCATTAGTTTAGTTCAAAAGATTAAACCAACTGAGGTGTACAACCTCGCTGCTATGAGTCATGTTAAGGTGTCATTTGAGATACCTGAGTATACTGGTGAGGTAGATGCTCTTGGAACCCTCCGTCTTTTAGAAGCAATTCGTCTTCTAGATCATGAGTGTAAGTTCTATCAAGCATCTACTTCAGAGTTATATGGATTAGTGCAAGAAGTCCCACAAAAAGAAACTACACCTTTCTATCCTCGTAGTCCTTATGGGTGTGCTAAGTTGTATGCCTATTGGATAACAAAAAACTATCGTGAAGCATATGGAATCCATGCTAGTAATGGAATTCTATTCAACCATGAATCCCCTAGGAGAGGCGAAACTTTTGTAACTAGAAAGGTTACAAGAGGTCTGTCTCGTATCTCCACAGGGATGGAGTCAGAACTGTTGTTAGGTAATCTAGATGCTAAGAGAGATTGGGGGCATGCCAAGGATTTTGTTCGTGGTATGTGGATGATCACTCAACATCATACACCTGACGAGTTTGTTCTTGCTACTGGTAAGATGCGTAGTGTTAGAGAATTTGTTGAGGAAGCAGCAACCTATTTTGGGTTGAATATTGAATGGAGAGGTGAGGGTATGGAAGAGGTTGGTTATTGCAAATCTCTCCGTAGAAACATCATCAAAGTTCACCCTAAATATTACCGCCCAACAGAGGTCGAAGAACTTTTAGGTGATGCAACCAAGGCAAAAGAAGTCTTGGGATGGGAACCTGAGTTATCATTTACTGATCTTGTAGAAGACATGTGTATTTACGGACAATGAATTGTAGCAAATTTCACGAAATTAAAAAATGTAGGGTCTGTGGCAACGAACATTTTGATGTCGTCCTTGACCTAGGTGATCAATATCTTTCTGGTATATTCCCTAAAGAAATTGATATGGACATGTACAAAGGTCCCCTAACTCTTGTTAAATGTAACGAGAAGAAAGGTGGATGTGGTCATGTTCAATTACAACATACATTTGATCTCCCTACCATGTATGGAGATGAGTACGGATACCGTTCTGGACTAAACAAAAGTATGATTCGCCATCTTAAAGAGAAGGCATTAAAAATTCAGAGTGATGTAGAACTTGAGTCTGGTGATATCGTAGTTGATATTGCTGGTAATGATGGAACTTTCTTGGGATTCTTTCCTAAAGATTGTCAGTTAATTAGTATCGATCCTACCTCTAAGAAATTTAAAGATTATATTCCTGAGAATGTAAGTTACATTGCTGACTTCTTTTCTGCAGAGAAATTTAATGAAAGGTTTGGTAAACAGAAGGCAAAAGTTATTACTTCCTTCTCTATGTTCTATGACCTAGAAGATCCATGCGAGTTTGCTAGACAAGTTCGTGCTTGTTTAGAACCAAGTGGTGTCTGGGTGCTAGAGCAGAGTTATATGCCTGAGATGCTTCGTGCTAATTCATTTGATACAGTATGTCATGAGCATCTATCATACTATGGTATGAGACA
>OCZA010000143.1_pt1 | contig 24948 bp, 29 predicted proteins | sample 1539021 | NCBI WGS metagenome assembly OCZA01 (sample SAMEA2619376, study PRJEB22493) | marine metagenome | biome: marine biome (ENVO:00000447); feature: surface water layer (ENVO:00002042); material: "saline water (ENVO:00002010), including plankton (ENVO:xxxxxxxx)" | depth 5 m | reverse complement strand
ATGATTGAAAAATGTTAAAAGCTCCTAAATTTTGGTATCAAAAATCAATTTCTTTGAACGCTCTTCTTCTATCTCCATTATCAATAATATGGTCGTTTGGAAATTTAATTAAAAGAAAATTTTCTAAAGTTCAAAAAATTAACTTGCCTGTAATAGCTGTAGGAAGTGCTATTATTGGCGGTTCTGGTAAGACACCGTCAGTTTTATACATCTGTAGAGAGCTAAAAAAAATGGGTTATAAACCTCATATTATTTCCAGAGGGTACGGGGGTTCTACAACTGTAGATGAAGTTATAAAAGTAAAGCCTCATATGGACTATAATTTTGTGGGAGATGAAGCCTTAATGATGTCAAATTATTTTACAACATGGGTGAGTAAAAACAAATTCCATGCAATGCTTTCAGCAAAAGAAGATGGAGCAAATATACTTGTTTTAGACGATGCGCTTCAATCTTACAATGTATATAAAAATATATCTATTTATGTTTACGACTCTATTCAATCATTTGGGAACAGACTCTTAGTCCCTTCAGGGCCTTTGAGAGAGACAGTAAAAAATGCAATTAAAAAATCTCAAATATTTTTTTTAATAAATACTGAAGTATGTAACGATTTAAATGAGAAACACTTTAAACATATATTAAAATTTAAGATTGAAATAAGTCCAGAGTTCAAAGAAAAAAAATTAATCGCTTTTGCAGGTCTAGGTTTTAATAAAAAATTCTTTGATCAATTAAAATCTGAAAATTTAAATTTAGTATTAACAAAAGAATTTCCAGATCATCATCAATATACTATTGATGATATATTTTTATTATTAGATCAAGCTAATAAAAATGATGCTTTTTTAGTAACGACTGAGAAAGATCATGTAAGAATACCTGATGAATTTAAAAGCTCTGTTGGAATTATTTATGGAGAGATAGTATCTGATAATAATATAGAATTTGCTACTGAAATTGAAAAATATATTTAAAATTTTTAGAAATTACTTTGAGTTTATAATTTTTCTAATCCTTAAAAATATTATGGGATTATTTAGTTTTTATTTTGCCTCAAATTTTGGGGGAGCTTTAGTTGGTTTTTTTGGAAAATATTCAAAATACCAGCAAATCATAAAACGTAATATAGAAGTATTAAATTTAAGCAATGAGGAAAGTGCAGATTTAGTAAAAAATAACTTGATAGAAACAGGTAAAGTATTTTTTGAATTTTTTAACTTAAATAAATTTGATTGGGAAAATATTAGTATTGAAAATAAGGATATATTTAATGAAATCAAATCTCATCAAGGTCCAAAAATTTTTATATCTGCACACATTGGAAACTGGGAACTAACTAGAAACTTTATATTACGAAACGGTTTTACTCTACACTCAGTTTATAGACACGCTAATAACGAAAAAATTGATAATTATATTCAAAAATATAGAAAGAATGATAATGCTTTTTTTTACAAAAAAGGTTCTGAGAGTGCTAAATCTATGATTAAAGCACTAAAACAAAATGAAGATTTAGCACTTTTAATTGATCAAAGAGATAGTAGCGGTGTAGAAATTGATTTTCTTGGAAGAAAAGCTTTAGCAACAGATGGTTTTGCTAATTTAGCAATCAAATATAAAACAATGATTTGCCCTGTATACTCAATTAGAAATAAAAATGGGACATTTCAAATGATCGTCGAAAAACCTATGCACTATGATCAATATAAAAACTATGATGCCAAAGAGTTAGTTGAAATAATCCATAAAAAATATTTTGAGAAATGGATTATGCGCTCTCCATCACAATGGTTATGGGTACATCAAAGATGGAAACTATAGCTTTTTTTTAATATTTATAACTCCATCTTTTAAAGTAACATCAAAAAATTCTAATTTTTTTAGAGATTGAACACTCTTAACAATTTTGTTATCTGATTTCAATATTGCATATCCTTTTTTTAGATTTCTCTCTATCGAAGTGGTATTAAGTATCTTATTAAGTAAATATAATTTTTGAGATAATATTTTTAATTTATTCATGACAAAATTTTTATTATTAAAATTAATGTATTGAATTTTATTTTGTATCTCAGATATTTTTTGTTTAGGACTTCTTTCTTGCAGTCTTATAAAAAGATCATTAAATAAATTTGATTTATTGTAAAATGAATTACTAACAATTTCTAAATTCTCATTATTTATTTTACTTAATTTGCTCTCAATATCTTTTACTTTATTTGAAAAATAGTTAACTGAATTTTTAAATTTCAATAACAGTTGCTCACCGAGTATATATCTTTGTTCAATGGAATTATTAAGTTTTTCTTGTAAATCCTGTATGTGATTAAATAGATGATTTTTATCAGGAACAGCGATTTCAGCTGCTGCAGTGGGTGTTGGTGCACGCAAATCTGAGACATAATCTAATAAGGTATAATCAGTCTCATGGCCGATAGCGGAGATGTTAGGAATTTTTAAATTGAAAACTCTTTTAATTAAATCTGGCTCGTTAAATGGCATTAACTCTTCTAAAGAACCTCCTCCTCTGGCGAATATAATTAAATCAGGCTTTAATAGATCTTTTGTCTCATGATTTTCAATCAAATCTAGAAAATCAATAATTTCAATATGAGAATTTTTACCTTGAACAGAAATAGGATAGACCTGAATTTGTGTAATGGGAAATCTTTCAGAAATTCTATGAATTATATCATGAATTACTGAACCAGATGCAGAAGTTAATACACCAATTAATTTTGGATACTTGGGTAGTTTTTTTTTTATATTATCATCAAAAAATCCCATCGAAGATAATTCTTTTTTTCTATCTTCGATTAGTTTTAAAATTGAGCCAGTCCCACTATATTCTACTTGGTCAATAATGAGTTGGTATACAGATCTCCCAAATTTAGAGTAAGAAGTTATCCTTCCATAAAAGTTATATTCAGTCCCCTCTTCAATTTTAATTTGTAAATTTTCATAACTCCCTTTCCAACATATGCATGATATGACTTCGTCATTTTCCTTAATTGAAAAATATACATGACCAGAGCCAGCTATAGTCACTGATCCTGTCTCACCAACTAACTTTAAATAAGCAAAGTTTTCTTCTAATAGGTCTTTTATTGATCTATTCAGTTGTGATACAGTGTATTCAGGAATATTATTCACAAAATAAATATACTTTATTATATTGTATAAATGAATGTCATAGTTATAGGATCTGGTGCACGTGAACATGCTTTGTGTAGAATTCTTGATAAGTCATATCTTTGTGAAAAAGTGTTTTGTTTCCCTGGAAATTATGGAATAAGTCAAATTGCCGAGTGTAGAAATATCTCAACTAAAGAAGATATTATCAGAGAATGTATTAAAATTAATCCCGACCTTATTGTTGTAGGTCCAGAAAACTATTTATCAGAAAATATAGCTGGAGAACTTAGAAATAATGGTCTAAATGTTTTTGGACCTGACTCGAAAGGTGCAAAACTTGAGTCCTCTAAAGAGTTTATGAAAGAGTTTTGCCAATCGCACGATATAGCAACAGCAAAATCTCAAACATTTGTTGAATTTGAAAAAGCAAAAAATTATTTAGAGAGCTTTAATGGGCCTATTGTTGTCAAATATGACGGCTTAGCGGCAGGCAAAGGGGTTTTTGTTTGTGCAAACACTAACGAAGCAACAGAAGCGTGTAAAAGAGTATTTATTAACAAGGAATTTAACCAAGAAAATAACAAAGTAGTAATAGAGGACTTTATTGAGGGAAGAGAATTGAGTTTTTTTACAATAACAGATGGAGAAGATTATTTAAATTTTGGTTCAGCACAAGACTATAAAAGGATCGGAGACAATGATACTGGGCCAAATACTGGAGGAATGGGAACTATTAGCCCTGCACCAATTTTAGAGGAAAATTTAAACAAGATAATTCAAGAAGAAATAGTCAAAAAAACAATTAATGGTCTCAAACAAGATAACATAGCATTCCAAGGAGTAATATTTTTTGGAATAATTGTTAATGAATACAATCAGCCTTATTTACTTGAATACAATACTAGATTTGGAGATCCAGAAATTCAAAGTATTTCACTTAGAGTGAAATCAGACTTCTTATCCTTACTTCATTCAACCGCAACAAAAAATTTAAAATATTCAAAAATTGAATTTTATGAAAATAAAAAATCTATTTGTTTAATTTTAGCAACCAAAGGATACCCAGAAAATTATCCAAAAAATACAGAAATAAGAAATATTAGTAAATTTGAAAATAATGATGACTTTTATATTTTTCATGCTGCAACTAAATTAATTGACAACAAAATATTTTCTAATGGAGGTAGGGTTCTCTCAATTGTTGCGTCTGGAAATGATTACCTTGAGTGTAGAAAGAAAGTTTACGAAATAGCTGATATGATTGACTGGCCTGAAAAATATTATAGATCTGATATTGGTGCTAATTTTTAGTTCTTTTATTTCTAAAGAATTTTTTTATTAAATTTTCTTCATTATTTTTAATTCGTTTATATTTTATTGTTGATATAGTCTTTCGACGAGGATTATCATTTTTAAATAAATAATAGACTTTAGATAATCTTGCAGACTTAATAACCTCTTTACACATATTACAAGGCTCTAAATTACATATCATGACAAGACCATCTAACCTTTTTTGATTTAATTTTTTACAAGCTTTTCTTATGCTCAAAATTTCCGCATGTGCTGTTGGATCATTTAGAGCAATCTCTTGATTAAAAGATCTTGCAACAACCCTTTCATCTATAGGGTCAACTATCACTGATGCTACTGGAATTTCACCTTTTTCCATAGCTAATTTACTTTGATTCAGTACAAGACGTATAAAATTTGTTAGGTTATTCATTGTGACTAGACTCCCAATCATCGGTATTACAACTGATTATAAGGAAAAAGAAAACACTTATTCTAAGTATCCATGGTTCGCTTTAAGGCGTCATTATTCAGACTGCCTTCATAAATTTGGCTGCACACCTGTAATACTCCCAATAACAGAAACGTTAGAAAATTTGGATTTTTTAGATGGTTTACTTATTTCAGGGGGAGATTTTGATATTGACCCTAAATATTATGGAGAAAAAATACAGTCAGATAAAATTCAAACTATTCAAAATAGAACGAATTTTGAATTTAAAGTACTAGAAAGATTCTTTCCTTATAATAAACCTATTTTAGGGATATGTGGAGGTAGCCAACTTCTTAATGTATTTTTTGGTGGAAGTTTAATTCAAGATATAGACTCATTTATTGAACATGAACAACCTAATCCTAGAAATGAAACTAGTCATGAAATTATTTTAAGCGATGTGTCAAAGCTAAAAATATTTAAAGATAGTTCAAAAATTTATGTAAATAGTGCTCATCATCAAGCAATTAATAAAATTGGAAAAAATTTAACAATAGATGCCTATGCACCTGATAATATAATTGAAGCTTTTCATCATAATGAACATCCTTTATGTATGGGAGTTCAATGGCACCCAGAATTTTTAATAACTGAATTTGATAAAAATATAATCAAGATGTTTACTGATCATGCAAAAAATAACATTTAGTAAAAAATTATCTATAAAATTTAAGATTTCTAGAAAACAAGCAGAAATTCTAATAAAGAATAAAAAAGTTACACTAAATGGAGATATTGAGACAAGACCTTTTTTATCAGTAACTGATAAAGATATTTTTGAAATAAAAAAAATAAAATCTAGTAAATTAAATATACTCTTATTTCATAAGCCTAGAGGTTGCATCACTTCAAAAAAAGATGAAAAAGATAGAAAAATTGTTTATGACTTTCTACCTAAAAAATATCACCAATATCACTATATTGGTAGATTAGATTATAATTCCGAGGGTTTATTATTATTTACAAAAGAAACCTCTTTTAAAAGATATATGGAACTCCCTAAATCCAATATCAAAAGATCTTATCTGGTTAATGTAATAGGGTCATTTGATGAAAATAAAATTAAATCTATGAATAAAAAAATTTATGGAAAAGAAATTTATAAAAAACCAAATGTAAACTTAGTACATTCTAATGGTAATAAACATGTATTGAGATTTGATCTTAGTGAGGGTAAAAATAGAGAGATAAGAAATATCTGTACATTATTTAATTTGAAAGTTGAAAAACTTAAAAGAATTTCTTATGGACGATTTCTATTAAAATCTATCACATACGGAAATTATAAAGAAATGCAAGTTGATGAGAGTTATAAGCGGTAAATACAAGGGTAGAAAGATTTTAGTAGAGTCTAAAAGCCATTACAGACCAACATTAACAAGAGTAAGGGAAGATATATTTAATTTATTATCGCATAATAACAATTTAGATGTGAATCTTAATAATGTTATTTTTTGTGATTTATTTGCAGGCACAGGTTCAATTGGAATAGAAGCTTTATCTAGAGGGGCTAAAAAAGTCATATTTAATGATATTGAAAAAAACCACACCGACAAGATTGAAGATTTTATAAAAAATACTAATGAAGAAAACTATGAAGTATTAAATATAGATCCATATAAACAAGAAATAGATTTTTTAAATTCTTGTCAAATAATTTATATAGATCCTCCTTATGATCACAGCTTTGAATTAATTAAAAATAAAATTTTAGATAAAATAAATTCTAATATCCTTATTATATTAGAAAATGATAATTTAATTGAATTAAATAATCTTATTTTAAAAAAACAATATAAAAATAAAAACCTATTTTTTTTTAGAACTTAATTTATTTTAAAATAGTTAATAAACTTTATAAAAAACTTTTTAAAGTAACTAAATTCTCCAAAAACTAAAGCTACAGCGATCAGTACAAATTGATATATAGGAAAAATTAATATTAATCTTATTACCCAATAGAAAAACTTATTAGAAATAAAATTTTCTATTGAAACCAGTTTAAGTAATGGATCAGATAAAATAACTGAAAGAGAACCCGCTAAACCAAAAATAATAAATATTTTTAATAGATGTAATTTAGAATTAGCACCAAAAAAAATTATTAAATTATTTATCAATCTATGCTTTCGTATTTTTCTTGAGAATTTCAACAGCTGGTTGATCTAAAAAGTTAATTTTCTCAAATTTTGATCTTAAATAAATGTCAAATATTAGATAAAACAGCAAATAGCAATAGCTGTTGAAATCATCATCTATTGATATTTGTGTTACTAAAAATTTTTTTTGTTGGAGCGTTTTTATAGCTCCATTTTCTAGAGTGCTCATTAAATTATAACCCTTGATTAGACTAGCATTAGAATTTACTGCTTTATTATTATTTTTAATTTTAAAAAAATTAAAGTGTTTATCATATGGACCATCAATGTAGAGTTGAAATTGACTATGTTGATCTATAGATCCATAAGACGAAATATAGTTTTTAGCATTCTTATTTTTACCTAAACTCTCAGCAAAAATTTGCCTATACCACTCATTAACAGCATTAATTTTATCGTGATAACTTAGGCCAACAAGAATGTTTAGATCAAATTTTTTTTCATATGCAATTGAATACAATGTGTACTTTGATAGATCTCTATGGTTTTTCTCAAATAATTTTTTAGCTTCTATAAATGATTTTATTATTTTTGGTAATGAATAACCTATTGATATTAAAGGGAGGAGTGAGGTTATTGAAAATATACTAAATCTTCCACCTATGTTGGGGTCATGATCAAAACATAGAATATTATTTTTTTTTGCAAATATTCTCATGTAATTATTTTTATCCTCAGTAATAAAAATAAAGTCCCTTACAAGCTTTGAAATTTTTTTTTGTTTAAAAATTTTAATAGTTAAACTAAGAAAATATTTTGTTTCAATTGTGTTGCCCGATTTCGAAATAAATATAAATTTATCATTTTTATCTATATTTAAATCTAATAGTGCATTTTTAATTATAACAGGTGATGGGTTATCATAAATAAAAAGATTTTTACTAAGGCTATAAGGATCGAGAAACTGAGCAAGTAATTTAGTACTTAATGACGATCCGCCCATACCAAATACATGAGTTCTAAATTTTTTTTTTTTAAATATACTTAGGTCATATTTATCAAAATAACTTCTCTGTGTAATTGGATTAAACATATCTAATGAAAAGAATTCATTAATGGAATAATTAATATTTTTTTGTTTAATAGATGTTAAATTTTTAGAATTGTTTTTGATTTTCATGATATTTGAATCTCTATAATGATAATTTAGCTTTTACTTTTTTTACCTTTGAAAAGACGTTGAAAAAAATTGCCTTTTGGTTCAATTTCACTCTCATCCGTTTCAAGCTCTTTTCCGGATTCAATTTCATCAATTATATTTGGATTTGCCTCGTTGGCTTTTGTCTCATTAAGAATTGAGTCTATTACCGGATTACTTGAAATTTGAGAATTAGATATATTATCTCCTGTGCTATTTGGCAGAGGTAAATCATTTGTTGGAGGTATAATAAGCTCTTTATTGTATCCTACACCAACTTCGTTTCTTATTTCTCTTTGACAAGATATTAGGAAGACTAGTAAAACTAAAAAAATACTCTTCATAATTTTTTATTTAAAAATAAAATATTTATCATCAATACCACAAATCCCACAGTAATACAGCTATCAGCAATATTAAATGCTGGCCAGTGATATTTACCTATATATATGTCAATAAAGTCAATAACAAAACCCCTAAAAATCCTATCTATAAAGTTGCCTAATGCTCCAGCTAGAATTAAAGTTAAAGTTAATTGAAAAATTTTATCTTGTGTTTTTATAAGTAAATATAAAAAATATATGATAATTGCTAAAATCACTAATGAAACTAATATTTGATTTAAAGATGGGTTATTCAATAATCCAAAGGCAAAACCATAATTCACAACGAATGTTAAATTAATCATAGGTAGCAAAGCTACTGAGTCATAAAGATTAAAAAAATTGATAACTAGTGCCTTGGTAACCTGATCTAAAACAACAAGTGTTAGAAACAAAAAAAATAAAGTTAAATTAAATTTATTGTTGAAAAGAATTCCAAACATCTTCACATCGATTACATAAATTATTTTTATTAGAGGATACCTCTTCTAGAACAGCCCAACATCTTTCACATTTCTCCCCATCAGCTAGTTTTATTTCTACATAAATATCTTCATCATCAAAATTGATAGAGTCCTCTGACTTTTTTGAAATATCTTGAATTTCAACATTACTAACAATGCACATCTCTGCTAAATCTAAATCTTCAATAGTCTTTATTGAATTTTGAGCTAAAAATAAAATTACCTTGGCTTGAAGGCTGGAGCCAATTAATTTTTCATTTCTTTTTAACTCCAAGGCTGAAGTTACACTTTTTCTAACTCTTTTTAGTTCATCAAAAACTCCTAATAAAGAAGTATCTTTATAGGTGAATTCCTCTTCTTTAATATTTTGTAACAAGATACTCTCTTTATCACCATAATTTCTAGAATTCCATGCTTCCTCACATGTAAATGAAACAATTGGGGAGAGCCATTTAGTTAAAAACTCAAATATAATATGCAAGCATGTTGAAGTTGATCTTCTTTTTAAACTTTTTATATCATCACAATATAAAGAGTCTTTTCTAATATCAAAATACAATGCAGATAATTCAAGGGTGCAGAAATTTAATAATACAGTGTAAATACCATGATAATCGTGTTTTGATACTAAATCTTTGAGGTTATGATTTAGGTTTGAAATTCTAGTTAAAAGATACCTTTCTAATTCGGGCATTTGCTCTGGTTTTACTAAATCTTGGTTATTAAAGTTATTAAGATTTCCGAGAAGAAATCTTAATGTATTTCTAATTTTTCTATATGAGTCTATTTGATAACTGATAATTTGATTATCAATCTTTAAATCCTCAGAATAATCTGAAGCAACAACCCAAATCCTTAAAATATCTGCGCCATATTTATTGATTATTTCATCGGGAGAAATTACATTCCCGATGGACTTGGACATCTTTCTGCCTTTACCATCTACAACAAAGCCATGAGATAAAATACTCTCAAAAGGTGCCCTATCTCTTGTTCCACAAGACTCAAGCAAGGATGAGTGAAACCAACCTCTGTGTTGATCTGAGCCTTCAAGATACATGGACGCTGGCCAATGAAGATCTTCTCTCGCCTCTAGTACATAAGAGTGAGTTGAGCCACTATCAAACCAAACCTCCACAACATCTTTTACCTGTTCAAATTCATTAGGGTCATACTCAGGAGATAAAAATCTTGAAGCTTCGGAATTAAACCAAGCATCACCGCCCTCTTCCTCATAAATCTTTGCAATTTTTTCAATAACATTTTGATCGCGCAAAGGTTCTCCTGTTTTTTTATTCACAAATATTGGTAAAGGCACTCCCCAAACTCTCTGTCTTGATACGCACCAATCTGGACGATCTTGAATCATACTTCTTAATCTTTTTTGTCCTTGTTTAGGGAAAAAATCAGTTTCATCAATAGCCTTAAGTGCTTTTATTCTTAAGTCATTAGTCTCCATTGAAATAAACCACTGAGAAGTATTTTTATAAACTAAAGGAGCTTTTGATCTCCAAGAATGAGGATAGCTATGAACTAATATTCCCTGCGATATTAAATTATTATTTTTTTTAATTTCATCACAAACATTTTGATCAACTTTAAATATATGTTGACCATTAAATACAGGAATATGATCATAATATATCCCACTTTCATTTATAGTCATGGGTAATTCTAAATCATGTTTTTTGCCCAAAATAAAATCATCCATTCCATGGACTGGGCAAATGTGTACTATGCCTGTCCCTTGTTCGATAGTTACAAAGTCCCCATGAAGAACTGGAACTTCAAAATCATAACCAGAGTCATATAATGTGTGTTTACACAGAGTATTTGTTAACTCATGACCTTTTATAGAAAAATTAACTTTAAAATTCTCAATGCTATTTTCTTTGATAAATGTTTCAATCAATTCACTAGCAATAATTATATTTTTATTTTTGTCGTCATTTTTAAAACTCAAAGATTTGTATTCAATTTCGTTATGAATAGCTAAAGCTCTGTTGCCTGGTATTGTCCATGGAGTAGTTGTCCAAATAACAATTGAGTGGCCTTTTAATTTATCGTTATCAGTTTTTGAAATTGGAAAACATGCATATATAGTTGTTGATTTATGATCATGATATTCAACTTCTGCATCTGCAAGAGCTGTTTTTTCAACTACAGACCATAAAACTGGTCTGTGACCTTTATAGATTCCACCATTTTTAAGAAACTTTCCTAATTCTCTTACTATTTGGGCCTCCGCATGAAAATGCATAGTTGTGTAGGGATTATCCCAATCACCAATCACTCCCAATCTTTGAAATTCTTTTTTTTGAATAGATATCCACTTACTTGCAAAGTCTCTGCATTGTTTTCTAAATTCAATAACAGGAACATCATCTTTGTTTTTCTTTTTAGCTCTATATTCCTCCTCAATTTTCCATTCGATAGGCAGTCCATGACAATCCCATCCAGGGACATAAATAGAATTTTTATTAAGAAGTTGTTGGTATTTTACAATTATATCTTTTAAGATTTTATTGAGTGCATGGCCCATGTGCAGATGTCCATTTGCATAAGGTGGTCCATCATGAAGAATAAATTTCTCTTTAGAAGCTGACTGTTCTCTTAACTTTTTATAAATATCATTTTTGATCCAATTATTGAGGATATCTGGTTCTTTCTTGGGCAAATCAGCTTTCATAGAAAATTCAGTCTTAGGTAGAGTAATAGAGTCTTTAATTTCCATATTTTAATATTTTCTTAGCTTCAGCGATATCTATGTTAATTTGATTTAATAATTCTTTTATATCATTAAATTTTTTCTCTTGTCGAATTTGTTTATGAAATAATATTTCTATATCTTTATCATAAATATTGTTATCAAAATCAAATAAATAAGCTTCAACAATTGGTTTATCTTTATTAAATGTCGGTCTAATGCCAAAATTAACAATACCAAAATAAGTATTTCCCTCTATTAAAGTTTCAACTGCGTAGACTCCATATGGAATAGTAATTGTATTTAATGGATACTCTAAATTAGCAGTAGGAATGCCTATTGTGCGACCTCTCTGATCTCCTTTTATGACTTTACCAGCAACGCTGAAATTTCTTTCTAAATCCTTATTAGCTAATTCGAATTTACCAGATTTAAGATTTTCTCTAATTGCACTCGAGGATATTTTGTTACTATTGTGATCATTAAGAATTAATCCAATTTCTTCTAATTCAATTTTATTTTTTTCACAAAATATTTTAAGTGTATCTATGTTTCCTTTTCTTTGGTTACCGTATTGGAAGTCTTTACCTATTAAAATTCTCTTAGAATTAAGTTTTTCTAATAAAATTTTATCCTCAAACTCATTGTGACTCAATTGTGTAAATTTATCATTAAAATGTAAATCAATTAAATAGTCTAAACCTAAGTCTTTTAGGATCTCTTTTTTTTTTGATTGGGAATTAATCATAAAATTTTTTTGTTTATTAAAATAAATTTTTGGATGAGGTGTGAATGATAAAATCGCAGATTTTAAATTAGATGTTTTAGTTTGCTGTATTAAATTCTTAATTATTTCTCTATGACCCTTGTGAATTCCATCAAAATTACCTATTGTTAAACATAATTTTTCATCAATATTAATTTGATCGAAACTATTACTTAAATATTTCATAATAAGTATTAAATAGAATGATATTTGCTCTTGTAGTATATGAGAGGTTTTTTGGTATTCAATTTCATATAGTTTGTAATTAAACAAATAATTATAGTGTGATCTCCAGATTTAATTTTTTTTTCAACTTTTGCCTCAATTAAACCTAAGGACTCAGGAAAGTAAGGGACTTTATTTCTTGAAATATTATATTTTGTATCCTTCCATCTATTTTCCAATGATCCTGCAAATTTATTAGATAATTTAAGTTGAGATTTAGCTAAAAAATTCACATTTAAAGGACTATTTAATTTAAATGTTTTTAAATTCAAGTTCTCATTTCCAAGACAAAATAAAAATTTTGGAGGTTTTAGAGATAGACTTGAGAAAGAATTTACCGTGCATCCAAAAAATTGTTTTTTATTTGTACCATTTGTTACAATTGTAATACCCGTAGAGAAAAGTGAGAAAACTGATGTTAAATTTTTCATTTTTTATTTATTAGTGGTAGCGCTGGAGAGACTCGAACTCTCACGAAGTTGCCCTCACCGGATTTTGAATCCGGCGCGTCTACCATTCCGCCACAACGCCTTAAAATAATCTTATTTACTTATATTATTAAGTTAAATTAGGCAAATTGATAACTAATTGTGTATTTATTTAAATTTAAGAATAATATCTCGATACTTTGGAATACATTTATTTTATGGCGCCTATACTAACTTTTGCAATGACTGCAGCCATTACACCAGGACCTAATAACATAATTCTTTCTACTAATGCTGTGAATTATGGTTTTAAAGAAACAATACCCTTGATATTGGGAGTCTTTTTTGGATTTTTGTCAGTTTTAAGTCTTTGTTTGTTGGGTATAGGGGAGGTTTATGAGAGTTTTCCTAATTTTAAGATCTTCATAAAAATAGTCGCAACAATCTTCTTAACTTATCTTGCCTATAAAATTTTTAATTCAAGTGAATTTTCAGATAATAGTAATAAAAAAAGATTTACCTTCAGAGATATCTATTTTTTTCAGTTAATTAATCCCAAAGCTGTATCAGTCTCAATGTCGAGCTCTGCAATATTTATTCAAAACCAATTCTCATATTTAGAGGAGTTTGTTTTAATATTTATATGTTTTACAATTTCAACATCTACAAGTGCTATAGTTTGGGCAGCGATTGGTCACTCATTTCGAAAATATCTTAATGATAAAAGAAAAATAATTTTTTTTAATAGGGTTATGGCTGTGTTATTATTAGGTTGTATATTTTTTATAATTTTATGAAAATAAACTTATTTAAATTAATTTTCTTTTTAATAATCAGTTTCTTACTACTTACCCCTATTGCCTTAGTTATATCAAATGGTCTGGGTGCAGTTTTTTTAACAAAAGATCTTTATATAAATAGATATTTGATTGGATCTACAAAACTTATATTAATGGTAAGTATTTTTGTAACTGTAATAAGTGTTCCATTAGCATGGGTCATTACTATGACTGAATTTTGGGGACGAAAAATTTTACAGATATTAGCTATATTGCCATTAGCTGTTCCAGCTTATATCTCAGCATATACATATGCTGAAATTTTAGAACCGGGAGGGTTTATTTCTTTAAAATTTTTATTCTATGATGGTTACTCTATAAGAAATAGTTTAATAGCCTCTCTAATTATATCTTTATCTTTTTTTCCTTATGTTTATATCTTAACCAGAATTGCAATTATAAACTTTTCAACAAGGTATATCGAAGCTGCAAAGACTCTTGGAAAAAACCCATATCAATGTTTCTTTAAAATTGGTTTGCCTATGGCCTTACCTGGAATAGCTGCAGGTTTAGCGTTGGTTTTAATGGAAACTGTAAATGATTTTGGAGTTGCAGATTTTTTTGGCTTACAAACTCTATCAGTTGGAGTTTTTCATTATATAGCAATTTTAAATGACTTACCTTTGGCTTTTCTTTTGGCCTTAATTATTATTTTACTAATGGGTTTATTGTATTTTTTTGAACAGAAAATAAGAGGAAAAAGAAAGTTTCATAATAATAGTTATGAAAATGTTCAGTGGTCAAAATATAAGCTGGGAAAATTCATGGGAATATTTGTACTAATTAGTGGTGTTTTACCAATTTTATTTGGCTTTGTTTTACCCCTCATTTTTGTAATTTATACATTTTTCAATAATATGAATTTTATTGATTTTAATAACTATTTTTCCTCTTTATATAATTCAATCTTATTAGGAATTATTGCTGGAGTTGGATGTGCAATAATATCTATTTTCATTAGTTATTATTCAAGATTCACAAATAACAATTATATTTTATATTATAAAAAAATAGTAAACATCGGTTATGCAATACCTGGTGTGGTTATAGCCTTAGGAGTGCTCTTCTTTTTATTCTACTTTGATCGCTTGACAGCTCTTTCACTATCTACGACATTACTGGGCTTGTCTTTAGCCTTAACAATTAGACTAATTGCTCTATCAAACAATTCTTTAGATTCTGGAATGGAAAAAATTGGTAAATCAATTGATGATGCATCAAGATTAATTGGGAGAAGATCATCAACAACATATTTTCGAATTATATTACCTCAGGTTAAGTTAAGTATTTTGGCAGGATTTTTTTTAGTTTTTGTTGATACGGTAAAAGAGTTGCCTATTACTCTGCTACTTAGACCTTTTAACTTCGATACACTTGCGACAAGCCTATATGAATACTCATCAAATGAAATGTTTGAGTATGGCAGCTTACATGCCTTAACAATTATTTGCTTTCTATCCTTCGTAATTTATTTGTTTGATAATGTATTGGAAAAAAGAATGTTATTAAAAACGAAAAAATAGTTATTTAAATTTTTTCATTAGCTTTAGTGTTTCATCACTAACGTGGTGTTCTATGCCTTCACTATCATTTTCTGCAGTCTTTCTAGAAACACCTAACTTAATTAAAAAATTATAAACAATCTCATGTTTTTCTTTCGACTGAGTTGCTAATTTTTCTCCCTCTTCTGTTAAAAATATTGATCGGTAAGGTTCAGATTTTGCCAATTTAAAGTTTATTAAACGCTTTAAATTTTTATTAACAGTGGCTTGCGATACACCAAAATGTTGAGCAAGATCAGCGTTTTTAACATCGCCTTTATTTTGTAAAATCTCTTGAATAGCTTCAACATAATCTTCGAGTATTTCATTTTTATTTTGACTTCTAATATTTGAAAATTGGTATGGCTCACTAGATCTAGTGTTTTTCATAGCTGATTAAATCTATTTGCATAATTATAAAAAGTAAAGATTTGTTTGACTAATTTTTAGTTATATCTATATTGTTTAGCCTAGGCTAAATATAATGACAGAATTAGTAATACAATTAGGTAGAAAATTTCAATATTTACGATTTTCTAAAATATTTCTTTTTATATGCATTCTGCTTCTTCTTTTTTTTGAAGAAACAAGATACATTTTAATTTCTTCCTCAAGTGATGCCTACATTGCTGTATCTAGCTTTGTGGGAGTAACTCTTCTTTTATTTGTTATTCTTGAAAAGAAAAATTTTAATTTACAAAAACTAATTTTACAAAATAAAAAGTTTGAAGTTCCTATCTGCTCTTTATTAGGTGTAATACCTGGGTGTGGTGGTGCAATTATGGTAATGAGTTTATTTACTCGAAGAGTAGTATCTTTTGGAGGTGTTCTTGCTGCACTAATAAGTACGATGGGTGATGCTGCTTTTCTTCTCATAGCAACAAAGCCTCAAGCTGCTTTGATCATACTCCCAGTAACTTTTATAGTTGGTATGATTTCAGGTTATATAGCACAACCTTTTACAAAAAATTTTTTACAAAATAAAATTAATAAAAATTTAAATTCAACACATCTACCTAAAAATAAAACATCTAATAAGTTTTATAATATTTGGTTTTTATTTTTAGCTCCTGGATTTGCCTTAGGGATGTTAAATGCTTTTAATATTGACTTAAGTTTTAATTTTCTTGGGATTAATTTTATTGAAATGATGGCATTTATTTTAGCTATATACTGTGTCTTATTATGGGTTTTAAATCCTTTAACAGATATTCAAATGGCTTCAATTCATGAAAACTCTTATAGAAAAGTTGTAGACACAACTTGTTTTGTAACAGTTTGGGTAATTATTTCTTTTGTTATTTACGAATTAATTGATTTGTCGACTAATGGTTTAATATTTGAGTCTTTGATATTATTTGGACCTTTTGTACCGCTGTTAGCTATATTAATTGGTTTTATTCCTGGATGTGGACCTCAAATTATGATCACATCCATGTATGTGAGTGGACAAATTCCTATGTCAGCTCAAATAGGCAATTCTATATCGAATGATGGAGATGCTCTTTTCCCTGCTATAGCAATTTCAGCGAAGGCCGCAATAGTAGCTACCCTTTATAGTGCTATACCTGCTATTATAATTGCTTATCTTTGGTATTACCTTATAGGTTAAACCTATTTATTTATAAATTCGTTATGGTTTGGAAGAACTTACATATATATGTTGAAAAAAAATCTAAATCAAAATTTTCACAATATTTTTTATCAATAGTTGCTTTCATTGAAAGTATTTTTTTTCCAATACCACCAGATTTGATATTGATACCAATCGTTTATTTCAATCCAAATAAATTTTTAGTAACAGCTTTGAATTGTACAATCTTTTCTGTAATTGGGGGTGCTTTCGGATACTTTATTGGGTATTTCATTTTTGACGCTGTCCAATCTTATTTTGATATTAGCAAACAAACTGAATTTATTAATTTTTATAATGATTGGGGTATTTTTGCAGTTTTTCTTGGAGGCTTCACTCCAATACCATATAAAATTATTGCTTTAACAAGTGGTTACTCTCAGTTTAATTTTATCTATTTTATATTTCTTTCGGTGCTATCTAGGGGTTTGAGATTTTTTATTATAGCTTTTATTATTAAACAGTTTGGAGATATAGGAATGCAAATTTTAAAAAGAAATAAATTATTAATTTTTGTTCTAATTCCTATTGGAATTGTCTTTCTAATTTATTTATTATTTTACCATGATTAAAAAAACTCATATTTTTATTATTGTTTTTTTATTTTCACTTACAGCCATGTCTTTTGCGTTTATATTGCAATATGCTTATGGTCATAACCCTTGTAAATTGTGTGTATACCAGAGAATTCCATACTATTTAATTTTAGTTTTGGGAATATTCTACTTTTTCATTAAAAAATATTTCAAATTTGTTTATTTGTCTTTAATAGTTTTAATATTTTTTGAATTGGCAATATCTGGTTATCACTCTTTGACTACATTTGGAGTTATCGAATATACTGGATGTGAAGCCGCCTCACTCCCCACAGATATAAACAAATTAAAAGAGGAGTTGATGTCTAACTCTCTAATTACTACTTGTTCTGATGCCAATTTGCCCTACTTTGGTATTCCTTTATCAGTTTATAACTTCTTGTTTTCAATAACTTTTCTGATATTAATTATTTTCAATGCCTACAAAAAAGAAAAATAAAACTCTTAATAACGAGGACAAAAAATTAATCGAAGAAATTATAAGAGTTGATCATGCAGGTGAGCATGGCGCTACACAAATTTACCGCGGTCAATTAGCTGTCTTTAAAGAAAACACAGAGTTTGGCAAAGAGATCAAAGAAATGGCCGATCAAGAAGAGATTCATAAATCTACTTTTGATGAATACATTGTTAAAGAAAACGTAAAACCTACTGCCTTATTTCCATTTTGGAATTTAGCTGGCTATGCACTTGGGTTAGGTACTGCTTTGATGGGAAAAAAAGCAGCAATGGCATGCACAGTTGCTGTCGAAGAGGTTATTGGTCAACATTATGATGAGCAAGCAAAGGAACTCTCTCAAAGAAAAATAAAACCAGATTTATTGAAGACTGTTAAAAAATTCAGAGAGGATGAGCTGGAACATCATGATACTGGTGTTGAACATCAAGCAGAAATGACAACTGGATACATCCTTTTATCGAAAACTATAAAACAACTTTGTTATACAGCTATAAAAATAACTAAAAAATATTAATCTTTCTCTAAAACACTATCCCAATATAAATAATCTCTCCAACTTGAATGAAGATAGTCTGAGGGAAAATTTTTGCTCTTTAATCTTAGAGAATATTGAGAGGGTTCTTTTGGTTTTCTAAGCAAATTAAAACCTACTTGGCTTAAGCTCCTACTACCTTTAGTCCAATTACATTTAGAACATGCAGTGACAACATTTTCCCAGTTTGTTAACCCTCCTTTTGAACGAGGAATTAGATGATCAAAAGTAAGCTCTCTAGTTGAAAATTTGTCATTGCAATATTGACAGGTAAAATCATCTCTTAAGAAAACATTGAATCTCGTAAAAGCAGGTTTGTGACTATGTGGTATATAATCCTTAAGAGCGATAATACTTGGTAACTTTATTTCAAATGATGGAGATGACACTTTTTGATCATATTCTTCGACTATATTAACTCTTTCAAGAAAAACGGCTTTTACAGTATCTTTCCAGCTCCAAATAGATAAAGGAAAATAACTGAGAGGTCGGTAATCTGCATTTAAAACTAAAGAGGGACAATGATTCGAGCTAATCATATTTTAATACTAGCATATTCAATTGAAGGATTGGTTAAAAATTTATTAAATCCAATGTTCATAAAATTTGTTAATCTCATCAATAGCAGTTGGACTAATTGAATGAGCACAATTATCATCTAAAATTATCTTAGATGAGATTTTTTTTAAATCCAAAAACGAATTTGTCTCAACCGCTCGATTATATGGTACTACATCATCCAACTTTCCATGGAAAATTAAAAAACTTGATTTTACATCAGTAGTTTTTAAATCGTTTAAGATCTCTTTAGGCAAAGAACCGGATAAGGAAATAATGCTATGAAAATTTAAGTTTTTTTGTAAGGCATAATACGTTGCTAGCATAGAACCTTGAGAAAAACCAATTAAAGAAATTTGTGATGAGTCAACTGCATGTTCAAGAATTATTTTCTCTATAATTGAGTCGAGATGAGAAAAAGCGGATTTTAAACCTGCCTTTAGTTCTTCTATAGATCTCTCTTTTAAGGGAAACCACTGATAACCAAAATAATTGAATTCACAGGGTTCTGGTGCATTAGGAGAAATAAACTCCGTAGTCTCTTTATTCAATAATATATAGTCTTTTAACGATATTAGGTCATTTCCATTAGACCCATAACCATGCAAAAATAATACAATTTTCTTCATATTAATCTCTTAAATTTAATAATTAGACATTTATAGATAATTTGATAACTATTTACCATGTTTTCATCAACAGTATTACCTTTTGTTTTAGTTGTATCCATGGTTTTAGCCTTACTCATGGTGGTAGTAGGTGTAATAGCTATGGCCAAAAACGGAAATTTTAATAAAAAACATAGTAACAAGCTTATGAGAATGAGAGTATTGTTTCAAGGTATAGCTGTTTTAGTATTCGCTGCGATAATATATTTATCAAGATAATTAAAAATTACTAAAATCATGAATAAGAAAAGTAAAATATTATCAACTACAATTAATAAGAATACCTCGACGTTAATGGATGATTTTAATAGTTCAATTGATATTGATAAAAGATTAATTGAAGAGGATATTGCTGTAACCAGTGCGCATGTTAAAGCTCTGACAAAGCTGAAAATAATTTCAAAAAAAGAAGCTCTTACAATTCAAAAAGGTCTGATTTCAATATTGAATGATCATAAAAAAGGTAAATTAAAATTTTCAAAAAAAAACGAAGATATACACATGAATGTGGAGTCTTTTCTTTACGAAAAAATTGGTGAGGTAGCAAATAAGATACATACTGGAAGGTCTCGTAACGATCAAGTAGCGACTGATACTAGATTATGGACAATTAAAGCTTCTAAAAATTTAAAAGATGAAATTAAAAAATTGATGAAATCTTTATTAGATCAAGCTCAAACAAATGAAAAAAACATAATTCCAGGATTTACACATTTGCAAGTAGCGCAACCTATATCTTTAGCCCATCACTTAATTGCATATTTAGAGATGTTTAAAAGAGATTTAGATTATTTTGATTTTTGTAAAGAAAAAACTGATGAAAATGTTTTAGGTAGTGCTGCTCTAGCTGGTAGTAATTATAATTTGGATTTAAATCTTCTTAATAAAAATTTAAATTTTACAAAATCAAAAAATAATTCAATGGATGGTGTCAGTGATCGAGATTTTTGTATGTATTTTCTTCACGCAAGTTCTTTGACAGCTACTCATTTAAGTAAATTATCTTCAGAACTAGTTATCTGGTCTAGTAACTTTATGAAATTATTCAATATTAGCAATCAATACTCAACAGGGAGTTCAATTATGCCTCAAAAAAGAAATCCAGATTCATTGGAACTAATAAGAGCCAAAACAAATTCAATTAGAATTAAATCTTTAGAGTTTTCTAATATTATATCAAATCTTCCCTTAACTTATTTTAAAGATTTTCAAGAGGATAAAAGAATCATATTTGATTGTTATGATGAATTGTTAAGCTGTCTCAAAGTTATGCAAGATGTTATTAAGAAATCTAAGTTTGAACAATCAGTTGGAAGAGACATTAATAATAATTATTATGCTACTGCTACCGATTTGGCTGATTATCTTGTAATAGAAAAAAAAATAACATTTAGAGACTCTTATAAAATAATCGCCGACATAGTAAGCTATGCTCAGCAACATAATAAAAACCTTTCAGAAATAAAAATTGACGAATATCAAAAATTTCAAAAAGTAATTGATAAAAATATTTATAAATACGTCGATGTAGATAAGAGTCTTTCAAGAAAAAAAACATCGATGAGCACTAATCCAAAAGAAGTGTCTAGAATGATTAAAAAATATTTAAAATTTCTAAACGTATAATGATTAAGTTTTTATCAATAATTCTGTTTTCTTTATTTATTAATAGCTGTGGTAATCAAAAACCTAATAAATTACCAGAAGGTGTTGTAGATAAGTCACAGTATCCATTTCCACCTAGTGAGGAGTATGAGTACCCTGAGAGCGAATGATGATAGATAAAATTTTAAAAGAGTGCTCTAGTCCTTTTTACCTTTATGATGAAGAAAAAATTAAAGATAAAATAAGTTTCCTAAATAATTTAGACTTACAATTCCAAAGAAAGTTTAATTTCGCAGTAAAAGCTAATCCAAACCTTGCAATTTTAAACCTAATTCACCGAAGTGGTTTCGGTGCAGAAGTCGTATCTGCAGGAGAACTTTTTAAGTCCTTGAAAGCTGGATTCGAACCCTCTGACATCATATTTGACGGACCGGGAAAGACTGAATTTGATTTAAAGTATGCCATTACTCAAAAAATTAATTCTATCAATGTTGAAAATTTAGAGGAGATTAAATTCATAAACGATTACTCTTTAACTAAAGGATTAAGAACAAATATAGGTATTAGAATAAACCCTAATATAGATGGATCTACATTGGATAAAATAACCACTGGCTTATCGGGTGGCAAATTTGGTATTTCAATTGATCAAATTGACTTTGATGCAATTTCAAATTTTAAGGGAATAAATTTAAAAACGCTTTCTGTGCATATTGGAAGTCAAATTACTGATTATCAAAAGTTACTGGGTTCATATGAAAATTTAATAAGAATTGCAGATGAACAAAATCTTAAGCACAATATAAGTATTGATACATTAGATTTTGGAGGGGGGTTTGCCGTTCTTGATCACTCTGATAAAAAAATTAACTTTGAAAGTTGGAAAGATAGTTGTAATAAAATACTTGAAGGCAAAAATTTTAATATTATTTTTGAACCCGGTCGATTTATAGTTGCAGATAGCTGTGAACTTATAAGTAAAGTTTTATATATAAAAGAAAGTGGTAAAAAAAAAATTGCCATTGTTGATTGCTCTTTTTCTGAATATATTCGCCCAGCTTTGTATGATATCAATCCGCCAATAAGAGTTGCAAATAGTTCAAAAAAAACTGTTATCTATGATATTGCTGGTGGAATTTGTGAGTCTACAGATTATTTTGTGAAAGATATTGAATTACCAGAGATCAAAGCTGGAGATAACATAATATTTATGAATGTGGGTGCCTATGGATCCTCCATGTCATCAACTTATAATAGTCGTCCTCGACCTCTCGAAGTATTATATAACAAAGATGAATATCGAGTGATACGATCTCGAGATACCTTAGAGGACTTATGTAAAAATGAGATCATGTAATGATAACTCTCCTAAAGCGTTTAAATATTATAATCGCTCTAATTTTATTATTTTTAGCTCTTGGTATAATCAAATTTAAAAATAATTTATCTTATGAGCAGGTAAATAATTTTAATGTTGATGCAATCGTTGTTTTAACTGGTGGTAAAGGCGAGAGAATAATCGAAGGGTATAATCAAATTGAAAAATCCAATCAAAATAAGTTATTTATTTCTGGAGTTGATAATACCTTTAATTCAGAAGTAGTATTAGTTAATATTCTTAATTTTGATCAGAGTACTGTTGAATGTTGTATTGAGGTTGGGTATTTATCAAAAAATACATATGAAAATGCGTTGGAAACAAGATACTGGGCTTTAGAAAAAAAAATAAATTCAATTTTATTAATCACTTCAGACTTACATATGCAACGGGCTGAATTTTTATTTAATCAATTATCAGGTTTAAAAATTATACCTTTTGCAGTTAGCAATACAGAGTCTGTTATCCCATTTGAAAAGTTAGTAGAGGAGTATATTAAATTAATTGTCTCAAAATTAGTTTTTATAAAAAAATATGAAATTTAGTTTTTTATTAATATTTTATTTGACCTCAGCAGTTGTATTAGTAATTTCTCTAATTGGTCTTCCTTTCAAATATTTTAAATTTAGATTTTTTGTACTCTTATTTACAAGGAGCATGACTGCAGTTTTAAGATTATTCAAAATAAATATAGAAGTTGTTAATGCTGAATTTGCACACAAAAAAGGATGTCTATATGCAAGTAAACATCAGTCAGTATTTGAAACAATATACTTTAATGAACTTTTTTATAATCCTGCATATATTTTAAAAAAAGAATTATTGAATATTCCTTTGTTTGGAACATATCTAAAAAAATTAGGAATGATAGCTATTGATAGAGCACAGGGAATACAAAGTCTTCGTCATGTAAATCAGCAAACAGCTGAGTATTTAGATCATAGGCCTGTAATAATTTTTCCTGAAGGAACAAGAACAGCCTTTAAAGATCAACCAGATCTGAAGCCTGGCATTTACTCTATGTATAAATCACTAAACAAACCAGTAATTCCTATCTCTTTAAATTCTGGCAAATATTGGCCAAAAAGTAATAACGTTAGCAAAGGTACAATAAAGGTCGAGTTTAAAGAAGCTATACCTCCGGGATTGAGTAAGCAGGATTTTTTAAAAAAGCTTAAATTTGAAATTAACAGCCTTAATCATTAGGAATAAATTTTCCCGCCTGTCGTGCCTTAACGATTTTATCTCTGACATTTTTAGTCTTTTTTAATTTAGTTAATAAATTATGAGAATTGCCTTTATTTAAGTTTCTAGAAAATTCTTTTAACTCACTTATAAAATTACTAGTTAATTTTTGAATTTGAGAACTATTAGCTAAAAATATATCTCTCCACATCTCTGGATCACTACCTGCAACTCTGGTAAAATCTCTAAATCCTCCAGCAGAAAATTTAACCAATTTTGAATTAAGTGAAGTTTCCTTTTTCATAGCAGTCAAAACCAATGAATAGGAGATTAAATGCGGCAAATGTGAAGTTAAACTAAGCACTTTGTCATGTTCTTTAGCAGACATTATTTCAGTTTTCATATTTAGCGATCTCCAAAACTTGATAACTTTATTAATATGTATTTTTGAAGATTTTTTTATTGGGCAAATAATATTGTATCTATTAGTAAATAATCCATCAAATCCATTTTCTAAACCAGCTTTTTCTATACCCGCTATTGGGTGTGATGGAATAAAATTAAACTGATATTTTTTTTGTATGTATATTTTTTCAATATTTACCTTTGTTGATCCTACATCAGTAACAATAGTCTGCTGTAGATCAATATCATTAAGTTTTTTGAAAATTGATTGATATTGAAGCATTGGAGTACAAATAATAATAAAATCAATATTTTGATCTTTAATCTCATTGAGTGATTTCAAAACTTTTACTC
>OCZA010000142.1_pt1 | contig 25181 bp, 22 predicted proteins | sample 1539021 | NCBI WGS metagenome assembly OCZA01 (sample SAMEA2619376, study PRJEB22493) | marine metagenome | biome: marine biome (ENVO:00000447); feature: surface water layer (ENVO:00002042); material: "saline water (ENVO:00002010), including plankton (ENVO:xxxxxxxx)" | depth 5 m | reverse complement strand
AGCCGGTCATGATGCGAGAAAGGACAGATCTTCGAAGTCTCAATAACGACAATAATAATCTTACCAACGACATAATATAAAGAGTTTTTTTCTGCAGGTGATCAATTAAATATGAATTAGTTGTTTTGACGTTTTTGGATATAAATTTGTCGCTACAATGAGCTATTCATTACATAATTGCCAGTTAAACTGTCCTCTGAATAATAAGAATTAAAAATTAATGTTTTATGAAAGAGAAATTTAAAGCTGTTGTGATAGGTGGAGGTGTTGTGGGAGTAAGCACACTTTATCACCTTGCAAAAAAAGGTTGGAGCGATGTAATTCTTTTAGAGAGAAAAGAATTGACGTCCGGATCCACATGGCATGCAGCAGGCCTTCTACCTCTTTTCAATATGAGCTACTCCGTTGGAAAATTACATCAGTATTCAGTGAACTTCTATCATGAATTAGAAGCAGAAACAGGTCAAAATGTCGGTTTCAGCGTTGTTTCTAATATCAGATTAGCCTGTACACAAGATCGTATGGATGAATACCTATATTATTCAAGCGTTGCACAAACAGTTGGAGTAGAAGTGAATTTCCTGTCGCCTGAACAAGTGAAAGAACTTTGGCCTATGTGTGATACAAAGGGACTAATTGGCGCAATTCAGCATCCCGAAGATGGATATATACAGTCTGCTGATCTGACGCAAGCTTTAGCAAAAGGCGCAAGAGCTAGGGGTGCTGAGATAAGGCGTAACACGGAAGTCCTTGAACTTGAGCAGCAATCTGACGATACCTGGTTAGTTAAAACTGATAAAGGCTCAATCCATTGTGATCACGTTATTTCTTGCTCGGGAAATTTTGCCCGAAAAACTGGAGAGATGGTGGGCTTAGATATACCTGTAATGCCTGTTGAGCATCAATATATTGTGACAGATCCTCATCCGGATATTATTGAGAGAAGGAGACTTGGATTACCAGAGCAGGCAGTTCTCAGAGAATCAGATGCAGGTTATTATTTGCGAGAAGAGGCGGGAGGATTTATTCTCGGTCCGTACGAGGAGGGAGCTCCTTGCTGTTATGTCGATGGGCCAAGTAAAGACTCTGAATATGAGCTTTTCAATGGTGATTTAGATCGTTTAATGCCTCATATTGAGGCGTGTATGGCTAGGGTTCCAGCATTTGCAGAGGTTGGTGTCAAGACCGTTTACAATGGTGCCATTGCATATACCCCTGACGGAAATCCGATAGTAGGACCCGCATGGGGATTGAAAAATTTTTGGTTGAATGAGGGCCATAGTTTTGGGATAACCGCAGCTGGTGGAGCGGGCTGGCAGTTAGCCGAATGGATTGTAGAAGGCGAACCTACCGTCGATATGATGGGTGTAGATCCGCGAAGATTTGGGGAGTATGCCTCAAGAGGTTTTTTAAAAACCAAAAATGAGGAGGCATATAATCACGTATTCAAAAACCATTACCCGGATGAAGAGAGAAGTGCTGCAAGACCTCTTAAAACTTCACCATGTTATGACAGACTGAAAAATTTAGGGGCGGTATTTGGAAGCTCTTTTGGATGGGAAAGGGCTAACTGGTTTATGCCAAAAGGTTACGCTCTGACCGATGATGATTTGCAGCGTGATAACACTTTATGGAATAAGAACCATTCCTCACCATTAGATGATGGTCGAATTGTAGAAAAAAATTCTTTTCGAAGATCAAATTATTTCAATTTCATTGGTGAAGAGTGTCGCCACGTGCATTCTCACGTCGGTATTTTGGATATGTCCGCTTTCTCCAAAGCCCTTGTATCGGGCCCTAGAGCGGAGGACTGGCTAGACAGCGTGCTTGCTAATAAAGTTCCAACAAATCAGGGAAGGATTGCACTCTGTCATATGCTGACATCAAATGGTGGAGTTCGTTCAGAATTCACTGTCTACAAAAAATCTAAGAATTGCTTCTATTTAGTATTTTCTGGCGCGTCAGAGAGACATGACTTGGATTATTTAGAAAAATTACTCCCAACTGATGGTTCAGTCAGGATACAAAATATAACTACTCAGAAGGGTGTTTTCGTTATCGCAGGTCCAAAATCAAGATTATTACTGCAAAAATTAACCGACACACCTTTAACAAATGAAAAATTTGGTTGGTTATCTGGTAAGACTATAAGCATCGGTTGCGGAATAGCTGATGCTTTGAGAATAAATTTTGTTGGAGAATTAGGATGGGAACTGCATCACCCCATAGAGATGCAAAATTACATCTTTGATGAAATTATGAAAGCTGGAGAAGAATTTAATATTCGACCTTTTGGAATAAGAGCAATGGATTCAATGCGATTAGAAAAGTCTTACCGAGTTATTCCAAAAGAAATGTCAATTGAATACTCAGCCTTTGAGTCTGGGTTAGATCGATTTATCAAATTAGACAAATCATCAGATTTTATAGGGAAGACTGCACTTAAAAAGTCGATGGAAGATGCGAATAAACATAATTTTGTAACTTTGGAGGTTTTGGACACAAAAGACGCAGATGCAAGAGGATCTGAGGGCATATTTAAAAATGGTGAACTGGTCGGGAGAGCAACATCGGGAGGATTTGGTTTTAGAATCAATAAATCATTAGCTCTCGGTTTAGTTCAATCAGAGTATTCAAAAATTGGAGAAAAACTGGAAATAGAAATTCTTGGAAATAAATACGTAGCGAATGTTATTTCAGAATCGCCATTTGATCCAAGCAACAAACTATTGATGAGTTAGGCGTGCTGAAATATAGAAATTGAGAAGTTATTTATGAGTGATAAAGAAAGAAAAACAAGATCTCGAAGAGAGGGTGGTAGAAGTGCACGAAGAGAGGCACGAAATAACACTTCTGCAACTGTAAAGCCATATATCAAAAGAAAAATTCCATATTTCGAGTATTTGGATGAAGAAAATTTAGAGTTAATCGAAAAAAATGCAGATCGATTGCTACAAGAGATAGGTATTGATTTTCTGGGTGATAAAGAGGCCTTGGATATGTGGAAGGAGGCGGGTGCAGAAATTGATGGCACTCGCGTCAGATTCCCCATGGGGTTATGCAGATCAATAATACAGTCAAGTGCTCCCTCTGAATACGTGCAATATGCTAGAAACGCTGAGCGGAATGTCGTAATTGGAGGCAAGAATACGGTATTAGTTCCGGCTTATGGATCGCCATTCGTGCATGATATTGATCGTGGAAGACGCTATGCCACGATTGACGATTTTAAAAATTTTGTAAAGCTAGCATACATGGCGCCCTCGATCCATCATTCGGGAGGAACTGTTTGCGAGCCAGTTGATCTGCCAGTAAATAAGCGCCATTTTGATATGATTTATAGTCATTTTAAATATAGTGACAAGCCTTTGATGGGATCAGTAACACAACCAGATAGAGCGCAAGATTCAGTAGACATGGCTAAAATCGTCTTCGGTGAAGAATTTGTTGATCAGCATTGTGTTTTTACCAGTTTAATTAACGTAAATTCACCGATGACTTATGATTCCACGATGCTGGGTTCACTAAAGGTTTATGCGAGAAATAATCAATCCACTGTAATATCACCCTTCATCCTTGCAGGTGCAATGTCACCTGTAACAGCCACTGGAACGGTAACACAAATATTGGCTGAGGCGCTTGCTGGTATTGCCTTCACTCAATTATGCAGACCCGGGGCTCCAGTTGTATTCGGGACATTTGCCGCTGCAGTGTCAATGGCATCTGGGGCACCTACATTTGGCACTCCAGAGCCGAGCCAGATCCTTTATTGTGCAGCTGCTCTGGCAAGAAGACTTGGCGTTCCATTTAGAAGTGGTGGAGGTCTTTGTGGCTCTAAAATACCAGATGCTCAAGCGGCGTATGAATCTGCAAATACACTTCAGACAGCAGCTTTAGCTGGTGTGAATTTCATGCTGCATACGGCGGGCTGGTTAGAGGGTGGTTTAGCAATGGGTTATGAAAAATTTATTATGGATAGTGATCAGGCAAGTATGATAGAGGTTCTGCTTGGCGGTATGGATATGTCAGAGAATGGCCAGGCTTTCTCTGCATTTAGGGAGGTTGGACCTGGGAAGCATTATCTTGGATCTGCTCATACCCTGGCAAATTTTGAGAGTGCTTTTTATCGTTCTATCGTTGCGGATAATAACAGTTTCGAGCAATGGACTGCGGATGGTGGAATAGATGCCGCCCAACGTGCGAATAAAATCTGGAAGCAAATGCTTGAAGATTATCAGCCGCCTGTCCTTGACGAGGGTATAGAGGATGGATTGACTGATTTTATGAACACACGAAAAGAGTCTTTTAAAGATATGGATTACTGACAGAAGAGGTGAAAGTGATGTCTGAAGACGACGAAATAATATTATCTGAGCTATCTGATGAGGATCTAGTGCTGCAAATGCATGATGACCTATATGATGGCTTGAAAGAGGAGATTATAGATGGAACTGAAATCTTACTCGAGAGAGGTTGGTCGGCTGAGCAAGTCTTAGCGGAGGCCTTAGTTGCAGGAATGACAATAGTTGGAATCGATTTCAGAGATGGTATTTTGTTTGTTCCAGAAGTTCTTCTTTCAGCGAATGCTATGAAGGGTGGAATGGCAATTCTAAAGCCTCTTTTAGCCGAAACAGGAGCAAAACCAGTTGGGACTATGGTGATTGGGACAGTGAAAGGAGATATTCACGACATTGGTAAGAATCTTGTTGCAATGATGTTAGAGGGCGCTGGGTTTGAGGTTTTTGATATTGGTATAAATAATACTGTCGAAGATTATCTAGAGGCATTAGAAAAGTATCAGCCTGATATTCTAGGTATGTCTGCATTACTAACTACAACTATGCCTTATATGAAGGTAGTTGTGGATGCATTAAAAGAGAAAAATCTTAGAGATAAATACATTGTTTTGGTTGGAGGTGCGCCACTTAATGAGGAGTTTGGTGAGGCTGTTGGCGCTGACGCTTATTGCACCGATGCTGCAGAAGCAGCCTCTATTGCTGTTCGTTTGGTGACGGAGAGACGCGAACTAGAAGCTACGGCTTGAAGATGTCTAAAATTACTGATTTTGAATTAAAAAAATCACGCATACTAATATTAGGCTGTGGTGCACTTGCACGAGAAATAATTAGCTTGAAACAATTAAATAGCTGGGATCATATTGATTTGAAATGTCTTGATGCATCTCTTCATAACCGACCGCATTTAATTGCACCAACTATAAGAAGTGAGATAAAAAAATACAAAAAGACATATGAAAATATATTTATTGCCTACGCTGACTGTGGAACTTCGGGTGAGATAGATGAAGTACTGAAAAATGAAAATATTGATCGATTGTCAGGAGCTCATTGTTATGAGACTTTTGTGGGCAATCAAAAGTTTGAAGAATTAATGAACGAAGAATTAGGAACTTTTTTTCTTACTGATTTCTTAGTAATGCATTTTGATAGGTTGGTTTACAGAGGATTAGGTTTGGATAGGCATAAGGACATGAGGGATCAAATTTTCGGCAATTATAAGCGAGTGGTGTATTTGTCTCAGTCCAACGATTTAGGACTTATTAAAAAAGCAAAGTTAGCCGCAAAAAAATTGAATTTAAAATTTTTCCATCAAGAATCTGGATTAGGAGGATTAAAAAATCAATTAGAGACACAGGTGCTTCAATTTAAGTATTAAATTTAATTCAGAAATTGGTAAGTTAATGAAAAAAATATTAATTTTCTGGCGAGATATTCCCGCTCAAGTCTTAGTTAGACGCGGAAGAGAGAAAGCTAAGGTCATGCTCAGCAGTCGGTTTCAAGAGGCCATCGACAGAGCAGCAATGCGGGCGGGGCGAGGCAGCAGCGAACATTATTTAGAGGACTGGCGCCGAGAAACTAGCTTGATAGATATGCCTGGCTCACCTAAGGAGGTGGCACAAGCAATTGCATTGGAGGTTGAAAAAAGATTCTCTAATGATGACATTAAAAAATTAGTGAAAAACAAAGGTTCGGCAAATGTTGGATAAGATTAGTAAACAAGAGAAAAATATTAAAGAGTTCATGCGAGGTACCTCTGTGGAGGTCACACCAGGAGGTGCTCGAGCTATAGAGGATTTTAGTGAAATATTAAGACCTGGCACTATCGTTTACGTGACATTTCTACCCGGCTCTGACTTTAATGCCACAGTTGAAACTGTGTCAAGGTTGAAGCGAGAGGGCTTCTATCCGATCCCTCATTTTGCTGCAAGATCAATTGAATCAGAGAAAATTTTGGAAGAAGGCTTAGAGAGATTAAAGGAGGAGGCAGACACAACTGAGGCACTTCTCATTGGAGGTGGAGTCGATAATCCTCTCGGACCGTTTAGTGCCTCTATAGAAGTGTTAAGGACTGGATTATTCGATAAATATGGATTTAAAAAAATTGGAGTTGCAGGTCATCCCGAGGGAAGCCCTGACATAACTCCTCAAGAGTGTGCTCAGGCTATTCAGGAAAAGAATGATTTTAGTTGCCACACGGATGCAGATTTGTATTTGGCAACTCAATTTTTGTTTGAGGCTGAACCTTTATTTAAATGGGAAAAAGCGATTCGAAGTCAAGGTAATAAACTCCCGATTCACGTGGGAATCCCAGGCCTTGCAACAATTCCCACGTTAATACGGCATGCAAGACAATGCGGTGTTGGTCCCTCTGTAAGGTTCTTAAAGAAAAACCCAATCGATCTTTTTAAAATGAGTCTTAGCAATACTCCTCTAGGTAAGTTCATTAATGCTCCATCGTCAAATCCGAGTAAGTTAATCTTTGATATTGTGTCTGGACTAACCGTGGATAGCGATTGTTTGATAAACAAATGTCATTTATATCCTTTAGGTGGGTTAAAAAAATCTATTGACTGGCTTTACCAAATACAAGATGGAAATTTTTCTGTAGCGAATGGCGATTTCATCGTCCATTAAATTTCTTTGGATTAGTAAAAGGATTATTTTATGACCCTAACAACGATCTCCTCTGAGACAAAGTCAATTACGATCGGTTTTGATAAACCATTCGTGATTATTGGCGAGCGTATCAATCCGACGGGGAGAAAAATTTTAGCTGAGGAGATGAAAGAGGGCGACTACTCCAGAGTTGAGAGCGATGCGTTAGCTCAGGTAAAGGCAGGAGCTCAAATGTTAGATGTTAATGCAGGGATACCCTTAGCTGATGAGCCAAGAATCTTGGGTGAAATAATAGAGCTGATTCAAAAGCTAACTGATGTACCGCTCAGTATTGATTCGTCAATAGTTGAAGCACTCGAAGTTGGATTATCTGTTTATAAAGGGAAGGCACTCGTAAATTCTGTTACAGGTGAAGATGAAGTTCTCGAACGAGTTTTACCTCTTGTAAAAAAGCATGACGCAGCAGTGGTGGCTATATCAAATGATGAAACAGGTATATCTGAAGATCCTGATGTGAGATTTTCTGTTGCGAAAAAAATTGTTGAAAGAGCTGCAGACTATGGAATTCATTATAGTGATGTGGTCGTTGATCCATTGGTCATGCCCATTGGAGCTGTTAGAACAGCAGGTAAACAGGTATTCAGTATCGTCAAAAGATTACGAGATGAGCTTAAGGTAAATACAACATGTGGAGCCTCGAATGTGAGCTTTGGATTACCTAATCGAAATGGTATCAATGGTGCTTTTATTACAATGGCAATGGCATCTGGCCTAACCTCAGCGATTACAAGCCCGCTGCATAGTGAGATCATGCAAGCGGTTCGGGGTGGCGATGTGATGTTAGGTAATGATCCAGATTGTAATAATTGGATAAATGCATATAGAGAGCCCGTTGCAGAGGGATCAAGGGAACGGCGTAAAAGTCGACGTCGATCTCGTTAGCTAAAACTATTTTGAGAAGTACATGAATAAAGATGAAGTTAAACTTCTATTTAATCCTTCAGGACAAAGAGGAACTTTTCCAAAAGGTACTGTGCTTTTAGATGCGGCCAGAAGTTTAGGAGTTGATATAGACTCTGTTTGTGGTGGCCGGGGAATATGTTGTAAATGTCAAATTAGATGTGCTGAGGGAAAATTTTTGAAGCAGCAGATTGACTCCTTTCATACAAACTTATCTGGTCGCAATGATGTTGAAAATAATAAAAAGAACCTATCAAGATTAGTCGAGCAAGATTATAGGTTGAGTTGCCAGACCAAGGTTCTCGGTGATTGCGTTATAGATGTGCCCTCAACGAGCCAGGTCCACAAACAGATAATTCGAAAGGAGGCTGACACAAAAATAATCGAAATTAATGCATCAATTCGTTTTCATTATGTTGAACTCGATAGCCCAGATATAGATATCCCAAAGAGTGATATGAAGCATCTGCTCGATGCGTTGAAAACTCAGTGGAATTTATCAAGAATAAAATATGATTTTAATTTGCTACCAAAGCTACAAAAAATTTTAAAATTGGGTGATCGGAAGGTCACTGTTGCAGTTTTTGGTGAGCGCGAACTTATAACGATTTGGCCAGGTTTTCATGATAAGGCGTTTGGCGTCTCTTTGGATGTTGGATCTACTACAATTGCAGCTTGCTTAAGTGACTTATCAACTGGAGAGCTTCTGTCGAGTGCAAGCGCTATGAATCCTCAAATTAGATTCGGTGAGGATTTAATGAGTCGTGTCTCATTTGCGATGATGAACTCTAACGGAGCTCATGAGATGACAAAAGCGATAAGAGTTGCAATCAACAATCTTCTCGATGAGTTGGTAGGCAAAGTGAACTTGTCTAAAGACAATATTTTAGAACTTTCGCTAGTTGCAAATCCTGTTATGCATCATATATTCCTTGGTATTGATCCTTCTGAGCTCGGCGGTGCTCCTTTCTCATTAGCAGTTGATAGCGCGGTTAGCACATCTGCCAAAACATTTGGTATTGATATAAATGATGGAGGTAAGATTTATGTCTTACCATGCATTGCAGGTCACGTGGGCGCAGATACGTCGGGCGTTGTTCTGTCAGAAAAACCCTTTGAGAGTGAACAAATAACATTACTGGTTGATATTGGAACCAATGCAGAAATTGTGCTTGGTAATAACGAAAGATTATTAGCATGTTCGAGTCCTACAGGTCCTGCCTTTGAGGGAGCTCAGATTTCTTGTGGACAAAGGGCAACAGCAGGAGCAATTGAAAGAGTTGAAATTGATCCAATATCTCTAAAATCTCGATTTAAAGTTATTGGTTCCGATTACTGGAGTAACGATGAAAAATTTGCCGAAAGTATAAGTTCCTTTGGCGTAAATGGGATATGTGGATCGGGGATAATAGAGGTGATTGCCGAGATGTATTTACAGGGAGTTTTGGCATCAGATGGAGTAATAGATGGGAATCTCGCCCAGCATCATTCATCAGTCGTTGCAGATGGAAGAACGTTTTCATATGTTTTATGCAACCTTGATGAAGAAAATGGTGACAAGCGAAGGATAGTAATTACTCAAAATGATATTCGTCAAATTCAACTCGCTAAGGCGGCACTTTACGCTGGTATAAAGTTACTGATGGAGAAAATGAATATTACGTCTCTCGATAAAATTAAACTGGCAGGCGCATTTGGTAGTCATATAAGTGTAAAGCATGCAATGATTCTTGGCTTAATTCCTGACTGCGATTTAAAAAATGTATCATCGATTGGTAACGCCGCCGAAACAGGCGCGCGCATTGCTTTGTTAAATCAAACTGACCGTAAAACAATAGAGGATGTTGTTTTAAAAATTGAAAAAATAGAAACTGCTACTGCAGAAAAATTTCAGGAGCATTTTGTTGATGCAATGGCCTTTCCAAACAAAGTGGACAGTTTTCCTTTGCTATTTGATTTCGTAGATCGTCCCGCTGAAAAAGTTATGAAAAAATTGAGCAGGACGCGTGGTAGGAGAAATTAATTCTTAGTGATCAAAGTGGTCTTAAACAGGTTTTAAATTATGAATACAGCACCTCCAATGCATTTTTCTTTCTTGATGATGCCAGAGTATACGTTAAGTGCATTTTCTAATGCAGTAGGTATCCTGCGTATGGCGAATAGACTTAGCGGGAGAAATTTATATTCGTGGAGTCTTCATAGCCTTGATGGAGAGTCAGTTAAATCGAGTGCTGATCTTGAACTCGCAATTGAGGGAAGCATTGATGATACTAAGAATGCAAATATTCTTATGGTTTGTGGCGGTTATTCTGTAAAAGACCATTGCACAAAAGAATTAATTGAGGGCTTGAAAAAATGCTCGAAAAGAAAAATACCAATGGGCGGAATATGCACTGGCAGTTATGCCTTAGCATCAGCAGGTCTGCTAGATGGATATAAATGTACTATCCATTGGGAGAATATAGCTTCTTTTAGGGAGGAATACCCATTATTAGATATATCTTCGGGGCTCTTTGTAATTGATCGTGACAGATACACATGCTCGGGAGGGATAAGCTCGATTGATTTATTCTTAAATTTAGTTGCTACAATCCATGGTCATCAATTAGTCCAGCAAATATCTGAACAGTTTACATGTGATAGGGTTCGAACAGAAAATGACACACAAAGAACTCCACTAAAATATCTTATTGGATCAAGCCAGCCTAAATTAGTTGATGCAGTGGACTTAATGGAGAGTAATTTAGAAGAACCTTTGACATTACACGAAGTGGCGGATTATGTTGGAATATCCCGACGCCAGCTGGAACGATTATTCAAGAAGAATCTTAATTGCACTCCATCTCGTTATTATTTGGAGCTTCGGTTGTCCCGTGCGAGGCTTCTGCTATTGCAAACATCTGTACCTGTTATTGATGTTGCTATAAGTTGTGGTTTCACGACTGCTCCTCACTTTAGTAAATGTTATAGCGACTTCTTTGGAAGGCCGCCTAGCAATGAACGCAGAAAAACTGACTTAAAGGCCTTAAATGCTGACTATTATTCTGATTAAGTAATTCTGAAATAATAAACGGAAAAATGTAAATGAAAGAGATTGCGGTAAGATAAATTATGGAGAAATACTCTGCATTCAAGTTGCTCAAGCATTCTTTTTCTCATCATGAAAATTGGAAAAGGGTTTGGAGATCAGTAAGTCCAAAGAAGAGTTATGATGTTGTTGTGATCGGTGGCGGAGGTCATGGTCTAGCAACAGCATATTATCTTGCTAAAAATCATGGTATCAAGAATATTGCTGTCCTGGAGAAGGGATTTTTGGGCGGTGGGAATACAGCACGAAATACAACGATCATACGCTCTAATTATCTCTGGGATGAAGCGGCGCAGCTTTATGAATTGTCCTTGAAGCTTTGGGAAGGATTAAGTCGAGATTTAAACTATAACGTAATGTTTAGTCAAAGAGGCGTGCTTAATCTAGGTCACAGCCTCCAAGACATGAGAGATATTGAAAGGCGAGTGAATGCCAATAGATTGAATGGTATTGATGGCCATGTTGTTTTCCCAGATGATATTAAGAAGATTGCTCCATTGATAAATATATCAAAAGATGTTCGCTATCCCATCCTTGGTGCATCTTATCAGCCGAGAGGGGGCACTGCCCGTCATGATGCAGTGGCATGGGGATATGCGAGAGCCGCTGACGCATTGGGTGTTGATATCTTGCAACATACTCCAGTCACCGGTATCAATTGTTCAGAAGGTAAAATTAAAAGCGTACAAACCAATCATGGAGAGATATTTGCAAAAAAGGTCGCTTGTGTAGTTGCTGGCAATTCAGGAGTGCTAGCGTCAATGGCGGGTTTTAAATTACCTATTGAGAGTAGGCCTCTACAGGCGCTTGTATCAGAACCTTTAAAACCATGTTTGGACACCGTTGTTATGTCTAATGCGGTCCATGGATATGTAAGTCAATCAAATAAAGGAGATTTAGTCATCGGTGCAGGTGTTGATAGTTACAATGGATATGGCCAGAGGGGTTCTTTCCATATTATTGAGCACACGCTTCAAGCAATATGTGAATTATTCCCCTCCTTTAGCAGAGTCCAAATGAACAGACAATGGGGTGGAGTAGTGGATACAACACCAGACGCATGTCCAATTATTGGTTTGACGCCTATAAAAAATCTTTACATGAATTGTGGTTGGGGAACTGGTGGCTTCAAAGCAACTCCCGGATCCGGATACGTTTTTGCTGATACTGTAGCGAATGGCACACCGCACAAACTTGCGGCTCCATTTAGTATCGAGCGATTTTACACTGGCGCTTTAATCGATGAGCATGGAGCGGCCGGAGTAGCGCACTGATTTTGAAAGAGGTCTAAAGACTATGTTATTGATATATTGCCCATATTGTAAACAGTATAGAGATGAGGAGGAGTTTTCTTATGCAGGAGAGGCGCATATTAAAAGACCTCAGAATCCATTAGCTATGTCAGATGAGTCCTGGGGTAATTATCTTTTCTTTCGAAAAAATCCATCAGATGTCCATCATGAGATGTGGAATCATTCCAGTGGATGTAGGCAATTTTTTAATGTCACAAGAGACATGATCACATACGAAATAAAAGAGACATATTGTATTTCTGAATCTCCAAAAATAGAGAAATATAAAAAATGAGTGCATGCAACATAAACAGATTGAAGCCTTTAAATGTTGCTGGAGAGTCGACAGTCATTAATTTCAAGTTTAATAATAAAAAGTATAGGGGCTACAAAGGAGACACACTCGCTTCCGCATTAATTGCCAATAAAGTTGATGTCGTTGGCAGGAGTTTTAAGTTTTCAAGACCCAGAGGTATTGTTGGCCATTGGTCAGAGGAACCTAACGCAATTGTGCAAGTGGGATCTGGTGCAGGAACAGTCCCAAATCTCAAAGCAACACAAGTAGAGCTTTACGAGGGGCTCGAGGCAAAAAGTGTGAATGGATGGCCAACTGTCAACTTTGATTTCATGAGTTTAGTTGGAGTTTTTGAGAAATTAATGCCTCCAGGTTTTTACTACAAGACATTTATGTATCCTGGTAGATTTTGGATGCTTTATGAAAAGTATATTAGAAAGGCTGCGGGGTTAGGGAAGGCACCCGTAGATAGTGATCCTGATTATTATGACAAAGAGAATCATCATTGTGACATATTGGTAGTTGGATCTGGTCCCTCTGGAATGATTGCTGCTCTGGAGGCAGGGCTCTCTGGAGCAGACGTAATTATAGCTGATGACCAGTCTGAGATGGGTGGTTCTCTTCTGTACTCGAATCACTCCCTTGAGGGTAAAAGTGGCTTCAATTGGGCTAAGTTATTGGAAAATAAAATTTCCAGTTTAAAGAATGTGACGGTAATAAATCGGTGTACCGTCTTCGGATATTATGATCATAACTTTTTAACAATGATTGAGCGTTGTAATGACCACATTTCTGTTACATCGGAATCTGGTCCGCGTCAAAAACTTCATAGAGTCAGGGCTAAAAGAGTTATTTTAGCGACAGGAGCTTTTGAAAGACCATTGGTTTTTGCTAATAACGATATCCCAGGAGTTATGATCGCATCCTCGGTCTCAGCCTATATTAATAGGTATAAAGTGCTTCCTGGTAAAAGTTTAGTATTGTGTACCAATAATGATTATGCCTATAAAACAGCTATCGACTGGAAATCTGAAGGTAATAATCGGATTACAATTGTTGATACTCGCAGAGCAGTTAAGTCTGAACTTATAAATCAAGCAAAGGCTCTGGGGATAAAAATAATTTATGGACACGGTGTGATAGAGGCAAAGGGTAAGAAGAGAGTTCAGGCGGCTTTGATATCTCCTTTAAGCGCTAATGGTAGTGAACTAATCGGTGGGTCTACTGAGATAGTTTGCGATGTTATTGCAACCTCAGGAGGATGGAGCGCGGCTGTTCACTTGAATTCTCAAACTGGTGTGAAACCGGTTTGGAATAGGAATATCATTAGTTTTACACCGGGTAAAACTAATGAAACACAAGTATCTATCGGAGCATGTAATGGCTCTTTTAATCTAATTGATTGTATCCAGGAGGGCAGTGAAGCTGGAGCGCTCATGAGCAAGAATTTAGGCTTTGGTAAGGGAAAACCAAAAGAAAAAATTGTCCTAGATAAGTCTGATAATGAGCACCCAACCCAACCGATTTTCTGTATTCCTCATCAAAAACCCTCTATCAAAGGACTCAAACAATTCGTAGATCAACAGCTTGATGTTACGGCTGGGAGCATTGAGTTGGCCGCTAAAGAGGGTTTTGAGTCAGTTGAGCATGTGAAAAGATACACTGCATTGGGTTTTGGAACAGATCAGGGAAAGCTTGGAAATGTTAATGGTATGGCCATACTTGCCAATGCTCTCAATAAAAGTATAGAGGAAACTGGAACAACTATGTTTAGGCCGGCTTATACACCTACCACTTTTGGTGCAATTGCAGGGAGAGATGTGAAGGTACTATTTGATCCTATTAGATATACACCGATGCACGAATGGCATAAGAAACACACCAAAGAATTTGAGAATGTCGGGCAATGGAAGCGACCTTGGTATTTTCCAAAGGTGTCTGAGGGTATCGAGCAAGCAGTCGCTCGAGAGTGTCTTGCTGTGAGAAATAAAGTTGGAATATTAGATGCTAGCACGCTTGGTAAAATAGATGTGAAGGGAAAAGATGCCCTAGAATTTCTTAATAGAGTGTATACAAATGATTTTACCTCTCTCACTCCTGGTAGATGTCGTTATGGACTAATGCTGAAAGAGGATGGAATGATTTTTGACGATGGAGTTTGTGCGTGTATTGACAAGAATCACTATCTAATCCACACAACGACGGGCGGTGCTGCAAATGTTCTATCCTGGCTAGAAATGTGGAAACAGACGGAATGGCCAGAATTAGAGGTATTTCTAACTTCTGTAACTGATGTCTGGGCCACTGCAACAATTTCTGGCCCGGAATCAAGAAAAGTGATTTCAAAGATATGTCGTGATATTGATTTTAGTGATGATAATTTCAAATTTATGCATCTGAAGCACGGAACGGTGGCGGGCATAGAAGCCAGAATTTTTAGGATCAGCTTCACAGGAGAATTATCCTTTGAGATCAATGTGCCCTCGCGTTATGGGCTTTATATTTGGAGTAAATTAATTGATGCGGGCGATGAATTTGGTATTACACCCTACGGCACTGAGGCCATGCATGTACTTAGAGCCGAAAAGGGCTTTATTATTGTTGGCCAAGACACGGACGGCTCTATGTCACCGTCGGATATGGGTTTAAGCTGGATTGTTAAAGAGGGCAAAAATTTTAGCTTTCTAGGAGAGAGATCTTTACATAGAAGTGATCTTTTGCGGAGTGACCGAAAACAATTTGTTGGATTACTTTCTAATGATAGTAAAACTCATGTTCCCGAGGGTTCTCAAATTGTTACCTCAAAGAAAAAAAAATACCCCATGAAAATGGAGGGTCATGTTACCTCTAGCTATGCGCATGGGAGTTTAGGATACCCAATTGCCCTAGCGGTAGTTGAAAATGGCCATCAGCGCCTTGGTGAGACTGTATTCTCTCCGCAAGCTGATGGTTCTTTTGTTGATCTAAAGATAGTGAGTCCAGTTTTCTATGATCCGAAGGGAGAACGTTCGAATGTATGAATCCACTGAATCAATTTCAGCAATTAAAAATCGTAAAGGAGAGATAAAACGATTAAATAGTGTTTCGCAAGTTGGGATAAACGTAAGAGAAATTTCAGGTTCAAATAAAATAAATATTCAGAGTCATTTAAGTGCTGAAACATTATTTAAAAGTCCAGAAAAGCCATCATCTTTTGATATTGAAGGACAGTGTCATTACTTTAATTTTTCTTTTGGTCAGGTTTTTTGGTTAGGACCGCATGAATGGCTTATTTCCACAAATAATGATCCTAGAGAAATAGCGGCTTACTTTAAAGACAATGTTTCTAATGAGATCGCTTTAAGTGATGTTACTGATGGATATTGTGAGTTAAGCCTTGAGGGAGAATCACTGCTTAAAATTCTGAAGCAAGGTATGACATGTGATTTGAGAGATTTTAATTTGGAAGAAGACACAGAATCAAACAAATGTGTGCAAACAAATTTTGCAAAAATGCCAGTCGTATTTTGGAAAAATTCAAAATTATCAGTCAACCTTTTGGTTAGAAGAAGTTACGCAGATTACCTAATTGATTGGTTACTTGAGATTGGTTCTGAGGATGGATGTGAAATATTAAGTTAGTTACCTTAGCTTCACTGTTTTTGATACCATTGTGTAACGAATATTATTTCTAGGACTTGTCAATGAAAACTCGAATTGAGCGCGATAGTATGGGAGAGCTTGAGGTTCTCGAATCAGCTCTCTATGGTGCCCAGACTCAGAGAGCGATTAATAATTTTCCAATTAGCGGGAAAAAGATGCCTAAAGCATTTATTGAGGCACTCATTCAAGCTAAAGCCGCTGCAGCGAGTGCCAACAAGTCTCTCGGACTTGTTTCCTGTGAAGTTTCTGACGCAATAATAGTGTCTTCTGCTGAATTATTGGCTGATGAAAATTTCATGGAACATTTCCCTGTTGATGTATATCAGACTGGTTCAGGCACCAGTTCCAATATGAATGCGAATGAGGTAATAGCAAATCTAGCGTCAAAAAAGTTGGGGATGGAGGTTAGTGCAAATGATCATGTCAATTATGGGCAGAGCAGCAACGATATAATCCCAACTTGTATTCATATAAGTTCTATTTCGGAGATTAAAGATAAGTTAATGCCAGCTTTGAGTCACTTGAGAGATACGATATCTCAAAAGGCTGAGGACACTAGGACTTTCGTGAAAACTGGTCGAACTCATCTTATGGATGCAATGCCTATTCGATTTGATCAATGCCTCTCTGCTTGGGCTACTCAAATTGATCAGGACATATCGCTGATCGAGTCAATAATTCCAAAGTTAAGTATGCTTGCACAAGGAGGCACAGCTGTTGGAACAGGAATCAATGCGCATCCTGATTTTTGTGTAAAATTTTGTGAAGAAATTAGTAGTGTAATAGGCCATAATTTTCAATCGAGTGACAATTTTTTTACGCATATCGCGACTCAAGATACTATTGTTGCTTTATCTGGACAATTAAAAACGCTTGCGGTTTCAGTAATGAAAATCTCGAATGACCTCAGATGGATGAACTCTGGCCCCCTAGCAGGTTTAGGGGAAATCGAGTTAGAGGCATTGCAGCCAGGTTCATCGATTATGCCTGGTAAAGTAAATCCTGTTATTCCAGAGGCAGCAGCTATGGTTTGTGCTCAAGTAATTGGTAATGATACGGCGGTTACAATTGGTGGTCAGTCGGGGAGTTTTGAACTGAATGTAATGCTGCCAATGATTTGTGAAAACATCTTGTCAAGTATAGATATTCTTGCAAATGTAGTAACCCTTCTGGCAGATAAAGCAATCAAGACTTTTATTGTTAACGAAAGTCAGATATCCAAAGCCTTGAGTCGAAATCCTATTCTTGTTACAGCCTTAAACCCAATCATTGGTTACCTTAAAGCCGCGGAGATTGCGAAAAAGGCATACCAAGAGGGATTACCAGTTCTAGATGTAGCAGAACGAGAAACAGATCTCTCCAGAGCTGAACTTGAAGCTTTATTAGATCCAAAAAAACTCACTGAGGGTGGACTTTCATAGTTTAATAAATAGGAACAATGCATGGAAAATTTGTCAGGCAAAACACTTTTTATATCTGGTGCAAGCAGAGGTATTGGATTAGCCATAGCTAAAAGAGCCGCGAGAGATGGAGCAAATATAGTCATTGCTGCAAAAACCAAAGAGCCCCATCCAAGGTTACCCGGCACAATATATACTGCTGCAGAAGAAATAGAGTCTTCAGGAGGGAAAGCGCTTCCGTTGATTGTGGACGTGCGATTTGAGGATCAGGTGGAGGCGGCGATAGAAGCCACAATCTCAAAGTTTGGAGGGCTTGATATTTTAATTAATAATGCAAGTGCCATAAATTTGTCTGATACAGATTCTTTAAGCATGAAGAATTATGACCTTATGCATAGCATAAATACCCGTGGTACTTTTCTTTGTTCGAAAAAGGCAGTCCCTTACCTGAAAAAATCTGAAAATCCTCACGTAATAAACTTATCACCGCCATTGAATATGGAAACAAGATGGTTTCAAAATCATGTGGGATATACCATGGCGAAATTTGGGATGAGCATGTGTGTACTAGGTATGCATAGCGAGTATAAAAGGTTTGGGATTGCATTTAATGCACTCTGGCCCAGAACTGCTATAGCTACTGCTGCTGTTGCAAATCACCTAGGCGGTGAAGTAATGATGGCGAAATCCAGAACTCCTGAAATAATGGCAGATGCGGCTTATATAATTATGAACAGGGATAGTAAGAAATTCACAGGAAATTTTTGTATAGATGACGAGATTTTAAATTCAGAGGGTATTACCGATTTAGTTAAATACCAGGTTGATCAAAACCTTGATATCTCTGATTTGGTTCCTGATTTTTTTATATAATCATTCGAAATGCAAGTAATTGATTTAAATAGTAAATTCAATCTTTTTAAAGACTTTTGGTCTCCTAAAATTGTTGCTGAGTTAAATGATCATCAATTTAAAATTGCTAAAATCAAGGGCGAATTTGTCTTTCATAAGCATGATCATACAGACGAGGCCTTCATAGTAATTAAGGGTGAGATGTTTGTGAAGTTAGAGGGCAATACATTTCGTATTCGAGAAGGAGAAATGTGCGTTGTAAAAAAAAACACCACTCATAAACCTTTTGCTCCTGAAGAATGTTGGATAATGTTGGTAGAGATGGCTGGAACAAAAAATACTGGTGATGCAGAAGAGTTTTCAATGCCTTCAACAGAGGGCGTTGAAATATAGGCCATCTATGATTAGGTTCCTTTATACAGTCTACTTAGATCGTCGCAAAATCGGAGTTTTCAAAGGCTCTTGTAATGAGTTTTTGAGCATCCTGAATTCTGTTAACTTAAATTTGAACAATGTTTCACAGATCTATTTTGGCCAGAAATTGTGTGATACAGAGGTTTTCAATAAAATTCTGTCGAAAAAGGGAATCCAGTTATCGGCGCGTTCGGAAAAAAGTACAGATGAGAGAGGAATATTTCTGACTTATGAGGATTGTGTTGATCCGAAAGATAGACTTATGCCGCAGGCGTTTATTGAGGATGATCTTTAAAACTCGAAAATCATCCATCGACTGTCATGAGATTTGAGTATAGATCAGGGCGCCTGTCTCGGAAAATACCCCAAACATTCCTCAAAGTTTCAGCTTCTTTTAAATCGATTTCACCTATTAAAACTTCTTCTTTATCTCTTCCGGCCTCAGCTATTTTGTCTCCAATATGATTAGTAATGAAAGATCTTCCATAAAAATAATTCGAGTTGTCTATCCCTTCTTCGGTTCCAATCCGGTTTGAGGCTATAACGGGTATTTGATTTTGAGCCGAATGTCCAATCATCGCTCTTTGCCACATATCAGAGCTGTCGAAACCGTCAGTTTCGGGTTCACCGCCAATAGCGGTCGGGTAAAGCAGTATCTCTGCTCCTTTTAACACCATGCTCCTAGCTGCTTCTGGAAACCACTGATCCCAGCATATTCCTATTCCAATCTTGGCATATTTTGTTTCCCATACTTTAAATCCAGTATTTCCTGGGTTGAAATAAAACTTTTCTTGATAACCTGGCCCATCTGGTATGTGAGATTTTCTGTAGACTCCCATAATTGAGCCATCTGCGTCGATAACAGCGATGGAGTTGAAGTATGCTCTATTTGCTTTTTCAAAAAAACTCACTGGTATGACAACTTTTAATTCTTTTGCTAATACGCTCATTCTTTTTATTGTAGGATGATTGTCAAATGGCTTTGCTAATTCAAAGAGCTCCTCCCTTTGATCCATGCAAAAGTATTGTGACTCAAATAGCTCTTGAATTAGAATAATTTTCGCATCTTTTGCTGCTGCACTTTTGACTAGTTTTTCTGCGTTTTCGATATTTTTATTTATATCATTTGAGCAACTCATCTGAGTTGCAGCCACTTTTACCTTATCCATTCTGACTCCTCGGTTGCTGCTGAGTAATACAATGCACACCGCCACCACCTAACAATATTTGAGTTCCATCCAAACATATTAACTTCCTATTTGGAAACTCTGCTTGAATTATCTGTTTTGCATTCTCATCTGCTTTTTTATCATTGAATATTGGCAATACGATCGCGTTATTAGCGATATAAAAATTTATGTAAGAGCAAGGTTCATCATCCTTTGGAATAATTCGTTTGTAAGACATTTCTAGCTCTATTACTTTTAAGCGATTTCCTGATGAGTCTATTGACGTCCTGAGTACCTCAAGATTTTCGTTTAATCTATCATAATAAGGATCATGCTTGTCATTACAGGTCATAGCGATTACAGTGCCTGGCGCTGAAAAACAAGCAACATTATCTATGTGCCCATCAGTGCCCTCATCAGTGCCATGTTTTAACCATATAATATTGGTCACTCCAAACGTTTTTTTTAAATTATCCTCTATCTCTGATTTAGTAAGTTCAGGATTTCTGTTTTCATGTAATAAACATTGCTCTGTCGTAAGCATTGTTCCTTGTCCATCAACATGAATGGAACCGCCCTCTAAAACCATATTATTTTTAAAATATTTAGCTCCCGAGGATTTAATCATAAAGTTTGCGACTTGATCATCTAACTCAAAATCTGTTTTATAGCCCCAGCAATTAAAATCTGAATCGACTCCACCTAACTTCTGTTCATTGTTTAAAAGAAATATAGCGCCAGAGTCACGAGCCCAGGCATCATTTATTGGTAAATTAAAAATCTTTACTCGATGAGATAAAAGTTTTTTTGCGCTAGTAATATTGTCGGGATGGACAATCATTTTTAGATCTTCAAATTGAGAGATAGTATTTGCTACTTCGGCCCATGAAATTCTTCCTTTATCGACATCAAAATTAGACCAGCTCGATGTGACGTCTGACGGAAAATTATCGGTAGGCCATTGCATCCAGCAGCATGAATGATTAGCCCACTCGGGAGGCATTTTAAAATGTAAATGAGCCGGAATTTCCATAAACTTTCTCACTTTTTAGAGAGGGATGATTGCACAAATAGCATCAGACACACAAATTTTTTGTCGGCGACCTTAATAGCTACAAAGTTTCGTGGAGAATTTTTACTTTACGGGTAATTTTTCGATACACTAATAACTATGTTTAATCCAAGATTTAACAATCCCATAAGCGTGCTGGCTTATGTTTTTTTTGGTGCTTTATTACTATCCTTATTTTCTTGTGGAGGAGGGGGATACGTTACAGAAAAAGAGGAGGAACCGATAGAGGAGTTTATTGATGATACCTCTGATACGGAAGCTGCTCCGGGGTGTTCAGATTACTCGGAAGCAGAAAACACTCAATTTTGTACAATCTCTAGCGGTGGTTTAACACGCGAATTTTTCATTCATTTGCCAGAAGCATATTCCGATCAAATTCCACCCGTTCCTGTTTTGATAAGTCTCCATGGAGGAGGCGATTATGCTGACGCTAATATGGCTTATTCTGGGTTTCGTGATAAGGCAGATGAACATACTTTCATTACGATTTATCCTCAAGGTTTGCTTTATGAGGAGAAGAATTCTACTGGCTGGGATACTGGAGTAGATGACATTGAGTTTCTCGAGAAAGTAATTGATTGGACGATTGATAATTTTAATGCGGAACCAAAAGAAATTTATACAGCTGGATTCTCGAATGGTGCTTTTATGGCATATCATATTGCCTGTAACCTGAGTCATAAGATCGCAGCAATCGCACCGGTTGCGGGATTAATGGGTGAAACAACCTACCAGACATGTAACTCCATTCATGCTATGCCAATTGTGCATTTGCATGGCGTTCAGGATGATGTGATTTATATTGATGGAGGTCCTGAGTATCTACCTCTCGAGGATAATGGATCAACAGAAGGAGTCGTAACTTATTGGAAAAATATCAATCAATGCAATGAATTTAAGGAGCAATCAATACAACAGGGTCAAGACACTTCAATAGGCACATTAGGAATCTGGTCTAACTGTCTTGATGGCGTAGAAATAAACTACTGGAAATTGGACGAAGTTGGTCATGAGTGGCAATCGAAAGGAGATGGAGACGATGCCGTTAATGTGCCAAGTGTTATTTGGGAATTTCTGTCCCGATTTACTATAGATGGCGCAAAAATAGAAAGTTAAGTTACTTAGTTATCTTGTTTTTCGTTTTCGCTCAATCTCGGATAGAAGTTTTTTTCTTAACCTAATACTTTTGGGTGTCACCTCAACGAGTTCATCATCGTCAATAAATTCTAGAGATTGTTCTAACGTTTGTTTTATCGGCGGTACCAATGTGAGTGCCTCGTCCATTCCTGAGGCTCTTATATTAGTAAGCTGTTTACCCTTTGTAGGATTCACTACCAAGTCATTAGATCTGGAATGGATGCCAACAATCTGTCCCTCGTATACATCTGAGCCATGGCCAAGAAATAACTTTCCCCTCGCTTGGATGTTAAATAGAGAAAAAGCAGTTGTTTTTCCTTTTGTCATACTAATTAGAACACCATTTACTCGTTTATAGTTTTCGGGTTTTGTCGCAGGGGCGTAACGATCAAATATACTTGTCATTACTCCAGATCCAGATGTCATTGTTAAAAATGTCCCTCTAAATCCAATCAAACCTCGCGATGGTGCAAGAAATTCGAGTCGGACCCTTCCTTTATTGTCAGGCTCAATATTTTTTATATTACCGTCTCTTTTCCCCATTTCCTCCATAATTATGCCTTGATGATTTAGTTCCACATCAATTACTACTTGCTCATATGGCTCATGAATTTGACCATCAATCTCTTTTGTAATCACTTCTGGACGGGATACACCCAATTCAAATCCTTCTCTTCTCATTGTTTCTATCAAAACAGATAAATGGAGTTCTCCTCGGCCAGAGACAATGAATTTATCGGGAGAGTCCCCGGGTGAAACTTTGAGTGCAACATTATGTATTAGCTCTTGGTTAAGGCGATCTTTAATATTTCTTGTCGTAACAAATTTGCCCTCAAGGCCTGCAAAAGGTGAGTCATTCACATTGAAAGTCATGCTTACAGTAGGCTCGTCAACGCTCAAACTAGGAAGAGGATCGATATGATCTGGATCACATAATGTGTCAGATATTGATAAGCCATCTATACCATTGATGCAAACGATATCTCCTGCATGAGCAACTTCGGTATCAAATTGATCAAGCCCTAAGTATTCTTTTACAGAGAGAATTTTACCTCTTCTATTTTCTCCGTGGATATTGTTTACACATACTTGCATTCCGGGTTTAGCTGATCCTCGAGATATCCTCCCAATTCCGATAACTCCTGTATAGCTATCATAATCTAATGCGGAAATTTGCATTTGGAATGGGCCCGTCTTGTCCACTTTGGGAGGAGGCACCTGATCAACGATTGTTTTGAATAAAGGTTCCATATTATCTGCTACTTCGTCACAATCTAATCCAGCTACCCCATTGATAGCTGATGTAAAGACTGCAGAAAAGTCGAGCTGTTCATCCGTCGCACCTAAGTTATCGAACAAGTCAAATACTTGATCCATTGCCCAATTAGGCCTGGCTCCTGGTCTATCTATTTTATTAATTACAACTATTGGACATAGACCTCTCTCAAAAGCTTTTTGAGTCACAAATCGGGTTTGTGGCATTGGGCCGTCAACAGCATCAACTAGCAGAAGGACAGAATCAACCATCGATAGCACTCGCTCGACCTCTCCACCAAAGTCCGCATGTCCAGGAGTGTCAACGATATTGATGCGAAAGTTTTGCCAATTAATAGCTGTATTTTTGGCGAGTATCGTTATCCCTCGCTCTTTCTCTTGATCATTAGAATCCATCAATCTTTCTGATGTAATCGTTTTTCTATCGAGCGTTCCCGATTGGCTCAGCAGTTTGTCCACCAGTGTAGTTTTACCATGGTCAACATGCGCAATTATTGCAATATTTCTCAGGTTATTTGTTAGCATTGATGTTATCCACGCTTCGAAAGCGGCGATTATAGACGATATATTCAAAACTACTATCTTTGTTTCAAAAATTAAGCTTGAGGTATGTTTTGTAGAGTATTTTCTTGCTTATTCGCTAATATTCTCTAAGAGATTTGCTAACAAAACAGGATTCGAACGCTGAGCATTGTGATCGCTTTCAATCGCAATTAAAGACCACCCCCGTGATTTTGCTATCTCCCATGATTTGCTTACAGATGTATCACTATTGAATTCCTCGACATTATCAGCGAACTCAATGTAAGTCGCAGGGATGTTATGTGCTAATTCGTTGTTAAATTCAACAGGTTCGGTGAAAGAGGCAAGAGATTGAGGTACATCATGGGGTGGAAGGCTATTGGGTTTTAACCAAGAGAAGTAGACCAATCCATCCCTTACCTGGTGTTTAATAATACTCGGCCAAAATTCAACTGCTGACATGTTATGTTTGGGAACGGCTGCGTCCAAGAAAACAGCGTGACGAATCGTTTTCGGCAATTTATTCATTACACCAGTTATTACCATTCCTCCATAACTATGTCCGACTAGTACGATATTTTTCAGTCGATCAAATACGATTGTGTTTGTGACGTCACTGATGTGCGTGGTGAGGTTTATGGACGCATTTAAGAGGTGAGCTCTTTCTCCAAGGCCGGTAAGAGTTATTCTGTGAACGTTGTGACCTCTATGTGTTAATAATTTATCAAGTAGCTTCCAATCCCATCCACCTCCGCCAGCGCCATGCACAAAAACATAGGTTTTGGCGTTGGTGATTTTATTGCTGTCGAGGGTATTTGATTGGAGAGTTACAGTTAGAAAGCTGAATAAAATAAAAATTAAGAGTTTTGGCATCAAATGTGTAATCAAAGCGTCGGTTCCTGGAGCATTTTGAATTATTTTTATTATAAGCATCAAAAAAAATAAGTCATTATTTAGAAATGAGCTTCTACACTTAAAGTAGATTATTAAGAAAGATTTATAACTATCAGATATTGTATTTGATTAAAAAAAAGTGCAAGAAAAAGTGTTTTTTTTTTCATTTTTAGTTGACATAACGTTTTAATTTGCTAATATATAAAACAACTGACAACGACTGACGCAGGAACAACTGCAGACGGGAATGCG
>OCZA010000139.1_pt1 | contig 25743 bp, 19 predicted proteins | sample 1539021 | NCBI WGS metagenome assembly OCZA01 (sample SAMEA2619376, study PRJEB22493) | marine metagenome | biome: marine biome (ENVO:00000447); feature: surface water layer (ENVO:00002042); material: "saline water (ENVO:00002010), including plankton (ENVO:xxxxxxxx)" | depth 5 m | reverse complement strand
TCATTTTTATTTATTTCTTCTGGAGTCAAGGAATCCTGATAGTCCCAACCTCTTGCTTTAACATAATCCAATGGGTCATATTCATAGGAAATAACAATTGGTGTTAAATTAACACTTCTGATCCATTCATAAATTGGCTGAGACTTTCTTTGATCGAGATATAGCATTTTTAAAACACCCTCATCTGTAAAGTCATTACCATCATTTGCCCTTCCTTCTCTTTGGGCAATCCAGATACTCTCTTTGTCTTGCTTTAGTGAATGATTGATGTAGGCGGAGAGTTTTGATAATTTTCTTAAAGTTTCTTTTACTCCTTTGATATTTCTGTGAACAACGAAGCTTTTATTCAACCTCATGAGCGTTTCAGCATAACCATTATCTAAAAGATTATCCCCTATGGCGATTCTTACAGTATTGAGTCCATGGGTATAAAGCAGATAATTAAGAAAAGCTGGATCAAGAGATATGTCTCTGTGGTTACCTATAAACAATGTTGGTTTTTCAGTTAAATTCTCAACTCCACTATATGTAAAACCATCCGTTGTTTTGTTAATCATCTTCGTTACTAAAGGAGCTAAACAATCTTGAAATTGATCTATAGAATTACAGTCAGCAAAAATTTGCTTAAATTTTCTTCTTAAATAAATGCGGTTTATCTTTGAGAAATATTTATGGGCTCTCGGCAAAATTAAACTAGAAATATGATTATGGAAATCTTCATTTAATGCTAGCTCATTCAGCTTAGTGGCGACTTGATCATCCTTATAGGAAGCTATATCACTAAAATCCATTTTTTTATAAATGATCGATAAAATCTATGATTTCTTTTCCAATAATAGTTGGTTGTCTGTAAGTTATATCGTGAGTCCCCTCTTCCAAAACAACAAGCTTTCCTTTAATAAATATCCTTTGATATTCTTTTGACCCTGAAAAAGGAACTACTCCATCTTTTTTTCCCCATAAAGCAAGCATAGGTATGTCTTTTTTATTAAGATTTTCGTACATATCACGAACATCAAAAAGATTAAAATTCCTTATGGTTGATAAAAGAGATTCATTGAAACCTTTAAAACGCAGTTGATCTTGGAATAGTGGTAAAAATTTATCTTCATTTATAGACAACGGATCATCGCTATATTGAGTTTCAGACATATTTCCAACCCCATATAGTCTATGACTAAATACTCTCCAGAACCAATCTCCAACGATGGGCATAGTTGTCCATGATTTCATCTGAGGTAGAGATTTGCTGAAACCTGCAGGAGCAATTAATGAAACACTTTTTACTTCGCCAGGATACTCAGCTGCATAATAAGATGCAATTGGCCCTCCCATAGAATAGCCAACTATATGAACTTTCTCATCTATATCCTGAGATAGTATTAATTCCCTCAAGGTTTCAAGATAGAGGCTCTTGTCATATTGTGTTTTAGGTCTTTCTGAATAGCCTCTACCGAAATGATCGTAAACAAGAACTTTATAGCCGGAGCTTGTAAAATTATTGAGCAGGCCTTGCCATACAAAACTCGGGGTTGAGAAACCATGCACCAAGACCAAAGTCCCCCTCAAATCAGTTGGATCGTCCGGCAAAAACCAGCGATAGTAGATATTGCCTCTTGAAAGTTCTGCCCAATTTCCCTCAGAAGGTATATCTGATTCCAAGATTTTCTTTAATCCATAAATCTTATAAAGATAGGGTAAAGCCAGAGCTAAAAGAATAAATAAAATCCCTATAAAAAGTTTCTCCATAAATAAGATCCTTCTCTATAGTATAGTTATTAAAAATACAGATATCTATGCATCCATTTTTTCAAGACTTCAACTTCTATGGTTTTGTACATAGAGGTGGGGATGAAGTCAAAACAGAAAACACCCTAGAAGCCTTTGAATACTCATCAAATTTAGGATTTATTTTCATAGAAACAGACGTTCAATCTACTAAAGATGGTCATGTAGTAATATTTCATGACTCAACCTTAAAAAGGATGGCAGGTATTGATAAACGTATAAAAGATCTGATGTTAAAAGAAATTAAGGAGATAGAATTAATTAATGGTGGTAGGATCCCTTTATTAAGTGAAGCACTCGATAGCTTTCCTGACCTTAGATTCAATATTGATATTAAAACTGAGGATGCCTTGGAAAACACCATAAAAATTATAAAAGAAATGAGATGCTTTAATAGATCCTGTTTAGCTTCTTTCTCTTCTTCAAGGTTAAATAGAATAAGAAAACTAGCCGGTCCAGAAGCATGCACTTCTTCTGGACAAATGGATATATTCAAATTGGTATGCAAATCTATAGGAATTACTTTAAAGATTAATTCAGCTGATTGTGCTCAAATTCCTATAACGCAATGGGCAGTGCCTATTCTTACTAAGAGATTTCTTCGAATTGCAAAGAAGGAAAATAAACTTGTTCATGTTTGGACTATCGATGATAAAAAAGAGATGTTCAAATTAATTGACTTTGGTGTTGATGGAATAATGACAGATAAGCCTAGTGTTTTAAAACAAGCCATGACTGAAAGGGGCTTATTCTGATTTAGGGAACTCTTCTTAAAATTATTAATCCAGGTATAAATAATAAAAGTAAGCTTAGTATGCCTAGGCTTGGACTATCTGTTATGAGTGCAATTCCTGAGACCATAAAGGGACCTATAAAAACTGAAGATTTTCCAATGAAGTTATAGAATCCAAAGAATTCTGCAGCTTTATTGCTAGGTATTAGGCTACTAAAATAAGACCTGCTGATAGCTTGAACTCCACCTTGAACCAGACCGATGATAGATGCCATGATAAAAAATTCTAATGCACTATCCATCTGGGAACTGAATATTACGACTCCTATGTAGATAACAATCGCAAATGAAAGAGTTTGTTTATGACCGAATTTGTCAGAGTACCTACCAAAAACTAAGGTTGCAGGAAAGCCAATAAATTGAGTAAGTAAAAGAGCTCCTATCATAGATTGTGCTGAAAGGCCTATATCAGAACCATAAGATGTTGCCATCCTTATGATCGTATCTACACCATCCATATAAAGAAAATAGGCTATTAAAAAAATAACAGCACTTTTATATTGTCTGACGGATCTTCCTGTTTGATAGAGACTAGTGAAAGCTTGACCTGAAATTGCAAAAAAACTTTTCCTACTTACTGAGACTTGAGGCTCTTTTACTCCTGTGAGCAGAGGAAGTGTAAAAATACTCCACCAGATAGCTACACTCAAAAAAGACCACAAAACGGCCTCAATTTGTGAATTAAGGCCAAAAAAAGATGGAAAAGAGAACATTAAAACATTGATTAAAAATAATATCCCTCCACCTAGGTAACCAAGAGAAAATCCTAAAGACGATACACGATTCCTTTCATGGTCTTCAGCCACCGAAACCAATAAAGAGTCATAGAAGATATTTCCGCCTGAAAATCCAATGACACCAATTGCATAAAAGGTGATTGCAAATTTCCATGAACTTTCAGGAATAAAAAATAAATAACCAGTTGCTATTATTCCTATAACTGCGAATGTAAGTAACAGCTTTTTTTTTGAGTTTCCCGCATCCGCGAAAGCACCTAAAATTGGTGCACTTAAGGCTATCAATAAACCAACAACAGAATTTGCTGTTCCTATAACGAATGTACTCTCGCCATCAGTTAAATCATTTGCCCAATAAGATTTAAAAAAAATAGGAAAAAAACCAGCCATTACAGTTGTCGCAAATGCAGAATTGGCCCAATCATAAAAAGCCCATCTCCAAGCTTCTGTTGATAATTTTCTTTGACCTTTCATCTAATTTATGGGAATAATAACCCTTTTAATGGGAGGAAAAAATGGAAGAGGATAAAAAAACGTATAAATACATGACAATGTTTAGTGTGATCATTGCAATAGTTGTAGTAGCACAAATTATTTTGGCAAATTATTTACAATCAATTTATTAATTTATATTTAAAGGCATAAAAACTAAGGAAAGAATATGAACTCAAAAATATGTGAACTTCTAGATATAGAATTCCCTTTAGTTGCATTCACACACTGCAGAGATGTGGTTGTAGCGGTATCTAAGGCAGGTGGATGCGGAGTGTTAGGCGCTGTTGGAATGTCACCGGAACAGTTAGAACAAGAATTGAAATGGATAGATGACCATATAGACGGAAAACCCTATGGCGTTGATGTTCTAATTCCTAATAAGATGGTCGATCAGAGTGAGAAATTTGATGCCGATAAATTAAAAGGAATGATTCCACAAGAATATGCTGACTTTAGAGCAGATGTTCTTGAGAACCATGACATAGAAGCTTCCGAGTTAAGAACAATAGATACAGCTGGTTCAAGTTTTGCTGCAAATACAAAAGCTGATGGAGCTAAAGCTCTTCTGGATGTAGCTTTTAGTCATCCTATTAAACTAATTGCTAATGCACTTGGCGTACCACCAGATTGGATGCTTGAAATGGGAAAAGAAAATGATGTCAAAGTTGCAGCGCTTTTAGGCACTGCCCAACATGCAATAAATCAAGTAAAAGCAGGTGTTGATATATTAGTTGTATCTGGTACCGAGGCTGGAGGACACTGTGGAAGCGTTTCAACCATGGTACTTATTCCAGAAGTTTACGAAGCAATTCAACCGTATGGTGATACGCCAATCCTAGCTGCTGGTGGAATAGTAACTGGGAAACAGATGGCTGCAGCAATGACAATGGGAGCGTCTGGAGCATGGTGTGGTTCAGTATGGCTGACTACTGTGGAATCAGAAGTCCCTCCTGTTATTAAAGAGAAAATGGTTGCTGCAAATTCAAGTCAAACAACAAGATCAAGAAGCAGAACTGGGAAGCACTCCAGACAACTAGTGTCTCCTTGGACAGATGCTTGGGAATCAGAACAGGCTCCAGACCCTTTACCTATGCCCTTGCAACCAATGGTAGCTGAACCTGCTTTGCAGAAAGTTGCTAAGCTTGCTGAAGGCGGACATGATGGGGCTAGAGATTTAGCAACATATTGGGTTGGACAAGGAGTAGGCTTGATGAATCAAAGCATTTCTGCAAGTGATGTTGTGCAGGAATTTAAAGAAGATTTTGCAGAAGCCTACGAAAGATTAACAGGTTTTGTATCTTAATTAATTTCTTTACCGTCTTGAAGAATTAAAAACTGTCTGTTTTCATCATTCAGGTCTTCTGTAAGAGACTGAGATATTACTCTTTTAGATCCCTCTGGTGCATACTGGAGAATATAAGATTTTCTAATATCGTCTGATAAATTAGGCCCCGTCCTATGCGGTGTTAAAGAAGAGAAGATTGCGATACTGCCTGCCTTCAGCGGTAAGCAAATTGCTTGAGATGAATCTAAAGGTATTTCATGACCTAAATCTGTATTTTCATGGAAGAGAGTCCCCCTTCTGTGTAATCCAGGCATGACCCAAGGACAACCATTGGATTCATCTGTATCAGTAAGAGCTACCCAACAAGTCAAGTAGGCCTGAGGCTCAATATAGGTATAACCATTATCTTGATGCCAGGGAAATTCGTCTTTGGTACCTGGTTTTTTGTATACCGCTTGATCCCAATATAATCTCACGTCAGGTCCGATTAAATCTCTGCATATATCAGTAAAAACTTTATGTTTGCTGAATTCTTTAAGTGCATCAGACTGAGTTACAAGATGGGTGGTAAAAGTAATTTCTTCTGCTCGAGCAATAAAAAATTTTCCTCCATCAAGGCCTTTCAGTGCTTCAGTTACATTAAACTCATATGGGTCAATTTGATTTACTACTTTGTCGACTTCTTCGATTGAAAAAGCATCTTCAAGTACAACATAACCTTTTTCATTAAATAATGTGATATCTTCATCAGAGAAGAATGAATAAGGGCCATCGGGCATGTTCCAGGAAAAGCTCTTATTACTTTCATGTAACCTAATATCTTTATCCATAGCTATCTATCAAATTCTAATTGAACTCCTAAATTTGTTTCTACAATTTTTCCGTTATTATAAGCAAGTTTACCATTCACAATAGTACTCATAATTTTTGAATTGAAGGTCTCTCCTTCAAATGGCGACCAGCCGCAAAAATAGAAAGTATTTTCTTTAGTAACTGTATGCTTAGATTCTAGATCTACAAGAACACAATCTGCCCAGTAGCCTTCCCTAATGTAGCCTCTGTCTACAATTTTGAATCTATCAGCAACTTTATGTGAAAGATAGTACGGAAGATCATTTAAAGAATAAATTCCTTCTCTAACAAGTTCTAGAAGAACAAGGAGTGAGTGTTGGACGCTTGGAATTCCTGAAGGACAATTCATGTAATCATTTGATTTTCCTTCCAAAACATGTGGAGCGTGATCAGTAGCAACATAATCGATATACCCATCTAATAACCCCTTTCTTAATGCGTCTCTGTCTGTAGACTCTTTTAATGATGGATTACATTTTATTAAAGTTCCTTTGCTTGCGTAATCATCGCTTGAAAAATACAGATGAGGAATACAAACTTCTGCCGTGATCATTTTTTCATTTAAAGGTTTATTAGAGAATAGTTCTATTTCTTCTTTGGTAGTTAAATGAAGTATGTGCAAATTAGAATTATGTTTCGTAGCTAATTCGATAGCTTTTTTTGAAGATTTCAAACAAGCCTCTCTAGATCTAATTAGGCCATGCATTTCTACAGGAATCTGTTCGCCATACTTGGCAAGGAATTCTCTCTCCAATGCTTTTATCATTGGGTCATCCTCACAGTGCGTAGTTATTATTACCGGAGATTCTTTAAAAAGGTCATTCAAAGCATCTTCACTATCAACATGAAGATCGCCTGTTGAAGAACCCATAAATATCTTTATCCCACATACCTCCTTAGGATCTATGGCTTTTATCTCGTCTATATTGGAGTTAGATGTGCCCATATAAAAAGAGAAATTAGCTGATGAAGTCTGACCTGCAATGGAAATTTTATCCCTCCACAAATCAAGGCTAAGTGTGGGCGGAAGAACATTCGGCATATCCATAAAAGAGGTTGTGCCACCTGCAATAGCGGCTAGAGATTCAGTTTTTATGCTTCCCCTCTCTGTCAGCCCGGGTTCTCTAAAATGACATTGATCATCTATTACGCCGGGTAATAAGTAGTGACCTGCAGCATCAATAACTTCTCCTTGAGGATCTATATCATTCGCTATTTTTTCAAACCTACCTTCTTTAATAAGAATATCTTTTTCAGTTATAGAACCTTCATTTATAACCTTACAGTTCTTTATAGTGATTGTATTACTCAATATGGTTTGCTCCCTGAAGTAGTTAATCTATGCATTGTCCTTTCATTGTCTCCGTATCCGTGTTCAGCAAAATGTTGCACACTCCTATTGTCCCATACAATCAAGTCACCTTTCGACCATTTATGTCGATAAATATATTTTTCTTGAGATGCATGACTATATAGGAATTCAAGCTTTTGTTGAGACTCTTGAGGATCTAAATCTTTAATTTCTTTAACGAACGCTTCCGTCACATAAAGCGCCTTCTTTCCTGTTTCAGGATGCTCTCTAAAAATTGGATGTTCAACTGTCTTGACACCTTTCAAGTCTCCACCAGACAACATCAATACTCCGATATTGCTATGAATTGCTTTTTTATCAGAAAGTTCTGATTTTAGATCAAGATCTAAATCATCATAAGCGAGATGCTGATTAGAGAATAGAGTATCTCCTCCTACTTCAGGTACTTCTAAAGAATACAAGAGAGTTGCATCTGGTGGGGACTCTTCAAATGTTACATCAGAGTGCCAATGTGCATTTGTATGATATTTTTCGCCATAATTTCTTATTTCAATTATCTCCGGATATCCCTGTATACCTTTAAATACAGGATGTTCTAAAGGCTTACCCCATAAACTCGAAATATTTTTGAGTTGAGATGGACTTAGTTTCTGATTTCTAAAAACCAGGACCGAGTTATCTAGAAAGCATTGCCTAATTTTTAAAGAATCATCCTCGGAAAGGATATTAAGATCTAATCCTGATATTTCGGCACCTAAAGGTTTTAAAATTTTAATATCCATATTACTTAAGTTTATGGACTTTGATTTGTCCATACTCATGACCAATCCCATTGTAATATTCGGCATTTGTTCTATCTAATACAATTCTCACTAAAGAGAGCATTTTTTCACTATTGCCACATATTATGGTTAAAGGCATTTCTTCTTGGTTCAGAAAAACAAAGTTTTCTACTGCAATATCTACTTCATGATGTCTATATCCATGAAGATCCAGGACATGACTAGACACTATATCTAGGAGTTCCTGATCAATCTTCCATTGAGAGCACCAGTAGCTTCTCCTTTAATGAAAGCAACTTCCCCTGAAACGATGGTGTAATCATAACCTGAAGCTTTTTGAACTAGTCTTCTTCCTCCAGCAGGCAAATCATTGATAATTTCAGGCTCATGCAAAGTTAAGCCTTCATAATCAATTATATTGATATCCGCTTTATAGCCTATTTCTAATACTCCTCTATCTTTGATGCCCAGTAAGTTGGCAGTCTCAGATGTTTGCATTTTTATGACTGTCTCCAAAGGCAATTTGGATCCTCTGCTTCTATCTCGAGACCAATGCTGTACAAGTGTTGTAGGAAAACTAGCATCACTTATAGCACCACAATGTGCACCAGCATCGCCGAGACCAGAAATTGTATAAGGATGTTTCAACATTTTCTCTACAAGACTTAAATCACCCGTCTGATAATTAAAAAGTGGATGATAGATCAATGCTCTACCATCTTTTTCGAGCATCGCATCATAAGCTATTTCTTGTGCGGTCATATTTGACGAATTAGCCAAAGATTCAAAAGACATTTCTGGATCTGGTTCATAATTAGCAGGTTCGCCTAATTTAAACATCTTTGAGTAAGAATTAACTATCTCATCCACTAATGGATTGATGGATACGGCATTGTCGCTAAGTAGCTTTTCTTTGAATTCATCATTGCTCATAATCTCGACTCTCTCTTCTAAAGCAAGGTCTGCTATTGCCATATAAGCAGGATGAAATCTAAATGGATTCAAGGTTGCTGTCAGGCCCATCAAGATGCCTGTTGCTCGGGGAGGAACTTGTCCATACATATTTATACCTTCAGATTGGGCATCTTCTATCCCATCCAGTAATTGCTCCCACCATTCTGGACGTGCATCTTGTTGTTCGACTGTTATTGATATTGGTCTTCCGGATTCTTTTGACATTGCCTTAAAGATGTCGAACTCAGAGTCAAAATCATAAAAATCAGATATCCCTTGTAAGACTCCTTGATTTATTTCACCCAAAGATTTGGCTATTTCCACTAATTCATTTTTGTGAGCAGTAATGCTTGGAGTCAAATTACCATTAACATCATTATGTTTCTCAGTCCTAGATGTGCTAAATCCATAAGCGCCCGCCTTTATTGCCTCTTGCACAATTTCTTTCATTGCATCGATTTCTTCTTGAGACGCTTCTTCGTGATTGATACCTCTCTCTCCCATGACATAAGCCCTTACAGCTCCATGGGGAATTTGTGTACCAACATCTATTGCGAGTGGTTTTTTTTCAAGTGCATCGAGGTATTCAGGAAAACTTTCCCATTCCCAATCTATTCCTTCATGTAAAGCAGTTCCGGGAATATCTTCTACACCTTCCATAAGACCTATTAACCAATCTCTTTGGTCTGGTTTACATGGAGAAAATCCAACACCGCAATTTCCCATTACTACCGTTGTAACTCCATGATAAGTTGAAGGTCTTAAATATGGATCCCACGTTACTTGACCGTCATAGTGAGTATGAATGTCAACAAATCCAGGAGTAACAATTTTTCCTTCAGCATCTATGACCTTTTTAGCTTCACCCTTGATATCACCAATTTCAACAATTTTTTCATTTGATATACCTATATCTGCTTGATAAGGTTCGCTTCCCTTTCCGTCATAAATTGAGCCATTTTTTATTATTAGATCGAACATATTAAAAACCTAAAACATTTTAAAGATCTATGTAATATAGATATTCGTATTAATTTTTACCATAATAGTAAAAATATCTAAAAACTTCATGAAAAAACACTTATTTAAACTATTTATTTTTCTTCTTCTGTCTTCTCAGGTCTTAGTTGCTGAGGAAGAGAAATCAACAACGGAAAATGGAGATGTAGTTTCTGAAGAAGAAAAAAAGGTTTATATAGAAGAACTGGTAGAGGACTTTGACGAAATTCCTGGCTTTTTTACAACTTTTAGAGATCCAAAGACTAATCAGGTTTTCTTAAAAATTACTAATAATCAATTAAGAAGTGAGTTTATTTACTTTGCACATGCTTTAAATGGAGTTGCGAGTGTGGGAAAAGTTAAGGGTTCATATTTAGATGAAGGTGTTTTTAAAATTGAAAAAGACTTTAACAATCTCAGGTTTTCAAGAGTTTTAACAAATTATTTTTTTGATGAAGCAAGTCCTCTTGCAAAGTCTGAAGGGGCAAATGTATCGGATTCAACTTTCAAAGTCTTTGAAATCATGGGAATGAATGAAGCTGAAGATGAATATTTAATAGATATAACGAGTATGCTTTTGTCTGAGGCATTAACACCCATAATGCCTATTTACTCTCCAGATGGACCGCCATCTGGATTTGGTTGGGGTCAAGTAAGCCCATCAAAATCAAGAATCAAAGGAGTCTTCAACTATGAGAAGAATACAGATTTTGAAGTTGAGTATGTTATAGAAAGTGCACCTTCTTATGGTTACGAAGCTGAAGATGTTGCAGATCCAAGGAATGTAAACGTAAATATTAGATATAGCTTTATTGAGATGCCAAAAAATGATTTTGAACCTCGTGAAGCAAATCAATCGATAGGATATTTTTCAGAAAGAATAACTGATCTAACGTCCACAGATGTAACACCTTATAAAGATCTTATCGGGAAATGGAATCTTAAGAAAAAGAATCCTAATGAAGAGCTCTCAGAACCAATCAAACCTATAACTTTCTGGATAGAAAATACAACTCCTTATGAATTGAGAGACTATATCAAAGAAGGAGTTCTGGCATGGAATATTGCCTTCGAAGCTGCTGGTTTTATAAATGCATTAGAGGTCAAAATTCAACCAGATGATGCAGAATGGGATGCAGGAGACATTAGATATAATGTTCTTAGATGGACATCATCTCCAGATCCAGTTTTTGGGGGATATGGACCAAGCTTCACAAATCCCAGAACGGGAGAGATCATTGGGGCAGATATAATGCTTGAGTGGATCTATTTAACCAATAGAGTAAATTACGATGGCATTTTTAATCAGCATTCAAGTCATGACAACTGCTCATCTTCTAGTTACATACAGGATGGAATGATTCTAGCTCAAGCTATTGAATTAAATGACCCCAAAATAATTGAGCAAGCGATAATTAGATTAACACTTCACGAAGTTGGACATACTCTTGGTCTGAATCATAATTTTAAAGGAAGTTACTTACATAGTATTGAAGACGTGCATAATCCAGAAATAACCAGTAAAACTGGAGTGACAGCCTCGGTAATGGAATATCCAGCTATAAACCTCGCTCCGTTGGGAGTTGAACAAGGAGACTATTACGACACTATACCTGGGCCCTATGACATATGGGCTATAAAATATGGATATACGCCCGATCTAACTGAATCTGATTTAGAAGATATTATTTCTGAGCAACATAAACCCGAGCATATGTTTGCAAATGATTCAGAAGATATGAGATCTCCAGGAAGAGGTATTGATCCGCGCGCTATGATCAATGATCTTACAAATGATCCAATGACTTATGCAGAACAAAGAATTGAATTAGTGAATGATACTCAAGCTAAGTTGGTTCCAAAATTATCAGGCTCAATTGAAACCTTCGAAGAATATAGATTAGCTCATGCAATCTTTATGAGAGAGTATTCAAGATCTTTAGAGGTCATCTCAAGACACATTGGTGGGGTATATATAGAAAGATATGATCCTAAAAATATCAATGAGAATAAACCATACACCCCTGCTCCGTCTAATGAACAAAGAAGAGCTATGAAGCTTCTGAGTGAACATGCATTTTCACCAGAAGCATTTCCAATAAATTCTGATTTACTTCAATTGGTACAAGTTGAAAGAAGGATGTTTGATCTCTCTGGAGAGCACGAAGATCCTCAGATGCACAAAATAATTCTTGGTATTCAAAATAGAGTGTTAGATCATATCTTAAGTCCTTGGACACTCTACAGGATTTCAGATACTGAACTTTATGGCAATGATTACTCTGTGAATGAGGTATTAAATGATATGACAAAGGCTATCTTTGTTGGAGACGTAAATAACAAGGTATCTTCCATAAGACGTAACCTTCAAACTTCGTATGTAAGGCGACTAATAAGCTTATTAGCTCAAGATTATTATGATGAATTGGCTACTGCTGCTGCTTATGACTCCTTAAGACAGATCCAGAAACTTACTAGAAAAACCTCTACTGATATTCCTACCAGATCGCATAGAAAACTGATCTCATGGATTATAGAGTCCGGTCTTGATAGAGCCAATTAAGAGACTTCTGTTAAAAATTTAATTATTAGCTCGTTAACCTCATTTGGTATCTCCTGTTGAGTCCAGTGACCAATACCCTCAAACTCTTCAGCAAATTTAAGTTCTTTATAATTTGGTGAGATTCTATCAATTAGAGTCTGTTCTGAAGGAATAAAAAAGTTTACGGGATCTAGGCTTCCAGTGATAAAAAATGCTGGCTGCTCAAGAATCTTACCTTCTAATTCTGTAAGTTCATGCCAATCAATATTTTGAGCTCTATATCTATTGAAAGGACCTCTTAAACCACTCATTTCAAATTGACTTACAAAATAATCAAGATCCTCAGGTGTAAACCAACCAGGGAAGTCTTCAAATACTTCCATTCCCTCAAGAAAACTGGAATGCTTGTCTTTTTTAGGCATCAAACCACTTTGACCTTTTTCAAGATTGTGTTTCATGCCCCTTCCATCACTGTTTGTATAGGTTATGAAAAGTGATCTTTTTAGATCTGACTCAAATTCCTCTTCTGCAATACCCTCTTTTTGAAAGTAAAGTTGGTAGAAAAATTTATCTTTATATATCTCTCTCCAAAGGTCTAAGGTTGGCATCGGACCTCTTCCAGTAAAAGGAACTGACATAGTGCCGGTTGCAGTTATTCTATGTTCATTTAGAGCAGCTGTGTTTAGAGCAATTGGACCACCCCAATCATGTCCAATTGTTATGGCTGTGTCATAACCTAAAGCATCTACAATACCGATGACATCATCAGTCATATTCTTCATAGAATATGCTTCTATTTCGTGAGGTTTGTCTGACTCTCCATAACCACGAACGTCATAAGCAACTGCTTTGAAGCCTGCAGCAGCAACAGCAGGAAGTTGATGTCTATAGCTATACCAACTCTCGGGCCAACCATGGCAAAATATAACTAAGGGGCCATCGCCCATCATTGCAAGTCTTAATTTAATTCCATTGCTCTCTACATATTTAAACTCTATATCATTCATTTTTACCTCTAAATTTTATATTGATGATACTCTTTCAATTAACCAGTAAGTTCCAAGCCCGCCTATAAAATAGCTTGCAAAAGCATGAACCTCAATCTTTATTTTATTTGATTTTAGTAAATATATAATTAAACCAAAGAACGGAAGGATGGCTAATTGTCCCATCTCGATTCCTGCATTAAAAAATAAGAGAGACAGAAGGAGATTGTCATTATTTATTCCAATTTCTGTAAGCGCTCCTGCAAAACCTAGTCCATGTAATAATCCAAATCCAAAAGCTATTAACCAAGGAGTAGAATCATATTTATGTTCATCGCCTACCTCCAAGGCTAGATATATAATTGTTAATGCTATGAAAGCTTCTGTTGAAGCTTGAGGTACGCTTACAACATCCAGGACAGATAAGGCCAATGTGATGCTATGCGCTAGCGTGAAAGCAGTGATCGTTTTAACGAGGTTTAAAGTTCCTGAAACAAGAAATAAAAGGCCAAAAACAAATAGCATATGGTCTATGCCACCGAGTAAGTGTTCAACACCAAGCCAAAAATAATTGATTGGATAGATGCTGACTTCTTCTGGTACATCGAACTTAGAACTACTTATTGTTGCTAATCCTTCAAAAGCGGTCTCATCTAAAAATTTTACACTTACTAATGCATCCGTAAGCCTTGTGAGGCCCTTAAATGCTATTTCCTTACCTTTTAAAGATTCTTCGCAAGTAATTGCAATGTTCGTTACTAAATATTTACCTTGGACTTCAGGTAACTTTCTTTGCTCCTCCTGACAGTCTGTAAAACTGACTTCTGCAGGAAGTCCACCTGTATTAGTTGGAAACATCCATAAACCTGAATAAAATCCGTCTTGCGTTTCCTCCAGAGACAATCTTGCAGGATTCATTTCATGAGTTTGTGCAAACGCACTAAGAGATAGGCTGAAAAGAATAAAAATAAATTTATTGAGTTGTTTCATTTAAATCTGCCAAAATCTCAATTTGATATTTATTTCTTAATTCCTTCAAATAGTTCTTCACAGAATTATTTTGTTTTTCAAGGACTACATCATTGATAACAATATTTTTAATCTCTTCAAGATTTGGAGTGAAAGATTCTGCAATAGAGTTAATAAATACTAGGTGCGATCCATACTCTGAGATTAAGGGACCTGACCATTCCTTGACGGTAAAATTTTGAATATCTTCCGAAAATGTTTTACCAAAAGATCTTTCAATTTCTCGAATTGTTTTAGAAGAAAAGTTCTTTCCCAATAAAAATGGTTCACCAAAATTAGTTTCAGAGGCACCATTTTTTATGAGATTTAAAGCTTTAGACGCATCATCCTTATCAGCTTTGCTTTCGCTAAAGTAAACATGAGAAAACGTTATCCTTTTTTCTACATAATACTTATCTAAATTTCGATTATAAAAATCATTTACTTCACTCTCTGTTGGGAGAGAAGTATCTCCTTCTTGTCTTAAGAAACCAATTTTCTGAGCCAATCTTCTTTTGATGATTATATCGTTCTTATCTAATCCCAACTTTATTGCTTCTCGATAGAGTATCTCTTCATCAAGGAGTTGTTTGATAATGCCATCTACTTCTGACATTGTAGGCTCTCTTCCCACTTGAGTGACCCAGGTATTTATCAATGAGTTAACTTCTGATTCAAATATAGTTATTTTGTTATCATCCTCGTTATTTAAAAATAAATCTGCGATAAGAATCATTATTCCTAAAAGAAAGAAAATAAGAAGTCTTTGTTTCATAATTGACAAAAAATTATAATTGAATCATATATTTACTAAGGTAAATTAGAGTATTTACCAAGTATCTATATTAGGCCTTTTTTTACCAGATTTTGACTTAAGGGGTAGTGACTTGAGGGCGCTTGATACCCAATTTCTAGTTTCTGCTGGATCTATAACATCATCAAGTTCAAAATGAGAAGCCATATTTACGGCTCTGCCTCTATGATAGCTATCAGCTACCATCTTCTCGTATGTTTCAATTCTTTTCTTAGGATCTTTAATCGCTTCTAATTCTTTTCTATATCCAAGCTTAACTGCACCTTCTAAACCCATTCCTCCAAACTCTCCTGTTGGCCAAGTAACCGTAAATAAAGGTATTTTAAAACTTCCTCCTGCCATAGCCTGAGCTCCTAAACCATACGCTTTCCTTATGACAACAGACATAAGGGGAGTTTCAATATTAGCACCAACAACGAACATTCTTGCTGCATGCCTTATAAGAGCTGATTTTTCACTTTCGGGTCCAACCATAATTCCTGGACAATCTATTAAGGAGAGTATCGGAATATCGAACGCATCACAGAGTTGGATAAATCTTGATCCTTTATCAGCACCAGGAGAATCAATAGCTCCCGAGAGATGACCTGGATTATTTGCAATAACTCCAACAGGTTTCCCCTCAATTCTTATAAAACTAGTTATTATTCCAGGTGCCCAATCTTTTCTGATTTCTAGGACTGAATCTATATCAGCTATTCCATCAATAATATCTCTCATATCGTAATATCTAAGCCTGTTCTCAGGAACAGCAAATCTTAGTTTTCTAGCATCAGGTTCTTTCCATTTTTTTATTGGTCCTTGGAAATAAGAAAGATATTTTTTTGCTACTTGAACTGCTTCTTCTTCGTCTTTAACGGCAATATCAACAACACCATTTGGAACTTGGACGTCCATTGGTCCAACTTCATCTGGAGTAAAAACCCCCAACCCTCCACCTTCAATCATGGCAGGTCCCCCGACACCTATATTCGAATCTTCCGTAGCAATAATTACATCACAGCAGCCCAAGAGAACTGCATTTCCTGCGAAACATCTTCCAGTTGTAATTCCTATGACTGGAACTAGTCCAGATAATTGAGCGAAATAAGTAAAGGCTAGACAATCTAAACCTGCCACACCGGAAGTATCTGTATCTCCAGGTCTTCCACCCCCTCCTTCTGCAAATAAAATAGTAGGTAATTCATTTTGTTCAGCTATTTCAAACATCCTATCTTTCTTAGCATGGTTCATTTTTCCTTGAGTACCTGCAAGTACCATATAATCATATGACATGGCCATAACCCTTGAAGCATTCTCAGGAAATAAATCGCCATTAACATGGCCTAGGCCACAAACCATTCCATCACCAGTAGTATTTTTAATGAGGTCTTCCTCACTTCTTCTGCGCCTTTGAGCAGCCATTACAACCGAACCATATTCAAGAAAACTTCCTTCGTCACAAAGATGTTCGATATTTTCCCTTGCAGTTCTATGACCTGTTCCATACCTTTTCTGTACTGCTTCAGGACGATTAACATCATGACTTGCTTCTTTTCGATCTAAAGCCTCTCTAAGATCTGGTCTTATCCAATCCAAATCAACTTCTTCAACTTCATCAGAAGTATGTTTTTCAACCTTCTCAAGACGAATTTTCATTAATGAATGACCTTCGAAAACTGTATCTAGACTTGAGACTGATATGTCTTCCACAACACCGCTAACTTTAGAGATAATTTCATGTTCCATTTTCATGGCTTCCATAATTCCTATAGTTTTCCCTTCCCAGACGCTGTCTCCTATTTCTACATCAAATTTAACAATCATCCCCTGCATAGGAGCAGTTACACTTTGGTAGCCTTCTCTAAAATCTTCCTGCTGAAGCTCTAGAATATTTTCTGATTGATCAACAAATATTCCACCAGATTTGCCATGATCAAGCACCGCTAGAGGGTCTAGGTTCTCAATTTTTCCTCTTTTAGGCTTATCTTTAGAAATACTTCTGCTAATATCAGAGAGATCTGAATGAGTTTTTAATTCAGTTAAAGTCTTTATATTTTTCTCAAAGAAGTTGGTATGGACTTTGTTATTTTTAAAATCTTGATTGATTAAAATATTCTTTAATAAATCTAAATTAGTAGGAACACCATCAACTTTGAATTCACAAAGAGATCTGTAGTTTCTCTTTATTGCCTGTTTGAAATTATCTTCGGAAGAATAAGTGATAATTTTTGCAATCAATGAATCAAAAAGTGGGTTTGTTTCATATCCCGCATACCCATAACTATCAGCTCTTACTCCTGGACCAGATGGGAGATCAAATTTTTTAAAAATTCCTCCGCTAGGATTAGCATTACCTTGAGAATCAATAGTTTCCATATTTACTCGTGATTGAACTGCATATCCTTTTGGATCAGGAATATTTTTCTGCTCAAGTTTAATTTGTTTTAAAGTTTTACCTGAAGCTATTTGAATTTGAGCCTTTACTATATCTAGAGATAATATTGACTCAGTGACTGTATGTTCGACTTGTAACCTAGGATTACATTCGATAAACCTGAAGTCATTTTTTTCGACATTAACTAAAAACTCTATAGTAGCCAGACCCTCATATTTTAATTTCTTAGCTAAGGCCAATGATGCATCAATCATTTTATTCTTTAATTCAGGACTCAGACTTGGACTAGGAGCTATTTCTATTAGCTTTTGATGTCGTCTTTGAATAGAACATTCTCTTTCATGCAAATGACATACTTCCCCTGTCCCATCTCCAACTATCTGGAATTCAATATGCCTATAATTTTTTAGATACTCTTCTAAATACAAGTCAGGGGAATCAAAAGATGCCTTAGCTTCTGATGCTGCTCTGTCAAAGGATTCTTTTAATTCATCCAGCTTAGAGACAACTCTCATGCCTCTGCCTCCTCCACCTGAAATAGCCTTAATCACAATAGATGAATTCTTATTTAATGACTTCATGAAGCTTTGAGCTTGTCTCAAAGAAGTTTTCTGATGTGTTCCGGAAATTATGGGAATATCTAAGCTGAAAGCTAATTCTTTGGCGGTGGTCTTATCACCAAATATTTTTAAAGTCTTTTCGCTAGGCCCGATAAATTTAATCTTGGCTCTTTTAACAGATGCAGCAAAAGCTGAGTTTTCACTAAGAAAGCCATATCCTGGATGAATAAAATCTACATTAGACTCTTTCGCTATTGAAATGATTTGCTTTATGCCAAGATAAGCTTGTGCTCCTTTTCCTTCAATTTGATAAGCCTCATCTACTTTTGAAAGATGCAGAGAGTTGGCATCATCTTCAGAATAGATGCCAACGGTTCTAATGCCTAAATCACTGCAAGTCCTAGCAATACGAATTGCAATCTCACCTCTATTGGCTATTAAGACTTTTTTCATAAACTGATTTCTAAAATCTAGAAACTAGTCTCTACCATAGATCATATTTTTGCATTTCAGCTCTTCCTACGACCATGTGATGAACTTCATCAGGACCATCAGCAAATCTCAAATGCCTTATATCAGTATAAAGTCCTGCGAGAGGAGTCCATTGAGATATACCAGCAGCACCATGCATTTGAATTGCCTGATCAATAATCTTACAAGCTTTCTCCGGCACCATAGCCTTGATAGCACTGACGTATACTCTTGCCTCTTTATTTCCTAGAACATCCATAGCTTTAGCAGCTTGGAGTACGGCTAGTCTCATAGCATTAATTTCTATTCTAGCTCTAGAAATAATTTCTAAATTCCCACCAAGTTTAGCGATTGGCTTTCCAAAAGCTTCTCTTGTACCAGCTCTTTTAACCATCAGCTCTAGAGCTATTTCAGCTTTACCAATAGTTCTCATACAATGATGAATACGTCCTGGGCCAAGTCTAACTTGAGATATTTCGAAACCCTTGCCCTCGCCGAGAAGTATATTTTCTTTTGGAACTCTTACATTATTGAACTTGATATGCATATGTCCATGAGGTGCGTGATCATGACCGAACACTTGCATGCCTTCTAAAATTTCAACGCCCGGAGTATCTTTAGGAACAAGAATCTGCGATTGTTGCTTAGAAGGATGAGCATCTGGACTGGTTTTCACCATCGTAATCATGATTTTACATCTTGGATCCCCTGCACCTGAAATATAAAATTTTTCACCATTTATTACCCACTCATCTCCATCCAGTACTGCGCTCGTACTGATATTTTTTGCATCCGAGGAGGCTAAATTTGGTTCAGTCATAGCATAAGCTGATCTAATCTCACCATTAAGAAGAGGTTCCAGCCATTGTTTCTTTTGTTCTTCAGTTCCTACTCTCTCTAGAACTTCCATATTCCCAGTATCAGGCGCAGAACAGTTCATGCTTTCTGATGCTAACGGATATTTTCCTATTTCACTTGCAACATATGTATAGTCGAGATTGGTAAGACCATCGCCAATATTTCCATCGGGATCTGGTAAAAAGAAATTCCATAAACCAAGCTCTCTCGCTTTTTCCTTCGCACCTTCCATCAGTTCTATCTGTCTTGGGTGCCAAGACCATCTATCTTCTTTTTCGTTTTGCAAAGCAGAGTATTCTTGCTGTATAGGTTTAATATTTTCTTCACAGTGTTTTTTTACTAAATCCATCAATGGCTGAGTCTTCTCAGACATGGATAGTTCAAAAAGTTCTGGATCGTTTTGTAACATGCTATTTCTCCTTTAATAACTAATTAATATGAATACCAAATTGGAGAGGACCAAGCCCTCTCTTGTATCGTTGGTTGTAAATCTTCTCTAGGTATTGTGCCATTTTTTACAGCATCCCACGTAGACCATCTGCAGCTAGGATTCTCTAATACCCTTACATAATAGAAAGACTTAACTGATGAGTCAAAAGAATCATCCGTCCAAATTGTCTTAATTTCGCTAGCTCCTCTATCTGAACTAATGGAACAATCGGAAATATCTACTAAAGCATTATTATCGGGGCATCTATTTGTTTCTGGATTTGGCATTAATCCATCCGAACAAGCCACATCGATTACTTTTTCATGAGGTCTTCCAGTTAATCTATCAACCCAACCTTTTATAATTTGGACTCTTTGTAAAGGTGCCGCATTTTTGTCTCTCATCGCCCATATAAGAAAAGAAGGGGCATTTCCTTGAGAAGCTTCTAAGTCTTGACCCATGGGTACTCCATTTTTATAAGCCTCCTTTACAAGATCTTCTCTTTCTAATAACGACTTATCAAAATTATAACCTCCAAAGAATCTAAGCTTGATTCTGCTTCCTGAAGTAGCGTAGGTTTCTTTTCTTCTGAAAGCATCAAAAATAGAATCTCTTGTATTTTCCTCTGCCCAAACTGCTGCTAATCCTGAGGCTCCCCATGTATTAAAGACAGCATTATTAAAATTTCTTTCTCCTATTTTCTTGAAAGCTAGTTGCCTAATCGCATTTCCGCCAGTTAAGTCTTGCACTTGTTGATCAGATATTGGAACTGATCCTCTTGCTACTGCCGTTCCATCCAAGATTCCAACTTTAGAATGGAAGTCAGATTCATCATCAGATATTGCTCCTGTATGAGTATCACTAGCTCCGACCATACCGAATTTATATGGATTACCTCTTCTTTCTTCTTCCAAACCTAATCCATCTAAGTAAGCTTGCCTAACATAACTTCCAAACGGACGGCTGTAAGATGAGTTTCCAACTCTTTGCCACATAATCTCAAAGTCAGCCCATTCATCATCAGGTGACAGTATTGGATGTGTTTCAGAGGTTCCCTTGACTTGAGTCATCTCAACTAATGGTTCATTCCTCATCCTAAAGTCTGCATATTGAGTGCTAATTGGAAGACCTTCCCAGTTTTCCATTTCAAACATTTGACCATTTGACCCATTTGAGTTGTGAGGTATGGCAATCGTATCAACTCCCCTGTCTCTTAAGTCATCCATCCAAGTCCAAAGCTTTTCTGGATTAACTGACTTGAGTCGGGTGTATGGCTCTATAGTAAATTTGTTTCCTTTATAAATTACGTTTCTATGTAAATTAGCATTTTCGAAAGGAGGAGAACCATCAAATCCACATCCTGTACCACTCAACCAACAACTAAAGGCCGAAGCGCCTTGAGTATTAGATGATCTTGTAGTCGAAGCCGTAAACTCATATGCAACAAAGGTTGTGAATTTCCCTGGATCATTGTGTCTTTGCGCACTCAATATCACATCTTTCCATGCAGATCTGTGGACATCTACATCATACAGTGTTGAACCTCTTGCGGTATCTCCTGTTAAGTAAGCTATGGTTCGAGTCCAGATATTGCTGAATTGTGCAATATTTCTGACATAATCTTGAAAAAGTCTAGATCGGGCAGCTACTGATTCTTGGTTTAAATTCTCAGGAGCATTTAAGTTATGAAAAGGTTCTGTCCCCTCTTTACCATTGTTAGGATTTGCCCAATCTTCGACACTTCCCAATAAAAATCCATGATCAGTTACGGCATAAAAGTCTAAAGGCTCTCTTAGTTGCATGTCATAACCTAAAGGATGTTGGATAGCATTTCCTTTAGCGTATTCGTAAGCATCATCAGGTGTTGCTGTAGTTCCAAAAATATAAGCATCAAATGAATGTTTTGTATGTACATGAAGGTCTCCAAAATAAACATTCCTATCTGAGTTATATCCAGAAGTAGATCCGGGTTCAGTATCGGGGATGACAAGGTCGTTAGTATAATCAACAACATTATCAGGAGAGTTACAGCTCCAAAGGCCAAAAATTAAAAATACACCAACCAGGACTTTTTGAAAGTTACCCATAAATTTCCCCATTAAGAAGTAACAATTTAACAAGTTACTTAGTGCTTGGAAAGGTTATCTACTAAAAGAATTTCAAAAAAAATTCAATCAATCTAAGGATTAAATATCATCAGGTAAAATATTTCCTATAGTGATTCCCTCGCTGTCTGGAATGTACCAGATAGGTGAGCTCCAAGCCCTTTCTTGTATCGTGGCAGGAAGATCTGCTCTGGGAATCTCTCCAGATTTTATTGCATCCCATGACGACCATCTGCAAGTAGGATTTTCTAAAACTCGCACATAATAGAAAGCTTTCAAATTTGGATCAAAATCAGGATCTTGCCATACTGCTTTAAGTTCGTCGGCACCCAAATTTTTAGATATCCTACAGTTATTTAAGTTAACCTTAGCTCTGCTGTCCTTACAAAGTTTTGTCTTTGAATCAGGTCTTCTGCCATCTGCGCATGCGACGTCATATATCTTTTCGTGAGGCTTTCCACTCAACTCAGTCCATCCTTTAATTATCTGCACCCTGTCTAAAGGTGCCCTTTTTAGGTCTCTCAATGCCCAGACCATAAATTGAGGAATTTTATTCTCAGACTGAAATAAATCGGAACCCATTGTTATCCCATTTGAGTAGGCGTAATTTATAGGATCTTCTTTATTAAAAATATCATCTATTTCGTACCCACCAAAAAATCTCACTTTAATTCTACTTCCGGTTGTAGCAAAAGTTTCTTTTCTTCTGAATGCGTTATAAATAGATTCTCTGGTATTTTCTTCAGCCCATACGGCTGCAAGCCCAGATGCACCCCATTCAGTGTAGCCCGTATCAATATATTCTTGACCACCAATTTCTTTATAGCCATTAATAATTACATTTGCTCCAGAGCCTTCTATTTGCTCTTTAAAAGATTTCGTAAGAGGAGCAGCACCTCTCAACTCTGGCGTACCATCCAGAATGCCTATTTTTGAATGGAAATCTGATTCCTTATCGGATATTGCTCCTGTATGAGTATCGCTTGCACCCACAAGCCCAAATTTATAAGGATTTATTTTATATTCAGAATCTAATGAAAGGCCTCTTAAGTAGGCATTCCTTACATAACTGCCTGTTGGACTGGAATAAAATGGAGATGCTACTCTATTATTCATAATGCCAAAATCCGCCCATTTATCTCCGGGTGAAAGAAGTGGATGAGTATCCGATGTCCCTTTAACCTGTGTAATTTCCACTAATGGTTCATTTCTCATTCTTTTCGAAGCATAGTCGTCATCCATTGGATTTCCTGCCCAATCTGTTAGTTGAAACATTTGTCCATTTGATCCATTTGAATTATGAGGAATAGCAAGACTTTCAACACCTAGATTTCTAAGATTATCCATCCAGTCCCATAAATCCTCAGGATTACTAGAATCTATGATTGAGAAAGGCTGAATAGGAGCCTTGCTATCTTGGAAAATAACATTTCTATGAAGATTGCTTTGCCCCGGTCCACTTGAAGTAAATTCATATGCTATAAACGTGGTAAATTCTCCAGGATTATTATGCCTCTCAGCAGCTTCAGCGACATCTCTCCATGCAGTGTGATGAGTTTCTCTGTCATAAGCCCTCGTTCCATAAACCGTATCTTCTTGTAAATAAGCACCGAGCATTTTTATAGGGTTCGCTGAGGGTTCAATTAATTCACTTGTTATTAAGTTAGCGAATAATCCAGCTCGCCTAACAAATGTGTTCGTGTTCAAATTTTCAGGATCATTTAACCCATGCAGATCTGATGCAAAATCTAACTTACCTGGTTTAGAGTTAGGATCCGCATATGCCGGCAACATGCCAAGCCAAGCAGCATGATCTGTAACAGCATAAAAATCTAAGGGATCATCAAGTTGCATATCAAAGCCTAGAGGATGTTTAATTGAACCTCCTTTAGCATATCTGTATGCATCATCGGGTGTTGCGGTTGTTCCAAATATAAAGGCATCGAAAGAATACATCGTATGAACATGAAGATCGCCAAAGAAAGCATCTTTATTCTGATTACTTGAAATTTCATTCGTCATTGCTGTTCTTTCTATAGAGAAATCAGCAACATCATCTTTTATAGAAAAAATATTATTTGCCCCTAAAATAAAAATGATTGCAGCAAACAAAAGAGCTATCAGAAAGGTTCTTATTATTACGCTCATTCAATTCTCCCCAGTATTGTTTATCTCTAAATCTGAGAATTTATGTTCCCATGAAAAGTCTATATTTCAAACATTTATTATTAAGTATTGTAAAAATTCATAAATACTGTATATTTATACAGTATGAAAGACATATACAGAAAAAATAAACACTCAGGCCAGCCGATGGCCGTAAGAAGCATAGACACAATGGAGTTTACAGAGGCATTCAACTATCTATGGATAGATAGATTGATAACCTCGTTATACATAGTTTTATCAGTCTCGTTGACCGTCATTTCTTTTGCATTAATGCTAGGCATTTCAATTTAATAAGAATACCTGAATAGTTTTTATCCTGTTATCCTCTAAGTATGATTTTAGAGGATATCTTCTTCCCTTTTTTATTTATTTGGTCAATAGTTGCCGTCCTGGCTTTTATCGCCTTGTTCTATAGAAATGCTCCTTATGGAAGATACTTTGCTTTAGATTCGAATCACAAAGTTCCTTCTAGAATTGGATGGATTATTATGGAATCTCCAACAATCATTGGAATGCTCATCTTCATAGCCCTATTTCGCAGCAAAATAGGACAAACTGAAATTGTCTTTTGCTTATTATGGTTATCTCACTATATTCATAGAACAATGATCTGGCCTTTCAGAGCACAATTAAAAGGTAAATCTATGACATTTGGTGTTGTGTCTATGGCCATACTTTTTAATTCAATAAATATCACTTTGCAATGCATATGGATATTTATACTTGGAAATTACAGCGATGACTGGCTGATATCCATATCATTTATTATTGGCATAATTTTATTTTTTTTGGGCATGATCATAAATATTAAATCAGATGATATATTGATGAAATTACGCAAAAATAATGGTGAAGGTTATTATTCTCCTCAAGGGTTCTTGTATAAATATATAAGTTGTCCGAATTATTTTGGAGAGATTATTGAGTGGCTTGGCTGGGCAATTCTAACTTTGAGTCCTGCTGGTTTAGTTTTTTTTATTTGGACGTTTGCAAACTTAGTTCCAAGAGCTAGATCAAATCATAATTGGTCTAAGTCTAATATTCCTAATTATCCAAAGAATAGAAAAGCTATATTTCCCTATATTTATTAATCAAGGTCATACAAATCCGCTTGTTTCTTATTAAGACAAACTTTATTCTATGAGACTTATTTATGTAAAAGGAGATATTCATGGATCTAGAATACGGACCTCAATACGAAGACTTTAGATCAGAAGTTATTAGTTTTGTAAAAGAAAACGAAGATACAAAATTAACTGGGCCTGCAAGAAGTGAGAGTAGAGTTGCATGGCAACAGAAATTGATTGACCACGGCTACTTCGCAAGATCTATTCCCAAAGAATATGGTGGTTATGGCGGGGACATGGACATAATTCAATTAAGAATCATCGCAGAAGAATTTGCTAAATCTCCTATTCCTAAGCCA
>OCZA010000138.1_pt1 | contig 25779 bp, 24 predicted proteins | sample 1539021 | NCBI WGS metagenome assembly OCZA01 (sample SAMEA2619376, study PRJEB22493) | marine metagenome | biome: marine biome (ENVO:00000447); feature: surface water layer (ENVO:00002042); material: "saline water (ENVO:00002010), including plankton (ENVO:xxxxxxxx)" | depth 5 m | reverse complement strand
TCGCTTGTTGTGCTCAGAACCAAAAAATTTAAAAATTGATGTAGCAGCACTGGGACCGTGATTAGAATTTTTAGCTTCTTCAGAGGCTCTTTTTAAAGTTAACCCAAAAGCATGAGCATCCATATCACTTTTAGCAATTTTTTGTCTTAGGCCTTCATCGGAAATTTTTCCTTCGCTTGATTCTACGTATTTTTTAGTCAAATTAGCTAAGCCGGAACCTGATTTACCTTTGCCTTTGCTTCCAGCAGCAGATCCTCCTAAACCCATACTTGCCAACATTTTTCTTTCATGTTGAAGTAAATTTTTTGCTACATCCCAGCCTTTATTGAGATCGTGGACTAAATTAGCTTTAGGAACAACAGCGTCAGTGAAAAACGTTTCACAAAATGGAGATTTACCAGAAATTAATTTTATAGGTTTAGTTTCAACACCTGGTTGATCCATATCTATTAATAAAAAACTTATACCATTATGTTTTGGTTCCTGAGGACCTGTTCTTACCAAAGTAAAAATCATATCGCACTCGTCAGCATATGAAGTCCACACTTTCTGACCATTAACAATGAAATTATCTCCATCCTCAACAGCTTTTGTTTTTAAACTAGCTAAATCAGAACCAGCGCCCGGTTCGGAATACCCCTGACACCATCTGATTTCTCCTTTGATAATTTTAGGGATGTGTTCCATTTTTTGTTCATGGGAAGCATATTCTAGAAGTGCTGGACCTAACATCCATAAACCAAAGCTAGCTAAAGCAGGTCTAGCTCCAATTTTAAAAAGTTCCTCAGCAAGAATCTTATTTTCGTCATAATTAAGACCTCCGCCACCATATTCACTAGGCCAGGTCGGTGCAGTCCATCCTTTTTCTCCCATTCTATCAAGCCAGATCTTTTGATCTGGATGAGAAAATTTAAAATTTCTTCCACCCCAGCAAGCACCATCCGCTGACATGGGCTTTCTCATTTCTGCCGGACAATTTTCTTCCAACCAATCTCGTGTTTCTTGTCTAAAAGTGTCTAAATTCGACATTAAATACCTCTTTGTGTGAATAATTTAGGATAATAGCTTAATCTGAGGTATTTTATAAATCAAGATTTTAAATAGAAATGAGCTTAGAATTTTTTTTAAATAACCCTGAATGGCTTTGGGTAATAACTGTGTTTTACGATTTATTAATAGTCGTATCGCTATTTTATTTTTTTGGAAAAAATGGTCTCTATGTTGCAGTCATATTAGGAATTGTTCTAGGTAATCTTCAAGGCGGAAAAGTAAGTGATTTATCCGTATTTGGCTATACTTTTACAGTAAGTATGGGTGCAATCATGTATTCAGGAATTTATTTTGCTACAGATCTAATTAATGAAAAATATGGAAGGTCTGCTGCTAATGAAGCAGTAATTTTAGGAGCAATAGCAAACGTAGTAGTAATGTTAACTCTAGTTTTGAGTACCTACTACTTGCCATCTGAAATTGCTAAATCATCTCAGGATGTTCATGAGGCCATATCAACTTTAGCCTTTTATTCACCAATTTTTGTTATTGGATCTTTAAGTGCTTATTTGGTAAGTCAAACTTTTGATGTTTGGTTATTCCATAAATTAAAAGTTATGACAAATGGAAAATATTTATGGTTAAGAAATAATGTTTCGACTTTATCATCTCAAGCATTGGATACCTTCATTTATACTTTTGTTTGGGTTCTAGCAGGAGAATTATCATTTATAGTCGCGTTAAGTATTGCTTTGACCAAATATATTTTTAAAATTTTTATTGCATTATTAGATACAATATTCATTTACCTAGTCAAAGATGTAAGAAATGATTAATAATAAAATGGATACTTTATAAAAATGGCGAAAATATCTAAAATTTCTATTGTTCATTCTGTTTCAAGAAAATATGAAACAGCATTAAAAGTTTGTTTAAAAACTTGCGAAGATAATGCTGTAAAAATTGAAGATGTTTTTTCTGTCAATGATAAAAATTTGCTTGAACAAGTCTCCAAGACTGACTCAGAATTAGTTTTGGTTATTGGAGGAGACGGTACTATGATTAGTACAATAAGAAAATTATTGATTTTAAATATTCCATTTCTTGGAATAAATATTGGTAAATTAGGTTTTCTAACGGATATCAATTTAGAATCTATTTCTGATGAACTGCCTAAGGTTTTTAATGCTGAGTATGTAAGAGAAAAAAGACCTTTTTTAGAAATTACCTTGAGCAATAAAGATAAAAAAACTGCAATTAACGAGGTTGTATTTCACTCTGGAAAAGTAGCTGAAATGATGAGCTTTTCCATTTATAAAGGAGATAAACTAGTTTCTAATCACAAATCAGATGGGGTTATTATAAGCTCAGCAACTGGTTCCACAGGGTATTGTTTTTCTGGAGGCGGGCCAATAATACATCCCACTTTATCTGTTTTTGCTATCATGCCTATGTTTTCTCAAAGCTCTGCTTCAAATCCTCTTATTGTTCCCTCTGATGAAGACGTTACTATCAAGTTGGCAAATAAAAATAAAGCATCAATAGTTATAGATGGATATACTGATCAAGAAATTAAGGAAAATCTTGAGATTAAAATTTCGCAAAAAGATCTTTTTTATGAGCTTATTCATCCGTTAAATTATGATTATTTCGAAGCTTGTAGAACCAAACTTTCCTGGGGTAATCCTTTGGTCAATATTCATGATTAAGCAGCCTAATAAAATATTAATTTTGTTATCATTTTTGTATTCAGCTTTATTCAAATTTCCTTCATAAACTTGTAATAATGGAAATATTTAATGGATCGGTATAATTAATTGAATTTTAATAATTTTGCTTTATGGGTTTCTCGCACTTTACCTCCTGAAGTAAGTAATAAATTTTCTCTTATGGGATTAAAGTTAATTTATCAACTTAACTTACAAAAAGTTTTATTTTCCTCAAGTAATATAAAACCTTCTCAAGTAAATCTTTTTGGTTTAGATTTTCCTAACAAAATAGGTGTTGCCGGAGGTTTAGATAAAAACGCGGACTATTTTCATGTCCTTGGAAATTTAGGATTTGGATTTGTAGAAGTTGGAACTATAACTATGAAGCCTCAATCAGGTAATCCTAAGCCAAGAATTCATAGATTTTATAATGAGAAAGCTATAATAAACTCACTAGGCTTTAACAATGCTGGTGCAGTCGTTGCTTTAAAAAACATAGAAAAAAACAAACCAAGTTTTAAGGGTGTTCTTGGAGTAAGTATTGGCAAAGGCAAAGAAATAAATAATGACAGAGCTCATGAAGATTATCTTCACTTAATAGATTATTTTAAAGATGTTGCTGACTATTTCGCTATTAATATATCTTCACCCAATACAGAAAATTTAAGAAAATTATCTAAAGATGATTTTTTTAAAAAACTAACTGATGAAATAATCAATAAGAGAGAACAAATTTCTAAAGGTTTTTCTAAATACAAGCCAATTATTATAAAAATATCTCCAGATGAGTCCTTTTCTGACTTAGAAAAAATAGTTTCACTAAGTTTAGAAAAAAAAGTTGATGGTTTTATATTAACTAATACTTCTTTAGATCACAGTTATAATTTACCTGGAGGAATTAGCGGTCAACCTCTAAGACATAAATCTGAAGAATCTTTAAAATTTGTAAGATCCATTATTGGCGATAGGGCAGTAATTATTTCTTCAGGAGGACTGATGACTAAAGAAGATGTAATTAATAGATTTTCCTTAAAAGCTGACTTAATTCAACTTTACTCTGGCTTTGTTTTTCATGGAAATAGTCTTCTGCAGGATTCATTAAAAGCTAGTTCTGCTTGACAAATTAATCAAAATTAGAAGATATTAAAAAAGGATGAAAAATTTAGTCATTGTTGAGTCTGGTGCAAAAGCAACTAAAATTACCGGATTTTTAAATAAAAACTTTCCTGCCGACGATTGGCAAGTGGAAGCTTGTTTAGGTCATATCAGAGATTTGCCTGATGAGGAAACAGCCGTTAATCCTGATAACTGGACTGATTTAAAATGGAAAGAAACTCAAAAGGGCAAAAAGACAATCAAAGCAATAAGGAAGTTATGTAAAGAAGTTGATTGTGTTTACCTTGCGACTGATCCTGATAGAGAAGGAGAGGCAATAGCATGGCACTTAAAAGACGATTTTAAAAATAAAAAGCTTTTAGATAAAATTCAAACCAAAAGAATAACTTTTAATGAAATTACTTCCTCGGCAATAAAATTTGCCATTGAAAATCCAAGGGAAATTGATCAGAACTTAGTAGATGCTTATTTAACTAGAAGAATCCTAGATCATTTAATCGGATTTAAAGTTTCACCTTTTTTATGGAGACATGTTTCAAGAGCAAAGTCAGCTGGCAGAGTTCAATCGCCATCGTTAAGGATAATTTGTGAAAGAGAAGATTTGAGAGATGCCCATGTATCTGAAGAATATTGGCCAATAAAAGCCAAATTTAAATTTAGTGACTTTGAGCTTGATGCTGATCTTATAGAAGCAAATGGAATTAATACATCAAAAAAACCATTAAGTAATGAAAAAGAAGTTAATGAGGTTCTTCAAGAATTTAAAAATACCACTTTTGCAGTATCAGAAATTGAAACCAAACCACAATCAAGTTCACCAAAGGCACCTTTTAGAACTTCTACCTTACAAATGTCTGCAGCAAGTTCTTTGGGTTATACAGCAGATAGAACAATGAGAGCAGCGCAAAATTTATACGAAGGAGGTTTAATTACGTATTTGAGAACAGATGGAATTTCAATAAGCACCTCTCCTAATACAGGAGAACCTTTTTCTGAAGAAAAACCAGGACCTCCTCCACTTCAAGAGATAAGAAATATAATAAAAAAAGAATTTGATGAAACCTTTTTATCTGATCAAGTTAGAGTTTATAAATCTAAAGTACAAAATTCTCAAGAAGCCCATGAGGCTATTAGACCCACAAATATCAGTTCAAGACCTAAAGATTTAAATCTAGGACAGGATGAACAAAAACTTTATCAGCTAATTTGGAATAGGACGGTAGCGAGTCAAATGGTTAATTCAAAACATGAAAGAAAAAATTTAATAATTTCGTCTGAAAATAAAAAATTTTTATTTAAAGCTGCATCTAGGAAAAATTTATTTCCTGGGTTTGAAATTCTTACAAAAGAAGATAAAGATAGTGATATTCAATTTCCTGAAAATTTAATTGAAGGTGAAAAATTAATTTTAATAAATGAAAGCGTAGAACAAAAATTTACTCTTCCTCCAAATAGATATTCTGAAGCATCGCTTATAAAAAGAATGGAAGAGGAGGGAATTGGAAGACCTTCTACATATGCCTCAACCGTTAAAGGACTTAGAGATAAAAAATATGCTTATGGAGCGAAATCTATTGCACCATCAGATCTAGGAAGGATTCTTACCTCTTATCTGAAATCAATATTCAAAGATTTTTTCATAGAAACTCAATTTACCGCAGAAATGGAAAGTAGTTTGGATCAAATTGCTGCAGGCGATAAACAGTGGAAAGAAGTTTTGGATAAATTTTGGGAAGAATTACAAAATTACTTAAATAGAAAGATAAATGATATCGAAATTAGTAATAAAGACGAATTTAAAACACGACAAGTTTTAGATTTATTAAATGAAGAACTTTATGAAGTAATTTTTCCAAGAAATAAAAAAGGTGAAATTAGAAGAGACTGCCCAAAATGTTCATCTGAGTTAAGTCTAAAATCCGGAGCTTGGGGATATTTTGTTGGATGTTCGGAATGCAAATGGACTAAAAAACCTTTTGAATTGAATATTGAATGGGAAACCTACCAAGTGCTTCCTAAAGAAATAGGAACTCATCCTGAATATCAAGAAATGGTTTTTGCCGATATAAGTATTAACGGCCCATGTGTTTGGACAATGAGAGAAGAAAAGAAAATTTTTGGATCTCCAGATGACGATGAAAATTTACTAGATATTGGTCTCAATAGAGCTGTCGAGTTAATAGAAAGAGATTCTGGAGAGCATATTCTATTTACTGAATCAAATAGTGGCTTACCGGTGTTACTTAAAAATGGTAGGTTTGGAGAATATACTGAGTTTGATGGGTTTAATAAAGCTACTAAACTTCCTCCTGAAGATAAGCCTAAAAATCCAAAAGTTTCATATTATGATCCGCATGAAATGGATTATGAAAACGCAGAAACGAAATTGTTCGTCTTGAAGAGTTTAAGAATTATTGGCTTTCATCCAGAGTCTAATAAACCTATAGGCATAAAGATCAGAAAACCTGGCAAAGCATTTAAATTCGTTAAGTTTATAAAGTGTGGAGAAAAGGAAGTTGAGTGTCCAAATGATTTTTATAAACTTGAAATAGAAGAGCAGAATTCTTTAATAAAAGAAGCTTTATCAATAGATAACTTTAAAACTATTTAAGCAAGGTCTCTTAAAAGGCCAACACATGTTCCTTCAAAGGCTAAATCTTCAGTTTTTGGATTAACCTCTATATTAGAATAATTTGAGTTTTCTGGTTGAAGAACAACCAAATCTGGAGAAATGCTTTTCAAAGTTTTAACCGTTACTTCATCATTTATTCTTGCTATTACAATGGAACCTTTTTTAATCTGAGTTTTCTTGTTAACAGCAATCAAATCATTTTCTAATATGCCAGCTTCTATCATGCTATCTCCTCTTACGCGAAGATAGAAATCTACGCCGTGAGATAAAATATTTTGCGACGAAGGAATTCTTTTTTCTATATTTTCTTGTGCAAGGATTGGTCCTCCTGCACTTACAAGACCAATTACAGGTATGCCTAGGTCTTCTTTTATAATTGAAATCCCTCTAGATGCTCCAGACACTATATTTAAAACACCTTTCTTCTTTAAAGCTTTAAGATGATCTTCAGCTGCATTTGGCGATTTAAATCCAAAAACTTTTGCAATTTCTGATCTAGTAGGAGGGTAGCCATTAGATTCAATTTCTTTTTTAATAAATTCAAATATTTCTGATTGTCTTGTAGTCAAATTATTCATAACTGTAATTATATACAGTATTGATTAATTTTTCATACAAATTGTTCCTTTTTTAATATATTATTTAATTGTTTTAAAAATAACATTTTATATATCATTAAGAAATAAGTAATTATGAAGTTTCAACAGTTAGTTTATGTAAGAGAAGTGGCAAGAAGCAATTTAAATGTTTCACAAGCTTCTAAAATTTTATACACCTCTCAGCCTGGTATTAGTAAACAAATTAAGTTGCTCGAAGAAGAGCTGGGCATAGAGTTATTTGAAAGATCTGGTAAGCATCTTGTCAGTGTTACTCCGGTAGGACAAAAGATTCTGACTCAAATAGAAGAAATACTAGCGCTTGTCGACGGAATAAAGCATGCAGCTACTGAATTTTCTGATGAAGATTATGGAACTTTAAGTATCGCTACAACTCATACGCAAGCAAAATTTACTTTGCCTAAAGTAGTAGACAAATTTGTAAAAAAATATCCTAACGTTCATTTTCAAATGCATCAATGTACGCCAGATGAGTCAGTAGAAATGGCAGCTAGAGGAGAAGTAGATATAGCTTTATGGACCGAAACAAATGAAAAGGGTGAGAATCTTATTAAAATGCCTTGCTATAAATGGTCTAGAAGCGTGATTGTTCCAAAAGGGCATCCATTAACCAAATTACCAAAAATTAAGCTTAAAGATCTAGCAAATTATCCAATTGTTACTTATGTTTTTGGATTTACAGGCAGCAATGATCTAGACAGAGCTTTCTTTGAGAGAGGATTAAAAGCAAATGTTGTATTTACAGCAACAGATGCGGATGTAATTAAAACATATGTAAAAATGGGAACTGGTGTAGGAATTATTGCAAGTATGGCTTTTAATGAAAAAGAAGATAGTGACTTAGTGGCAATTAATGCAAATCATCTTTTTGATTCTGGTACTACTTATATGGGTTTTAGAAGAGGAACATATTTGCGCAGCCACCTTTTTGAATTTATAAATATGTTTGCCCCACATTTAACTAAAGATATAGTCGCAAAAGCATGTGCGACAAAATCAAAAAAAGATTTAGACAAAGTATTTGACTCTACCAAACTTTTAAGGAGATAAAGTTGAACTTTTTATGTTTGGATTTTGAGGGAGTCCTCATACCTGAAATCTGGCAGTATGTTGCAAAAGAAACTAATTCAGAAGAATTAATGCTTACAACTCAAGATCTTAAAGATTATGACGAGCTCATGTCATTGAGAATGAAAGTAGTTAATGAAAAAAATATCAAATTAAGTGACATTCAAGAAATTGTAAGAACTATGGAGCCATTCGAAGGAGCTGAAGAATTCTTAGGATGGGCAAGACAAAATTTTCAAGTCAGCATTGTATCCGATACTTTTTATGAGCTTGCTTGGCCTTTAGTAGAAAAATTAAACTTTCCTACAATTATTTGTCACCATTTAGAAATTAAAAACGATCAAATTGTTAGTTATTCATTAAGGCAAAATAATAACAAACAAAAGGTAGTGGAAGCTTTATCAAATTTAAAATACAAAGTTTTAGCAGCTGGAGATTCTTATAATGATATCAATATGCTTCAGACCGCAGATAAAGGGATATTTTTTCAAGCACCTCAACATATCAAAGACGAGTTTCCAAATCTTCTAACTGCCGATAATCATGAAGATCTAAAAGCACATTTGCTAGAATATACCTAATGTCAAAAAATTTTTTTTCCTTAATAAAAAAAAATAAACCTTTAAAGGTTGTAGGGACCATAAACGCATATTCAGCTTTACTAGCTGAAAAAGCAGGTTTAGAAGCTTTATATATTTCTGGAGCGGGCGTAGCAAATGCAAGTTATGGAATTCCTGACTTGGCTATGACTTCTAAAGATAATGTATTAGAAGATTTAAGAAGAATAAGAGGAGTCTCTGAGCTCCCAATTTTAGTAGACTGTGACACTGGTTGGGGTTCTGCTCTTAGTATTTCTAAGACTATAAAAGATATGATTTCAGCTGGTGCAAATTCTGTGCATATTGAAGATCAGGTTTCTAATAAAAGATGTGGGCATAGACCTAACAAAGAAATTGTTTCAGATGATGAAATGATAGATAGAATAAAGGCTGCAAAAGATAGTTCAACTAAAGATTTTATGCTGATGGCAAGAACAGACGCTTTTGCTCAAGAAGGCTTAGAACGAGTTATAGAAAGATCGAATGCATATATTGAAGCTGGCGCAGATTCTATTTTTCCAGAAGCAATAACAGATTTAAAAGATTATAAGAAATTGTCGGAAAATATCTCTGTGCCTATTTTAGCCAATATTACTGAGTTCGGAATGACTCCCTTATTTAGCGATAAGGATTTAGCTAATGTTGGAGTAGACATAATTTTACACCCTTTGAGTGCATTTAGAGCAATGTCAAAAGCGGCAGAAGAGATATATGAAGAAATTAATGCAGAAGGCTCAGTTGAAAATAAATTAAAAAAAATGCAATCTCGAGATGAATTATATGACGTACTGAATTATCATACGTACGAAGAAAAAATAGATAATCTATATTCTAAGGAATAATCACATGGCAGAAAAAAAACTTGAAGGAGCTGGCCTTCGCGGACAGGTAGCTGGAAAGACTTCTTTATCTACAGTTGGTAAAGCTGGAAAGGGCTTAACTTATAGAGGTTACGAAATTGAAGTCTTAGCTGAAAAAGCTTTTTTTGAAGAAGTGGCCTATATGTTGCTCTATGGAAATTTACCCAATCAAGAAGAATATTCTGCTTATTCTGATAAATTAAAGAAGCTGAGATCACTTCCAAATGAACTCAAAGAGGTTTTAGAGAACATACCTGCTTCCGCTCATCCCATGGATGTAATGAGAACGGGTTGCTCAATGCTTGGTAATCTTGAACCGGAGGGAGATTTTGAAAATCAAAACACTTCTGCAGATAGAATTCTTGCTTCAATGGCGTCAATCATCGTTTATTGGTATAAATTTTCTCACGATGGTATCAAAGTTAATTTAGAGACTGATTACGAGACTATAGGTGGGCACTTTTTATCTCTCCTTACTGATAAAGAGCCTTCTGAAGATGATATTCGTTGTTTAGACACTTCATTAATTTTATATGCAGAACATGGCTTTAATGCTTCTACTTTTACTGCAAGAACATGTGCTTCTACACTTTCAGACATACACTCTTGCATAACTGGCGCAATCGGAACGCTCAGGGGACCTTTACATGGCGGAGCTAATGAAGCAGCAATGGAAATGATAGAGAAATACTCAACTAGAGAAGAAGCTCATTCTGCAGTTTTAGAAATGCTAGATAAAAAAGAAAAAATTATGGGTTTCGGCCATGCTGTATATAGTACAGAGGATCCTAGAAATAAAATTATAAAAGCCTGGGCAGAAAAGCTTAGTAAATCAGACCGCGACGAGACCCTTTATCAAGTTTCAGAAGAAATAGAAAAGACTATGGATGAAGAAAAAAAGATGTTTGCAAACACTGATTTTTTCATGGCTTCTGCTTACCATTATTTAGGCATACCAACTAAACTCTTCACACCTTTGTTTGTGATTGGAAGAACTTCAGGTTGGGCTGCTAATATTTTTGAACAAAGAGCCGATAATAGAATCATTAGGCCTAGTGAAGAATATATTGGACCCGATCATTCCGAATGGGTTGATATTAAAAATAGATAATTAATTATATGTCTCAAACCGTCGAAACCAATGTTCGTCAGGATCCTGATGATCTTTTAAACACAATTGCCGATTATGCTCTTAATTATGAAGTAAATAGTGAGGAAGCTTTATTAACAGCAAGATACTGTTTAATGGATACTTTGGGATGTGGAATATTGGCTCTTTCATTTCCAGATTGTAAAAAATTACTTGGACCACATGTCGAAGGAACAATAGTACCAAACGGAGTGAGAGTGCCAGGTACAGACTATATTTTGGATCCAGTAAAGGGTGCTTGGGATATCGGGGCAATTATAAGATGGCTTGATTTTAACGATACTTGGCTTGCAGCTGAATGGGGACATCCTTCAGATAACCTGGGTGGAATTTTGGCAGCTGCAGATTTTATTTCACAACAAAAAGTGCTAGCAGGAAAGGAGCCGCTAACAATCAAGGATGTAATAATTTCTATGGTGAAAGCTCATGAAATTCAAGGAATAATGGCTTTAGAAAATAGTTTTAACAGAGTGGGATTGGATCACGTAATTTTGGTTAAATTAGCCTCCACTGCAGTAATTGCGTCATTATTTGAGCTTTCAAAAGAAGAAACTATTAATGCTCTATCTCAGGTATTTGTTGATGGTCAAAGTTTAAGAACTTATCGACATAGTCCAAATGCAGGGCCTAGAAAATCTTGGGCAGCTGGCGATGCAACTAGCAGAGCTTTGCATTTAGTCATGCTTACTATGAAGGGCCAAATAGGTTACCCAAGCGCTATTTCAGCTCCAACTTGGGGTTTTAAAGATGTGTTATTTAAAGGTAATGAATTCAAAATTAATCAAGAATTTAACTCTTATGTTATGGAAAATGTTTTATTTAAAATATCTTTTCCAGCTGAATTTCATGCTCAAACTGCTGTAGAAGCAGCTGTTATTTTACATCCTGAAATCATTAGCAAACTTGAAGACATTGAGAAAATTGTTATAACTACTCATGAATCTGCTATTCGAATAATCAGCAAAGAAGGAGAATTAAATAATCCTGCTGATCGAGATCACTGCATTCAATATATGACTGCAATAGGACTATTAAAAGGAGATTTAGTTGCAGAAGATTATGAAGATGATGTTGCTTCTGACCCAAGAATCGATGAACTAAGAAAAAAAATGATTATTCAAGAAGACAAGAGATATACTGAAGAATACTTGCAACCCGATAAAAGATCTATTGCTAATTCTATTCAAATTTTCTTTCAAGATGGTTCATCTACAAAAAATGTTGAAGTTGAATATCCTATTGGACATCGTCGAAGAAGAGAAGAGGGAATACCTGTCCTTCTTTCTAAATTTGAAAAGAATTTAAAGACTCACTTTAATGAAAATCAGGTAAGTGAGATTATAAAAACTTGTTCCAATACAAACGAATTAGATAAAATGAACGTTATCGATTTTATGACTTTATTCTCTCTAGAAAAAAATAATCAAAAATAAAGCTTTTCTCACCAAAATTTCCTTAAAATAGCTTTATTGAATTTTTAAAAATGAAGTTTTTTAGAGAAATTTTTAGACTCATTAAACAATTAGTTTTTCTACCAAAAAATATTGGAAATTTTCTATTTGGTACATTTTATTACGACGTATTTTTAGCAAAATCAAAAAAACAATACTCAGGAAGTCTCAGTTTAAAAAAGAGGACAGTTATCTTTTTAATTTTTCCAGAAGCAGGAATTACAAATTCTCATCTAAGAACTTTAAAATATTTTATAAAGAATAATTACTCTCCAATAGTAATTAGTAATCTGCCATTAATTGAATCGGATCGATCTGAGATTCTAAAAAACTGCTGCTCTTTAATTGAAAGAAAAAATTTTGGATATGACTTCGGTGGCTATAGAGATGCGATTCTTCACCTTTCTAACAAAATAAAAAAATTTGATAATTTATTATTAATAAATGACTCCACTTGGTTTCCAATTCTTCAGGATAATGCTTTCATTAATTTCATTAATAATTCTAATTTAGACTTTATTGGCGCAACATCACATTATGGCTTTGAAAGACTAAAGCTCCCTTCCAAAAGAGAAAATTTACCAAAAACAATTAATTTTAATTCAGACAATAGAAATTTCCATTACGCATCTTATGCATTGAGTTTTTCAAAAAAAATTTTAAATGATAGTAATTTTTATAAATTTTGGAAAACTTTAAGATTGTCAGGAGCTAAAAACGTGATTGTTAGAAGAGGAGAAATAGGTCTAACTCAATTTATTATTAGAAACAAAAATTACTCTCATGGATCATTTATAGATTCTGAGAAATTAGAGGCTACTCTAAAAGAATTCTCCAGAGAAAGGCTTTTAAAAATATGTCATGAAGTTATAGTAGAAAATAAGTCTCTAAGAATATTCAAAGAAAAATTTTTCACTGATCTAGAAAATTCTTCTAAAAATGAAATAATCTCTTTCTTAATCATAATTGTCTCCAGACAAATAATAGTCTTTTCTTTATTGAAATTCTTAATTGAAGAATTAAGATTTCCTTTTATTAAAAAAATGCTTCTCAAGCTAGATAAAGATAGCGCTAAAAAAACTTACAATATTATAAAATCTCTTGACGAAGAGATCTTTGAAGAAATTAATTCTGAAATTAAAGCAAACAAAGAATTAAGAAAATTTATTATTACTAATTAAGCTTTATACCAGTCAAGGATTCTAATTCTTCCAAAGCTTGGTTTTCTGAATAAACTTTTATTGTTGTAATTTTTAAAAGCTTTGCTGGTTTTAAATTTATTCCCAAATCGTCTAAAAAAATTGTTTTTTCTGGGTCAACTTTTGTTCTTTTCAGAGCAAGCTCATAAAATTCATTATTTGGCTTTCTAACTCCCACTTCTTTTGATTCAATAATAAAGTCAAATAATTTCATAATTTTTAATCTTTCGTCATTTTTATCATCAAGAGCTGAGATATCTCTATCTCCCGAGTCAAAATTATTAGTCAAACATGCTTGTAAAAATCCAAGTTCTTTAAACTTTTCAATTGCTTTAACTATTTTAGGTCTCAGATTTCCTTGAAGTAATGACAAAACTTCGTGACCAGCTATCTCTCTTCCTAATTCTTTGCTTTCTTGGGCAAAAAGAATATTAAATTCTTCGAGAGAAATTTTTGATTGTTCCAATTGAGCCCAGGCATTTTTATAAGGATTATGAGAATTTACTTTTCTTATAAAATCTTTAGAAATCTTATTTTTTCTCTCAAATACATTGAATGCTTCGAAGGGACTAGAAGTAATAACACCACCAAAGTCCCAAAATATCGAACTAAATTTTTTATTATTCATCTATTTAAGTAATGAGTCACATTAAGCGTATAATTAGTTTTAATTTTAAATAGTTATGTCTGGAAATACTATTGGTAAAAATTTTTCTGTAACTACTTTTGGTGAAAGCCACGGAGTAGCTTTAGGCTGTGTTATTGATGGATGTCCTCCAGGAATAGAGATTTCTGAGAAAGATATTCAAGTGGAACTTGATTTAAGAAAGCCAGGTTCAAATAAATATACTACTCAAAGAAAAGAATCAGATGAAGTTGAGATTCTTTCAGGTATTTTCGAAGGAAAAACAACAGGCACACCTATTGGTCTTTTAATTAGAAATAAAGATCAAAAAAGTTCTGATTATGATGACTTAAAAGATGTTTTTAGACCTTCTCATGCAGATTACAGTTATATCCAAAAGTATGGAATAAGAGATCACAGAGGTGGAGGAAGATCTTCTGCAAGAGAAACGACAATGAGAGTTGCAGCAGGAGCTATCGCAAAAAAATTTCTTAAGGATCAGCTATCAGTTGAGATAGATGGGTATGTAAGTCAGATAGGAAAATTCAGCATAGAAAACTTTGATTCAGAAGAGATAAAGAAGAATCCTTTTTTCTGTCCAGATAAAAATTTAGTTTCAGAATTAGAAAAATACATTGACGATCTTCGAAACAAAGGGGACTCCATCGGAGCTAAAATTACCGTACGTGCATCTAATATGCCCTTGGGGTTAGGCGAACCAGTTTTTGACAAATTAGACGCCGATATTGCCCATGCCTTAATGAGCATAAACGCTGTTAAAGGTGTAGAAATAGGTTCAGGCTTTGACGTTGTCGAATTACAAGGATCAGAAAATAGAGATGAAATGTCTCCAGAGGGCTTTAAATCTAATAATTCAGGAGGTATATCAGGCGGTATATCTACAGGACAAGATTTATTGGCAAGCATAGCTTTGAAACCAACTTCAAGCATTATGGTTGAAGGAGATTCAGTTAATAAAAAAGGGGAATCAGTAAAAGTTCAATCAAAAGGCAGGCATGATCCTTGCGTCGGTATAAGGGCAGTGCCAATAGCAGAAGCAATGGTAGCTATAGTTTTAACTGACCATTTTCTAAGAAACAGAGCTCAGAATGCTGACAAATCAGACTCTGTAAATAAAATTCCTTCTAGCGAGTAAAGATGTCAAAAAGAACTCTCTACGATAAGATTTGGGAAGATCATTTTGTTACTGTTAGAGATGATGGAAGCAGTTTAATGTATATAGATAGGCATTTAGTTCACGAAGTGACATCACCTCAAGCCTTTGAAGGTTTGCGTGAAAATAATTTAAAACCCAGAAGAGTTTCATCAATTCTAGCTACGCCAGATCATAATGTGCCAACAACTTTTAGAGAAAATGATCTTGATGGAATAGAGGATCCAATAAGTAAGCTGCAGGTGTTAACTTTAGATGAAAACTGCAATGAGTTTGGAATAAACCAATTTAAATTAAATGATCTAAGACAGGGAATTGTTCATGTCATAGGTCCTGAGCAAGGACTAACTTTACCTGGAATGACAATTGTTTGTGGAGACTCTCATACATCTACTCATGGAGCATTTGGTTCTTTAGCAATGGGAATTGGAACTAGTGAAGTTGAACATGTTTTAGCTACTCAATGCTTAGTAACAAAAAAACAGAAAAATATGTTGATTAATATTCATGGAGAAGTTGAAGAGGGCGTTACGGCAAAAGATATTACGATGTTTATCATTGGAAAAATTGGAACGGCTGGCGGAACAGGATATGTTATTGAATATAATGGAGAAGCTATCCACTCCCTTTCTATGGAAGGCAGAATGACTTTGTGTAATATGGCGATAGAGGCTGGAGCTAGAGCAGGAATGGTCGCACCAGATAATAAAACTTTTGATTATGTTAAGGGTAGACCATTAGCGCCTAAAGGTTCCTTATTTGATAAAGCTGTAAAATACTGGAAAACTTTGCCATCAGATGAAGGTGCAATTTTTGATAAAGTATTTGATTTTGAAGCGAAAGATATTACACCTCAAGTAACATGGGGAACATCTCCAGAAATGGTTGTAAGTATTGAAGATTCTGTACCTGCAAGTAAAGATAAAAACTTAATAAATGCCCTAGAGTATATGGGACTTAAGCCTGGGACTAAAATTAAAGATATTGAGCTAGATCAAATTTTCATAGGTTCTTGCACCAATTCTAGAATCGAAGATCTCAGAGCTGCTTCTCAAATTTTAAAGGATAATAAAATTTCTAAAAGAATTAAGCGAGCTATTGTTGTTCCAGGTTCAGGATTGGTAAAAAAACAAGCCGAATCAGAAGGTTTAGATCAAATTTTTATTGATGCAGGTTTTGAGTGGAGAGATGCTGGGTGTTCAATGTGTTTAGGTATGAATCCTGATCAATTAGATCAGTTACAAAGATGTGCTTCTACTTCAAATAGGAATTTTGAAGGAAGGCAAGGATACAAAGGAAGAACTCACTTAGTAAGCCCTGTAATGGCTGCAATAGCTTCGCTTGAAGGAAAATTTTCTGATGTAAGAGATTATTAGCATGTCACAAATTTCAAATATATATTCAGGTAAAGGTGTGTGTTTAGATAAAGCCAATATAGATACGGATCAGATTATTCCTAAGCAGTTTTTAAAATCTATAAAGAAGACAGGTTTAGGCCCTTTTTTATTTGATTCTTGGAGATATGAAGACGAAGGGTTTTTAGGAAAAGAATTAGCCACGAGAACTATTAAAAAAGATTTTGTATTAAATAAAGATGCATTCTCACAATCAAACATTCTCATAACTAGAGAAAATTTTGGTTGTGGATCAAGTAGGGAACATGCAGTTTGGGCCTTAAAAGATTTTGGTATTTCAACTGTTTTAGCACCTTCTTTTGGAGATATATTTTTTAATAATTGTTTTAAAAATGGATTATTAGCAATACAAATATCAGATCTAAATATAGAAAAAATTTTTTTAAATCAATCTGAAAAAAGTCCTATTGATATCTCTGTTGATTTAGTTAATCAAAAAGTTTTTAGTAAAAATCTTTTTACAGAAAGCTTTGAAATAGATCCATATAGGAAAAACTGTTTAATAGAGGGTTTAGATGAAATAGGTTACAGCCTTAAATATGAAAATGAGATTGAAATATTTGAGAAAAAAGTTAAAAAAGAAAGGCCATGGAGTTTAAATGACTAAAAAAATAAATATTCTCCTTTTGCCAGGAGATGGAGTGGGACCAGAAGTTTGCAAAGAAGCTAATAAATTATTTTTAGCTGTTTCAAAAAGATTCAATCTAGATATTTCTGTTGATGAAGATCTAATAGGTGGAGTTTCTATCGATAAAAATAACTCACCTATTACAGATAAAGTTATTTCTAAAGCTAATGTTGCAGATGCTATCTTATTGGGTGGGGTCGGAGGACCTAAATGGGATAATTTGCCTTCAAAAGATAAACCTGAAAAAGGACTTTTAAGAATAAGATCTGAATTAAATTTTTTTGCAAATTTAAGACCATCGATATGTTTTACTGAAACTTCCGGCGCTTCAACTTTGAAAAGTGAAATTATTGATGGTTTAGATCTTTTGATTGTTAGAGAATTAACTGGAGGTATATATTTTGGAGAACCAAGAGAAAAATCAAAAGATGTAGCTTTCAACACAATGATTTATTCTAGAGAAGAAATAAAAAAAATCTCTGAAGTTGCTTTTGAGAGTGCTATGAAAAGAAATAAAAAATTATGCTCTGTTGATAAAGCAAATGTATTAGAAGTTTCTGAGCTTTGGAGAGAAGTAGTTTTAGAAACGTCAAAAAACTATCCTGAAGTCGAACTTGAACATATGCTGGTTGATAATGCAGCAATGCAACTAGTTAAAAATCCTAAACAATTTGATGTGATTGTTTCGTCCAATTTATTTGGAGATATTTTGTCAGATATCGGTTCGATGCTTACTGGTTCAATTGGAATGTTGCCTTCTGCATCACTAGATAAAAACTCAAAAGGCTTGTATGAGCCAGTTCACGGTACAGCTCCAGATATTGCAGGTAAAGGAGTTGTGAACCCGATTGCAACAATTTTATCAGTAGCAATGATGTTCAAGTACACATTTGAATTAAAAGAAATTTCAGATGAGATTGAATCGGCAGTTAAACAAGCCCTAGCAAATGGCTATGCAACTCAAGATATTGCTCAAACAAATTCAAAAATTTTATCAACTGAGGAAATGGGTTCATTAATAGCAGATTATGTTTAATAAGAAATTAGCAATCGTTGGTGCTTCTGGCGCAGTAGGCAGAGTATTCCTTGAGCTTTTAGATGAAAAATATCCTGGTAAAAAAGACTTGTATCTTGTAGCGAGCAAAAGATCTGCAGGTAATAAAATGTCATGTGGAGACGAGGAGTTTGTAATTCAAGATATTGAAAATTTTAATTTTTCAAATGTAGATATTGCATTCTTTTCTGCAGGAGCAAAAACTGCCGAAAAGTATGCACCACTCGCTGTTTCTTCAGGTTGCACTGTTATAGATAATTCATCACATTTTAGGACTCATGAAGATAAGCTTCTGATCGTACCAGAAGTTAATTCAAAAGATCTCTGTAATTTTGAATCGCCAGGAATCATTTCAAATCCAAATTGTTCAACTGCTCAATTAGTTGTTGCTTTAAAACCAATTCACGATTTGTTTTTAATTAAAAGGGTAGATGTTGCATCGTATCAATCTGTTTCAGGTACTGGAAAAGAAGGAATTGATGAGTTAATAGAACAAACTAAAAAATTTTTAAACGATGAAGGTATTCACCCTAAGGTGTATGGTGCCCAAATTGCATTTAATGTAATTCCTGCAGGTAATATTTTAGAAAATAATTATACAGATGAAGAAATTAAAATGAGCTTTGAAACTAATAAAATATTGGATAAAGATATAAAGCTTTCTGCTACCTGCTCAAGAGTTCCTGTTTTATATGGACATTCTCTCGCTGTGCATGTTGAAACAGAAAAAGAAATTAATCTCGATCTACTGATACAAAAAATTAAAGATCAGAAAGGGTTAGATTTTTTTGATTCTCAAGATTTCACTTCTCCAAATGCTGTCAATCACGCCGAAGGAAAAAATCCTGTTTCTGTTGGAAGAGTTAGATTAGATTTATGGGATAAAAATAGAGTAAATTTTTGGGTTGTAGCAGATAATTTAAGGAAAGGCGCTGCGCTAAATAGTCTTCAAATCTTAGATGAACTATTATAAATTTTATTTATTTTTTATTTTCCTTACCTTTGGAAGTCTGGTAGTTTCAGATGAAAATAAAATAATTAAAACTGATAAATATAATAATCTCTGGTCTATTGGCTTAGAATTAAAGGAGACATACAAAGATTTCTCTATATATCAGATAATGATTTCTTTATTAGAGATAAATGAAATAGCTTTTAATGATAGAAATATTAACTTTATGAATAAAGGTTATATTTTGTCTCTACCGAGTTTAGAAAATTTAGAAGAAATAGACCTTTCAGGTTCTGTAAGAGAAGTAGCAAGACAAAATTTTGCTGCAAATGTTGGGCCAGTAGATTACAGCGTATTGGATGACGTATTAGTCTTATCTAAACCAGAAATTTTGATTAAGGAGGAGAATGATAAAAGTCTATCGCAATTTGAAATCATTCAAATATCAGATAACGATGAATCCTTAGTGCCTTTTCAGATAATAGATAAAGAACCAAATTTAAATCTAGAAAAAAAAGAACTTGAACAAGAAAATGAAGAATTAAAAATTGTTGAAATCCCAAACTTTGAAATAGTATCAGATGAAATTTCAACCTTAGAAAGCAATTTAAATAAAATAACAGAAGATGAGTTTATGAATAATGAATTTTATCTAATAATAGGTTTAATTATTTTGATAGGTTTAATTTTTATATTTAGAAATAGGCCAGCTAAAAATATTAAAAAAATTGAAAAAAAAGATGAAGAATCTCAAACAGATTTAGACGAAGAATTTGGCGAGATTGGAGATCCAATTGAAGCTAGAATTAACTTAGCCATAACATATATAGAAATGAATCAGATAGATAAAGCTAATGAGCTTTTATCTCAGGTTGTTGAATCAGATGCATCAGAAATACAAATAGAAAAAGCTCAGAAATTATTAAAAAGCATTTAATTTAATGAAAAGATTTGCTGCCAGCATAGAATACTTTGGTTCAAACTATAGTGGCTGGCAAAAACAAAAACAAACCTCAAATACTATCCAAGAAAAAATAGAAGAAGCACTTTCATCTATTGCCAATGAAGATATTAAAATTGTATGTGCGGGAAGAACTGATGCAGGAGTTCATGCAATTTCACAAGTTATTCACTTTGATACTGAAGCAATAAGACTTAAAAAAGCTTGGATTCAAGGAACGAATTCTCTCTTACCAAATGATATTTCAATAAATTGGATCAAAAATGTAGATCAATCATTCAACGCAAGATTTTCTGCTTTAAACAGAACATATAAATATATCGTTTTTAATAAAACTTCTAACTCAATTATTCACTCAAATAGAGCAACACTTGTAAAAGAAAAACTTGATATTGATATTATGAATAAAGCATCGCAATTTTTAATAGGCGAGAATGATTTTAGTTCCTTTAGAGCGGCAGGTTGCCAATCTAAAACACCTATGAGAAACATAAAAGACATAAAAATAGCTAAGAAAAAAAATACTATTATTTTTGAAATTTCAGCAAATGCATTTTTATTTAATATGGTAAGAATCATTATGGGTACTTTAATAAATTTTGGCGCTAATAATTTAGATCCAAACTTAATGAAAAGTATTTTAGATTCTAAAGACAGAAAAAAAGCTTCTAAAACCCTAGATTCTAGTGGCCTATACTTTATTGGCCCTGAGTATCCTGTAGAATTTAAAATACCTAGTCCCCCAAAAAAAAGACAAATAGTGCCCTACATTTAAATGAATATTTTTATAAAAATTTGTGGAATTACAAATCCTTCAGATGCAAAGGCTAGTTTAGAATATAGAGCTGATGCATTAGGTTTTATACAAACCAAAAAAAGTAAAAGATTTGTATCTCTAGAGACTCTCAATGAAATTAAAAGAGAGGTTGGTAACAATTTTTTATCTGTCCCAGTCTTTGTTAATCCTGATCGCAATCAAGTATTAGATTTTTTAAATATATTTCCTAATAGCATTATTCAATTTCACGGTGACGAAGAAGAAGATTTCTGTCTCAGTTTTAAGAAACCTTTTATAAAAGCACTGAATGTTACAAATCAAAAAGAATTACTAAGAGATTTAAATAATTTTAAAAAATCTCATGCTTATCTATTAGATTCAGGAGACTCAGAAAATAGAGGAGGAACTGGAGAAACTTTTGATTGGAAGCTTATACCTAAAGAGCTTTCAGATAAAATAATAGTTGCTGGAGGTCTGAATTCAAATAACATAAATATTCTATTAGATGATTATATTCCGTATGGTATTGATGTAAGTAGTGGTGTTGAGTCAATAATTGGAGTAAAAGATCATAAAAAGATAAAAAATTTCATAAAAACGGTAAGAAGCTATGAGTAAAGAAAATTATAATTTTCCCGACAAAGATGGAAGATACGGAGATTTTGGAGGCAAATATGTGTCCGAAACTTTAATTTCAGCTTTAGATCAATTAGAAGATACTTACGATAAAGTAAAAAATGATAAATCCTTTATCGCTGAAGTAAAAAATGACCTAGAAACTTTTGTTGGAAGACCTTCACCTCTTTATTTTGCTCAAAGATGGACAAAAAATCTAGGTGGAGCAAAGATCTACTTGAAAAGAGAAGATCTAAATCATACAGGTGCTCACAAAATAAATAATACTGTTGGACAAGTACTTTTAGCAAAAAAGATGGGCAAGAAAAGAATAATCGCTGAAACTGGAGCAGGCCAACATGGCGTTGCAACTGCTGCAGTTGCTGCAAGACATGGCCTAGAATGTATAATTTTTATGGGCGAAGAGGATATAGAGAGACAGTCTCCTAATGTTTATAGAATGAAACTTCTAGGAGCTGAAGTTTGTGCTGTTGATTCAGGCACAAAAACTCTTAAAGATGCTATGAATGAGGCTATGAGAGACTGGGTTACTAACGTTGATGATACTCACTACATTATTGGAAGTGTTGCAGGGCCTCATCCCTATCCGCAAATTGTAAGAGACTTTAATTCTATAGTAGGCGTAGAATTGAAAAGTCAGTCCAGAGAAGTTTTTGGAAGATATCCGGACAAAATTATTGCTTGCGTCGGCGGGGGATCAAACGCAATGGGTATTTTTTATCCTTTTCTCAAGGATAATTCAGTTGATTTGATAGGTGTTGAAGCTGGAGGCTCAGGGGTAGAATCTGGAAAACATGCTGCTCCATTGAGCGACGGGAGTGTCGGCGTTCTGCATGGAATGAAGACATACTTAATGCAAGATGAAGGTGGTCAGATATTATCTACACATTCTGTTTCTGCAGGATTAGATTATCCAGGAGTCGGCCCTGAGCATTCTTATCTTAGGGATTCTGGAAGAGTCATTTATGAAGCTGCCACAGATGATGAAGCATTGGATAGTTTTCATGATTTGACTAAAACTGAAGGAATAATGCCCGCTCTTGAAACTGCTCACGCTCTAGCATTTGCAAAAAAAATAGCTCCTTCTTTGGATAAAGAAGAAATTATAGTAGTAAATCTCTCAGGAAGAGGAGATAAGGATATGGCCAATGTAGCAAAAGTGGAAGGTCTTTCTTTGTGAATGCAATCCATAAAGTATTTGACTCTTTAAAAAAAAATAATAGAAAAGCTCTAATTACCTATTCTGTTGCGGGTGACCCAGATTTAGATTCTTCTGAAAAAATAATTAGAAACTTTATACATTCAGGAGTGGATATAATAGAAGTAGGAGTTCCATTTTCAGATCCAATGGCAGAGGGTCCATCAATTCAATTAGGGCATGAGAGAGCATTAAAAAATAATATCTCGTTAAAAGATATTTTAGAAATGTGTTTCAAAATTAAAAAAGATCACCCAAATGTACCAATAGTCTTAATGGGGTACATGAATAATTTTCTATCCTTAAATGAAAATCTCTTTTCAGAATTAAAAAAACACAAAATCGATGGTTTAATCATAGTAGATCTTCCCTATGTTGAAAGTACAGAATTTTTAAAAAAGTTAAATAAGGAAGGAATTGACCTTATAAGATTAATTTCCCCTACAACAACCAACGAAAGAGTAAGCAAGATACTTTCTTCTTCTTCTGGGTACCTTTACTATATTTCACTTAAAGGTGTTACAGGCTCAGAACTAAAGGTTTCTGACGAATTAGAAAAAAGAGTCCTTTCAATAAAAGAACAAACCGATTTACCAGTTGTAGTTGGTTTTGGAATAAAAGATGCCATTACAGCAAAAAAAATGTCTTCTTGCTCAGATGGAGTGGTAGTTGGCAGTTTGCTTGTAGACGAAATAAGCAAATTTAGCTCTAAAGAAGATAATATAATGAATAAAAAATTAACGTCTATAATTGACGAATTAAAAGAAGGAATAGCTTAGATATGGCAAAAGGATGGTTTAATAAAATTCTACCTTCATTTGTTAGAAGAGATGAATCTAATGAAAAGAAGAGTCCAGTTCCTCAAGGCTTATGGCAGAGTTGTCCAAATTGTAAGGAAATAATTTATGGCCCTGATCTAGAGTCGAATCTTTATGTTTGTTTAAATTGTGATCATCACATCAGAATTGGTGCTAGACATAGACTTAGCTATTTATTTGACGAGAACTCATATGAAGAAATTTCATCAAAGCTAGAAGCAAAAGATTGGCTTTCTTTTAAAGACTCAAAAAAATACAAAGATAGATTATCTGATGCTCAATCTAAAATTGACGAAAAAGAGGCAATGATTTCAGCTATAGGAAAAATAAATGGGAAAGAAGTTGTAATTTCAGCTTTTGAGTTTAGATTTATGGGTGGATCTATGGGCTCAGTTGTTGGTCAAAAATTTATAGATGCTGCAAATAAAGCTATAGAAATGAAATGTCCGTTTATATGTTTTTCCACTTCAGGCGGTGCCAGAATGCAAGAGTCTCTTTTTTCTTTATTTCAGATGGCTCGAACTAGCGCGGTACTTAATGTTCTTAAGGAAAATAAACTGCCTTATATATCAGTTCTAACTGATCCAATCTTTGGAGGAGTAGCAGCTAGCCTGGCAATGCTAGGTGATATAAACATTGCAGAACCAAAGGCTCAAGTAGGATTTGCAGGACCAAGAGTTATCGAGGACACGGTGAGAGTAAAATTACCAGATGGTTTTCAACGAAGTGAATTTTTATTAAACCACGGCATGATTGATATGATAATTCATAGATCTGACTTAAAAGATAAATTATCAGGATTAATATCTAAACTTCATAAATAAAAAATATTTTGTCCGTAAATAACTGGCTTAATAAAAAAGTAAAAGAACACAATAATCAAAAAATAGATCTTTCAATTCTAAAAGATTTAATAGGCAAATTAAAAATAGATTTACCAAAAAAAATTATCTCAATAACTGGAACTAATGGAAAAGGATCTACTGCAAATTTTATAAATGAAATCCTAAAAAATAATTCTTATTCAGCAGGACTTTACACCTCTCCTCATTTAATAGATTACAACGAAAGAATTAAAATAAATGGGATAAATATTTCAGATAATAAATTAAAAAAAACTTTCTCCAAAATAGAAAAACAGTTTGAAAAAGAAAAGCTTAATTTTTATCAAATATTATCTTTAACTGCTTTTAAATATTTTTCTGATAATAAATTAGACATATGGATTTTGGAAGCAGGCTTAGGCGGCAGGCTTGATCCAATAAATTGTTTTGATGCTTATTTATCTATAATTACAAATATTTCTTTTGACCATAAAGAAATTTTAGGAAACGACTTAAATCTAATAGGAAATGAAAAGGCAGGAATATTAAGAAATAATCAAAAATTGATATTTGGCAGTGAGGAAATGCCAGATTCAGTAAAACAAAAAATAAAGTCTTTAGATGTAGAGCTTTATAAAATTAATGAAGAAAAGCATCAAGAAAAAGTGTCAGCTTATGAGAACTCAATGCGCATTGCTGAGAAAGCAATAAATATTATTGATCCAAAGATCTCAAAAAGAAAAATTAACATTTCAATCAAAGATACGAAAATTTTAGGAAGATGTGATCTAGTAAATAATAAATATTTAATAGATGTTGCTCATAACGAAAAAGCTATTGAAAATTTAAGAAAATTCATCTTAAAAAAAAATTTAAACAAATATGAGATCTCAGCAATATTTCATTGTTCGGAAACAAAGAATCCTCTGACTTTAATACAGCCACTAAAAGAATTTATTTCTGAATTAAGAGTACCAAAAATAAATAATCTTAGACTTCATGATGAAAAATATTTAAGAAAAACGTTGAAAAAAAGATTAGATATAAACATTAATATTGATGAGTCACTAGAAAAAAGCATCAAAAAAATAAAACTAAGAACATCGGAAAGTTTAATCTTAATTTTTGGGTCTTTTTATCTAGCTGGGGAGTTTTATAAACTTCCTTTAAGTAAAAATGTATAATTAATCCTTTAAAGTATTAATGGACTTTCTCCTATATTTCAATTCTTTTGATTTTTTAATTTCCCTATTTCTAATTGCATTTACGATTTTAGGAATAGTTAAAGGGTTTTATCAAGAATTTATCTCTATAGGTATATGGAT
>OCZA010000137.1_pt1 | contig 25802 bp, 21 predicted proteins | sample 1539021 | NCBI WGS metagenome assembly OCZA01 (sample SAMEA2619376, study PRJEB22493) | marine metagenome | biome: marine biome (ENVO:00000447); feature: surface water layer (ENVO:00002042); material: "saline water (ENVO:00002010), including plankton (ENVO:xxxxxxxx)" | depth 5 m | reverse complement strand
CTCTAGCTCTCTCTGCATCTGAAAATGGAACATCCATCTCTTTCCCATCCCCAACGAGTCTAAGCCTACACTTACCTTGAGATTCATTGGTTAAAGGAGCTTCTCCTGAGGTAAGGGCCATTAACTCTACTAGTTCAAGTTTCTTTATTGTAAAACTATCTTTTTCTTCAAATATTCCAGCTTCAAATGCACTCCATCTTAATTCACCATCCTTTAAAAAAGCTGCACCAGAACTATCTAATTTGCAAATTTCAGAACCACTTGCCCAATTCCTAAAAAGATTTTGTCTTCTTCTTTCTAGCCAACCAAGAGCTGTTAATAGAACGAAGATTAAAAGTAATGGTAACCAAAGTAGTCCATGCAACATTTGACTTTAATCTATAAATCTGAGGATATATCAATTAGTTTAGCCACAAGTTGATCAATATTTAAACCTGAAGCATTCCAAAGCATAGGAAACATACTTTTACTAGTAAAACCAGGAATTGTATTTATTTCATTCAGAAAAATTTTATTTGAAATCTTTTCTAAAAAGAAATCAACCCTTGCGAAACCGTAAATATTTAATGCTCTACAACTTCTAATAGCAATATCTTTAATTTGTTCAGAGATTTGAGAATCAATATCAGCTGGAATAATTATTTGATTATCCATCGAATATTTTGAATCATAATCGTACCAATCGGTTGAATAAGAAACTTCACCGATTTCAGATGCGGTAAGTTTTAAATTACCAATTATTCCGCATTCAAGTTCTCTAACATCTAAACCTTCCTCGATAACAATTCTTGAGTCTATTTCCCAAGCCTTTTGTAATGCTTTAATTATTTCTGATCTAGTTTTGGCCTTCGAAATACCAAGTGATGAGCCTGAATTAGCAGGTTTAACAAAAACTGGTAACTTTAATTTTTCAATAATCTCAACAGATAAATTATTTTTCACATTATGATCACTAAGATCTTGATTTTGGATAGCTAAATAATTTACTTGTGGAATTTCTAGATGTGAAAATATTTTTTTCATTAATATTTTATCCATTCCAAGAGCGGAACCTAAAATTCCTCCTCCCACCATGGGCTTTTGGGTAAATTTTAATAAACCATGAATTGCGCCATCTTCTCCATTTACACCATGCAAAAGTGGGAACCATATATCAATACCTTGAAATTCTATTGTGTTTAAAAAGTTAATTTCTCGTTTAGGGAAAACTTGGTACTTATCAATCGTTTCATTTTTTCTTTTTTCTTTTAGTAATACAAGAGATTGATCATTATCAAGCCAAACGCCATGCTTATTTATATAAAAAGCTTTAACCCAAAATCTATTTATGTTCGTTTTTGAAATTAATGCTTTAAAAACTGTCTTGGCGGAAGATACTGAAACATGGTGCTCATTAGACTCTCCTCCAAAAATTATTCCAATACATTTTTTTTCTTTTTCTAACATTTAGAAAAATTACTTACAAATCTGACCACTTAAAGAAAAAGATCTAGCCTCCGTTATTTTGACATTTATTTCATCACCAAATGAATAATTAAATTCAATATTTTTTGGTATTTCTACAAATGTAAGTCTATTCGTTCTTGTCCTTCCCATCATTTGGGCATTATTTTTTGGATTCAAGCCCTCAATTAAAACACTTTCAATATTATTTAAATATCTTTGATTTCTTTTTCTAGAGGTTGTTTCAACTAGTTCATTAATTTCTTTTAATCTTTCCTTTTTAACTTCTTCAGGAATTTGATTATCCCAAATAGCTGCTGGGGTATTTGGTCTTGGAGAATAGGCGGCGGTCATAACTTGATCAAAGCCAATATCAGATATTAACTTCAATGTTTCACGATATTGGGTTTCTGTTTCTCCTGGGAAAGCAACTATTGCATCAGCAGTAATTGATGCATTTGGCATTAATTGTCTAATATTTTCAATTATTCTTTTATATTTTTCGATCGTGTAACCTCTAGCCATCAATCTAAGGATTTCATTATTACCACTTTGGAACGGAATATGAAAATGCTCACAAACTTTGTCTAATTCATAACAAGCGTTTATAAGTCTTTTTGAAAAATATTTTGGATGACTTGTAGAAAATCTTATTCTTTTAATTCCCTCTACATCATGAATAAAATAAAGAAGATCAGTAAGGGTATTTTCTTTCCTGCCTTCTTTTGTCGTTCCAGGAAGATCTCTACCGTAGGCATCAATATTTTGCCCTAAAAGAGTTACCTCTTTAAAATTATTATGAGCTAAAGTTTCTATTTCACTTTTAATTGCATCTGGATATCTTGACTGTTCTTTACCTCTAACAGATGGGACAACACAATAAGAGCATCTTTCATTGCAACCATAAATGATATTCACCCAACCACAAATAGAGCTATCTCTTCTTGGATTAGTAATATCTTCAGATATAAAAGTTTCTTCAGTGGCTACGACTTGATTACCTGAATCAACCCTCTCTAAAAGATTTTCAAGATTATTAACATGTTGTGGTCCCATGATTAGATCAAGTTCGGGCACTCTTCTTAAAAGAGATTCACCCTCTTGTTGCGCGAGGCAACCTGCTACAACTAATTTTAATTTTGGAGTACTATGCTTTCTTTTGACTTGTTTTCCTAAAAAACTGTAAACCTTTTGCTGAGCACTGTCTCTTATTGTGCAAGTGTTATATAAAACTAAATCCGCTTTTAATTCATCAATAGCTCTTGAATATCCCATTTTTTCAAGTGTGCCAGCCATCCTTTCGGAATCGGCCTTATTCATTTGACAACCAAAAGTTGTTATCCAATAACTACCAATAGAGGAATTTTTGTAAGTCTTTTCTTCTTCTTGGATTGGTTTGGTTAGCACTTTGCAAAAAGTTTTGAATGACTTTTGTTAATTCAAAATTATAATTTAAATAATTTTGGAGCAATATTTTTGAGGGCGAGCGAGGGGATTCGAACCCCCGAATAGCGGCGCCACAAGCCACTGCCTTAACCACTTGGCGACGCCCGCCTCACATTTATAAATTTAACAACTTACGTGTAAAATTTCATGCATATTTGTATGTTTTAGAAGATTTTGAAGTATTTTCCTATTTCTATATAAGCTTTATTGATGTTTTAAAATAAAATAAAAGCATATTAAATCTTGATCAACTCCGGAAAAACAGAGGTTCTTATACCTAGATGCCTTTGTGAAATAGAAAATGTTGATAACCTCAACGTGGATGATGAGGGTTTCGCTTCTGTTTTTGTTGCTTGGGAAAAAGGAATTGTTTCTGAACTAAAGCCGATAAATATCAAAAATAAAAAACCAAAAAAAATTCTTTTTCCAAGATTTGTTGAGACTCACTCACATCTTGATAAATCTTTCACTTTTGGAGAGTTTCCTAATTTTAAATCAAACTATCAAGAGGCCTTATCAGTAAATTTAGAGGAGCATAAAACTAGGTCTAAAATTAAAGTTTTAGAGAGAGCTGAAAAATCACTCAACTTGGCTCTTAAAAATGGTTATAGAGCTATCAGGAGCCATGTTGATACCTACGAAAGTCAGGATAATAATATTTGGGATGAGCTTTTTAAACTCCAAAAAAAATATTCCTCTAAGTTGAAATTGCAATATGTAGCATTAGCTCCATTGGAGTTTTGGGATACTCCCCATGGAGAGGAATTAGCAAAAATTTTTTCTAAGAAAAAGGGTATTTTAGGCGGAGTTCTTGTTCCTCCCTTTAAAAATAGAGCAAAAATAAAATACTTACTCTCTAAAACTCTCTTGCTTGCAGATAAATATAAATTGGAAATTGATTTACACATAGATGAATCAACTATTGAGCCAGGAGCGGGTATAAAAGTTCTTTTGGAAACTATTGATAGATTAAATATTAAAGTCCCAATAACGTGTAGTCATTTAAGTAGTATTTTATCTCTAAATAATAATGAAATACTTAATCTGGGAAGCAAAATCGCTGAGAAAGATATAAAAGTGATTGCACTTCCTCTTACAAATTTCTGGTTGCTCAATCGTAAAGAAAAAAGTACATCTTTAAATAGACCAGTTGCACCAATAAAGCAACTACAAAAATCATTAGTCGATGTTTCTATCGGGAGTGATAATGTTCAAGACCCTTGGTATCCATTTGGTAATTATGATCCTTTTTATTTGATGTCTCTTGCAATGCCAATGCTTCAATTAAATCCTTGGGAAAGATTGACTTTATCTTCCATTTTTTTGTCACCAAGTAGATTATTGAATTTAACTTGGGATGGGGTGGTTAAAAAAGGTTGCCCTGTGAATTTTGTGCTTTTAGATGCTGGAAATTGGGCGGATATTTTCTCAACTAATTTAAAAAGAGAAGTCCTTATAAACGGCGAATTGTATAGCTAATCAATTATTTTATGTTTAAAGTAAAAAATTAATTATTAATGTCTTCAAGAAATTCAAAATTAATAGAACAATTAAAAAAAATTGATAATTTAGAAATTATTGAAAGGACTTCCGATGTAAAAAGGCTTTCAAAAGACTTTTATAATTATTCTCCAATACTCGAAAAGAGACTAGATGGTTGTATCGCTGACTTGGCGGTAAGACCTATTGATCAAAATGCAGTAAAGAAAGTAGCAGAAATTTGTTGGGAATTTTCGATACCACTTACTTTAAGAGGTTCAGGAACAGGAAATTATGGACAAGCTGTCCCTTTGTTTAAAGGTATTGTTATGCAGATGAATTGTTTAAATAAAATTGAAGAATTTTATCCTGAGACAGGTTTTGTAAAGGTACAATCTGGATGCTTAATGGGAGATTTAAATAAAGAACTAGAAAAATATGGAAGAGAATTAAGGTTGCTTCCCAGTACATGGAAAACTGCAACTATAGGAGGTTTTATTGCAGGGGGCTCAGGAGGTATTGGTTCAATTAGATGGGGATTTTTAAGAGATCCAGGGAATCTCATAGGTTTAGAAGCTGTAACAATAAATGAAGAGCCTAAATTACTAAGATTTGATGCTGAAGAATCAGAACCTTTAAATCATGCATATGGAACTAATGGAATTATTACTTCATTATTAATCGCTACTGATATAAAACGTAAGTGGTACTCGATAATAATTGACTGTGAAGGGTTAAATAAGACAATCGAAATATTAAAAACATGTACCACTGCAGCAATTGACTTAAAGCTTGGCGCAATTCTTGAGAAAGAAATTGTAGATCAAATGCCTTCCTGGTTTAAAGGTAAATCTAAAAGTCACAAGATTTTGATTCAATCAACGCTTGGGGGGATAAAAACTATTGAATTAATTTGCAAAAAATATGAAGTTAATTCTTTTCTTCTTGGAGAAGAAGATAAATTAACAAATGGAATCTCTGAAGTAGTTTGGAATCATACAACCCTTCATATGAGGGCAAAGGACAAAAACTGGACATATTTACAGATGCTTTTACCTCTAGATAAGGAATTCGAATTAATTAATTCTTTGAGAGAAAAATGGGGTAAGAATATTCTTTGGCATCTTGAAGCTGTTTCTCAACAAGGAGTCCCTAGATTAGCTGCTTTGCCAGTAATAAAATGGCATAGTTCAGATCAAATAAACCAAATAATTGATAATTGTAAGAAACTGGGAGCAATTATTTTTAATCCACATGTATTAACTGTTGAGGGAGGTGGATTAGGAGTTATTGATTCTGATCAAGTAAAAGCAAAATTAAAATTTGATCCAAAAGGTTTATTAAATCCAGGTAAATTGCAAGGGTGGGAAATAAAAGATGAGTTTAATATTTAAAACTTTTGATTTTTTGCAAATTTAATAAACTCAGCAACTAAAAATATTGAGCCTGTAAGCACAGGAGTACATTTTGGCCATTTTTCAAGCTCCAAAAGATAGTTAAAAGCCAGATCAACTTTTTCAAACTCATTTATATTTAAATGATTTAGCTCGTTCATATTAGAAAGATCTTTTAATTTCCAACTTGCTTGATTAGGAACTGGGACTAAAAGTATATGATCATTTTCTTTAATAAGAACCTTTATCATTGAGGTAATATCTTTGTGTATTTGGACTCCTAAAATCCAATAAATCCCTTCATTATTATAATTCCAAGTTTCCCTTTCCTCTGAAAGGGCTTTTGCCGCAGAGTAATTATGTGCAGAATCAACAAGAATTTTTTTATTAAAACAGTTAATTATTTCTAATCTCCCGCTCCATTTTGTATTCTTAAGTCCTTCCTTAATGGAGCGTTCTTTAACCTTAAAGCCAAAATTAATTAGTTCTTCAATTACTCCAATAGCAACAGCTGCGTTTTGTTTTTGAAAATTACCTTTTAAACCAATTTCATAATCATTAGATAGTGATTCTTTCCATATGATTTTTGCATTTACTTGTTGGACTCTTGCTTTAATTATTTCCTCAACTTCAGCTTCTTGACGACAAGAAATAACAAATGCATTTTTTTCAATTACAGCTACTTTTTCCTTTGCAATTTTTTCAAGTGAGTCTCCAAGATATTCTTTATGGTCTAAACCTATATTTCCAATAGCAATTATTGGTCTTAAAGGATGGGCTGTAGTAGCGTCTAATCGTCCACCTAAACCAGCTTCAAGAATTAATAAATCTACTTTTTTAAAATCAAAAAAATTTAGTGCACAACAAATAATTTGTTCAAAAGGAGATAATTTATGGTTTGAAAGATTATTTTTTATTTTCTTAAATAGTCTTTCAAATTCTTCCTTATTAATCTTTTCTTTATTCACTCTAATCCTTTCACAGATATCTAAAAGGTGAGGGGAAGTAGTTACCCCAATATTCCTTTTATCTGCGTAAAGAATGTTTTCTATGAAAGCGGTAATCGAACCTTTACCATTTGTTCCAACAATTTGAATAGCGGGTATATTTTTGCATGGGTCATCTAAATCTTTTAAAGCATTTTTTATCTTTAATAAACCTAATTGAATATTTTCCCTTTCTAATTTGGGCGAGAGTAAATCAAAATTCTCAATGTTTTTATTAATCAAAATTAATAGAATTTACATCTCTTCGAAAATTAAATCTAACTTCTTTAAAAGTATATTGATCTCATTTCTCGTAATTATCAATGGCGGTACAAACCGAACCACGTTTCCTCCTGCTGGTACTAAAAGTAAACCTTTATCAAAAGCTTTTAATGTGATTGTTTTTGCATCTGTGTAGGAATCATTTATAACAAGACCTTGTATTAATCCTAGTCCTCTTATGCCACTAATAATTTTAGGGAATTTCGCTGAAATTTTAGTAAAACCCTCATTTAATTGATTACCTCTTTCGAAAACGTTTTTAAGAATTTTACGTCTTTTGATTTCTTCTAAAACTGTTATGGCAGCTCTACAAGCAAAGGGATTGCCACCAAAAGTACTTGCGTGATCTCCAGGGGAAAAAATGTTCGCTTTTTTTTGTACCAATAAAGCACCAATCGCATGTCCTCCACCTAATCCTTTAGCTAATGTGAATCCATCAGGTTCGATTCCTAGATTCTCATATCCCCACATTTTTCCCGTTCTTCCTACTCCACTCTGAACTTCATCAAGAATTAAAAGAGAATTATTTTGATTACAAATTTCTCTTAATTCTTTAAAAAATTTTTTATCTCCAGGTATTACACCCCCCTCTCCTTGAATAGGTTCAACTAAAATTCCGGAAGCTTTTTGGTTATTTTCTTTTAATTCTTCAAATAATTTTTTTACAGAAACAATATCGTTATATTTAAAAAACTTAAAACCTTTAACCATTGGCTCAAAACCTTTTTGGTACTTAGGCTGACCAGTAGCACTTAAAGTTGCGAGTGTTCTTCCATGAAAGCTAGATTCAGCAGCAAGAATAAAAGATTCTTTACCTTTATGTACTGTATTTCCATACTTTTTGATTAATTTAATAGCTGACTCGTTTGCCTCTGCACCACTATTGCAGAAAAAAACACTTTCAGCGCAACTCTGTTTAGTTAAATATTTGCTTAATTCTTCTTGCTCTTCAATTTTATAAAGATTTGATATGTGCTGAACTTTTTTTAATTGTGCGGATAACTTTTTTCTTAAGATTCTATTGCTATGCCCTAGGCTACATGTTGCTATACCAGCCACAGCATCAAGATATTTTTTGCCTTTTTCATCCCATAGCCAACATCCATTACCTTTCTTGAAAGAAATATTAAATCTAGTATAAGTATTCATTAAAGTGGGAGCGGTCGGACTTGAACCGACATACCCGAAGGTGCCGCATTTTGAGTGCGGTGCGTCTACCAATTCCACCACGCTCCCAAGGCTCTTCACAAATAATTAACTTATTTAACTATAACAATATTTCATGCATTGACTACTTTTTCTGCTTTATGGAAAAGAGTTGTTGAAAAAAATAAATAATTCTAAAAAAGATCTTAAATTAAACACATAAGATTAGAAATTAAGCTCAAAATATAGCCTTAAGTTACACTTTTGAAGCATTACTGTCTCAGAATAGAGTTCTGAAGACTAGTTTTGATGATTAGACTTCACAGACAGTAATATTGTGTTATATTTCTTATTAATGCTTATAAAAATTATGTCAGGAATCAAAACAAAAAATAAAACTCAAAAATTATCATTTAAGTTAGCTCCATATTTATTTATCGCTGTAGCTATTTTCACTGCTTTCGGTACTAACGGGGGCACATGGGTATGAATGATATAAAAATTAATGGATTAAATAAATATTGGTCTGTTCGTTTCTTGGTATTGTCCTTTCTTTTTATCGGCTGTGTGTCACTTGTTAACGTAGCCTAGGTTTAAAGTCAAAATCAAGCTGCTTTTATTTCAGATACCTCTTTATTATTAGAATTTGAATTGCCGTAGTTGGTTTCACTAATTGTACGTTTAGTTAATTGTCTTTTAATTTCAATACCTAACTTTGATAATTTTTGCTCAAAATTTTCGTAACCCCTATCCAGATGTTCAAGTCCATATACATAACTAACACTTTTAGAGGTTAAAGCCGCAATTATAAGAGCTGCTGAAGATCTCAAGTCTAATCCAACTAATGTCATTCCTCTTAATTTTTTAACTCCATTTATGTGAGCTATATTATCTTTCAAAGTTATAGAGCTTCCCATTTGATTTAAAAGATCAACATGATTCATTCTATTTTCAAAAATTGTTTCAGTGATCTTAGAACTCCCTTTAGCAATAGTCATTAGAGACATAAATGGAGCCTGTAAGTCGGTAGGGAATCCTGGAAATGGAGCGGTTTCAATATCTACTGCTTTAATCTTGTTACCTTTTATTGAAATCGAATTTCCTTTTATTATTATTTTACTACCACTTTCTTCTAGCTTATTTAATACTGCCTCTAAGTGATTTGGAATTACTGGAGAAACTGTAATTGAAGATGAAGTTGCAGCAGCAGCTATTAAAAAAGTACCTGCTTCAATTCTGTCTGGGATTACTTTATGAGTACAGCCATGAAGTTTTTGTACTCCATCAATAATTATTTTTTCTTTACCAGAGTCATAAATTTTTGCTCCCATTTTATTTAACATCTGACATAAATCTTGAATTTCAGGCTCCCTTGCCGCATTTTCTATCACAGTTCTGCCTTCTGCTAAGGATGCCGCCATTATTAACGTTTCAGTAGCCCCAACACTTGGACAATTTAATCTGATATTTGCACCAAATAGTTTACTTTTCTTCTTGACTAGTTTTGCCTTTACGACATCTCTGTCAATGATAATTTCTGCACCTAGTGCCCTTAGCCCATTTATATGCTCGTTGATAGGTCTTTCACCAATATTGCACCCACCAGGTAAAGGTATTGAAGCTTCCCCAAATCTTGTTAATAATGCTCCAATACAAAAGAAACTAGCTCTTAATCCATTTACAAGTTCATATGGAAGTTCTTGTATGGATATATTCTTTGAATCAATGATTAATTGATGATTTTTATTATGTAATTTAACTCCTAAATTCTCAAGTATATTTCCCATTTTCTCAATATCAGTCAGAAGAGGAACATTATCTAATATGATTTTTTCGTCAGTTAGTAATGATGCCGCAAGTAATACTAATGCAGAATTCTTTGCACCACTTATTTTCACCTTCCCTCTTAAGGTTTTTTGGCCAATAATCTTTAAATGTTGGGATTTAAGATATGACTTATTGTTGCTTACGCAAACCATTAAGAATTTTTTTATTGGTCTAATAATGACAAACTAAATATAGTAAGTCCACCCTGTGTAACGTGATGAATATTAATTAATACTAAAGGGTGTAAATTTAAATGGCTAAGAATTAAGATTTTAAAAAAATATAATTGATCAAAATATTTAAGTAACTAAAATGTATTTAAAATAAAATTTATTTAAATTACTATAGAAAAATTTTTTCCAAAAATAACTAGTAAAAGTAATGCTTTAGTTAAAAGATTTAGATCGTTTAAAAAAGGATCTAATACAAAAGATAAAGATTGTTTTTGCATTGAAGGTACTCATTTGATTGAAGAAATGCTGAAGTCTGGCAATCATCCTTCAAAAATTTTAACTACTGAAAAATGGCTTGATAAAAATGAGGATCTTTATCAAAAGATTGAACAATCATTATTAAATGTCGTATCAGAGGAAGTTTTAGCTTCAGTAGTATCTACAAAAAATCCTGATGGAGTAGCCGCCTTGGTGGAGATTTCATCAATACCTAATTTTGACTTTAATAATATTGAAGATGACTTTATTCTTGTCCTTGATAGGATTCAAGACCCTGGGAATATGGGGAACCTTTTTAGAACAGCTTTAGCTGCTGGTGTTAACAAGATATTATTAGCAGGGGGAGCGCACCCCTTAGGGCAAAAGGTATTACGAGCATCTAGTGGATCTGTTTTTCATCTCCCATTTAAAAGATTTGATGGAGGTGAAGAAGAAATGATTAATTCTTTATTGTCATCATTAGATCAATTTTCAAAGAACGGGTTTCAAATAATTTCTACAAGTAGCCATAATAAAAATCTTAATAAACCTCAAAAACCATATTGGGAAATTGATTGGTCTAAACCAACTGCACTTATATTGGGTAATGAAGGTAATGGTATTCATAAAAGAATTCAAGAAGCTTTTAATGAAACAATTACTATTCCGCATAGTGAGCTTGTAGAATCATTGAATGTGGCTTGTGTTGCAGTTCCATTATTACTTGAACGAAAAAGAGTCACATATACTTCTACTTCAAGAATACAAAAGTGACTGATCCAAATTTTGACTTTGATTTGATAGTAATTGGTGCAGGATATGGAGGATTTGATGCCGCCAAACATGCTGCAGAAAAAGGTCTTAAAGTTGCCATCATAGAGTCTGGAGATATGGGAGGTACTTGCGTAAATAAAGGATGCGTACCTTCAAAAGCTCTTTTGGCAGCAAGTGGAAAAGTTAGAGAAATAGCCAATTACGAACATTTAGCAAAGTTTGGTATTCATGCTTCCCCGGTTAGATTCGAAAGATCAAAAATTGCAGATCATGCCAATAATTTAGTATCAAATGTTAGAGAAAATTTAACAAAAACCCTCAAAAGAAGTGGAGTTGAAATTATTTTAGGATTTGGAAGACTTGAAGGTAATCAAAAAGTAGGAGTAAGAGACAACAATGGAATTGATAGGATCTTTACATGTAAAAATACAGTTCTTGCGACAGGTTCTTCTCCCTTTGTGCCTCCTGGAATAACCTTAGACAATAGAACAGTTTTCACAAGTGATGAAGCAGTAAAACTTGAGTGGCTCCCGAGATGGATAGCCATTATTGGAAGTGGATATATAGGTTTAGAATTCGCTGATGTATATACCGCTCTAGGTTGCGAAGTGACCATGATTGAGGCTTTGGAAAATATAATGCCCACCTTTGATCCGGATATTACAAAAATAGCCAAGAAAAATCTTATTCAATCAAGAGATATTGATACAAAATCTAATGTGTTTGCGACTAAGATCACCCCTGGATGCCCTGTAAAGATAGAGCTAACGGATGCAAAATCAAAAGAAATTGTAGAAAATTTAGAAGTTGATGGCGTTCTTGTGGCTACTGGGAGGAGTCCTAATAGTAAAAATCTTAATCTTGATTCAGTTGGTATAGAAACTATAAAAGGTTATATTCCTATTGATGATCAAATGAGAGTTTTAAATGGTGAAAAAATAATACCTAATGTTTGGGCCGTTGGCGATGTTACTGGCAAACTTATGCTTGCCCATACAGCAGCAGCTCAAGGAACAATTGCTGTTGAAAATATATGTGGTGAGAATATTGAAATTAATTATAGTAGTATTCCAGCTGCAACATTCACTCATCCTGAGATAAGTTCAGTAGGCTTATCCGAAAATGATGCTAAAGAAGTAGCTACCAAAGAGGGTTTTACTTTAGGAGTTGTGAAGAGCTATTTTAAAGCTAATTCCAAGGCATTAGCAGAATTAGAAAGCGATGGAATTCTTAAGTTACTTTTCAATAAAGACAGTGGAAAAGTATTAGGTGCCCATATCTTTGGGATGCATGCAGCTGATTTGATTCAAGAAATTGCAAATGCAATCTCTAGAAAACAAGATGTAATGCAACTATCTACTGAAGTACATACTCACCCTACTCTTAGTGAAGTAGTTGAGGTTGCTTATAAACAGGCAGCTTCTCAAGTTAAATAAATTGATTTGTTTATGGAAATACGACGTAGGCCACCAAATCCAACAGTCAGGGTAGAAAATTTAGAATATGCTGTTCCTCATAGAGAGGCAAAAGCAAAAAATATTCTTGAGGAAATTGTTTGGCACAAAGATACTGAAATCAAAAATTTTAAGAAAATAATCTCCCTTGAAGATCTAATAAAAAAACTTGATAAACTTTCTCCACCAAAAGATTTTTTTCAAAGCATTTTACATTCCAAAATTAAACCGGGAGTGATTGCTGAGATTAAAAAAGCTAGTCCTAGTAAAGGTGTTATTAGAGAAGATTTTAAACCAAAAGAAATTGCTTCTTGTTATGAAAGGTCTGGTGCCTCATGTATCTCGGTATTGACTGATAAAAGGTTTTTTCAAGGAAGTTATGAAATACTTCAAGATGTAAGAAGAGCAACTAATCTGCCTTTGCTCTGCAAAGATTTTATTATTTCTGCTTATCAAGTATATAAAGCGAGAGTATCTGGTGCTGATGCAATATTATTAATTGCTGCGATCTTAAGCGATGATGATTTATTTTATTTGAAGAAAATTGCAGATAATTTAAAGATGAGTGTTTTAGTTGAAGTGCATGATGGTCAAGAACTTGAAAGAATATTGAGTTTGAAATCATTTAATTTAATAGGAATAAATAATAGAAACTTGAAGACTTTTAAAACTGATCTAAAAACATCAATAGGAATAATGAGTAAATATTCGGATATATTTTCAAAACATAATATTGTTCCTATTAGTGAATCTGGAATAAATAACTCTGATGATTTAAAAACTCTCAATTCGATTGGAATAAAGGGGGTTTTAATTGGCGAAAGGTTTATGAGGGAAAGTGATATTGAAAACTCTTTTAAGAAATTATTTAACTCAATTTAATTAAAGCTGGATATTTATGCTATAAAACTGAGTATTGTTAAGTTGTATTTTATATATCAATGCAGGTTGTAATATTAACTGGAATTCTTGCTGGATTTATTCATGTGGTAAGTGGCGCTGATCATCTTATTGCAATGGCCCCATCATCGATTACGAGTCCAAAAATTGCGGCGAGAAATAGTATCTCATGGGGCTTGGGGCACTCTTCAGGAGTAATCTTTTTAGCCTTTCTAGCTATTTTTATAAAAGATATTACCCCTTTAAGTAAATTTTCTAACTTCGCTGAATTTTTAGTTGGAATTTCTCTTCTTATTGTTGGATTCTTTGCAATAAGAAATTCTTTACATCTAAACCTTCACTCTCACTCTCATCAACATAATGGCGTAGCTCATCATCATTTGCATTTTCATAGTGAAGGCCAAAAAAAACATAATAAGCATTCTCATGCATTGACAGGACTAGGATTACTTCATGGTTTAGCAGGTGGCTCTCATTTTCTCGCAGTTCTTCCAGCATTAGCTTTACCTCTTCCTAATGCATTTGCTTATTTAATTTCATATTTGAGTGGTTCTTTAGCAAGTATGATTTTATTTACTTGCCTAATATCTGTTACAACTTTAAATGCAGGACAAAAATTTATTAGAAGGTTAATAGCTTTTGCTGGTGGATTATCTTTTTCTATGGGCTTGTTTTGGGTCCAAAAAAGTACTTCTCTATTTTTAACCTAGAATATTTTTTTAATTTTTGAAGTAACTATTCCAATTACTTTTTCATTATTAATTAATCCAAATTTATTGCTGTCATCACTGTATTCAATATTATCCCCCAAAACTTCGATACTATTTTTAATGATACTTTTTACTCTTTTGATTAACCTAATATTTTTAAGAGGATGATAGATAATTACTATTTGACCAACTTTCAAAAGTGATTTGTTTTTTATATATTTTTTAAAAAAAACCATGTCACCTTCTTTTAAAGTAGGCAACATGGATTGACCTTTAACGGTTGCTATTTTTCTTAGTCCAAAAAAAAATGCAATTAAATCGTAAAAACTTTTAAAAATAATTGAACTAGCTAGCTTTTACAAAAGCATCACTTCTGCCTTTTGATTCCCAGAAGATGTTATGTATCTTTTCTACATAACTCATTAATTCTTCGGCTTGAGCAAGATCAATATTTACTTTACAAGCACTACATAATTTCGCTGCTTTCCAGATTGTTTCATGTAAATCTGGATAAGTTTCTAAGTGAACGGGTTTAAAGTAATCTGTCCATAAGATTAGAATTTCTTTCTTAGTTTCTTTAGCCTGTTCTTCTTTAACTGCTACAAATCTAGAAAACGTATTACTGTAAGCAGCCCAATCTGCTGAGTCTGTACTTGAAGGAGGAGTAAGCGCAATTAGCTTCTTTGTCATTGCTAATACTGCTTCAGCAGCGACTCTTGTAGAAGCGGGGTCGTAAACACCACATGGGCCGTCACAGTGTGCATGGACTTCCAATTTGGAACTTTTATTTAAAAGAGAATTGATTAATTTAGTTAACATTCGTTTTTTTATATTTGAGTATATCTTACTTCTAGATTAACTAAATTGAAAAGTTTTAGATGTTATTTCTTACTTTAATTGACTTTTAATAATTCAACTTCAAAAATTAAAGTTGCATTTGCAGGAATTACATTTCCTGCTCCTCTTGATCCGTATCCTAGCTCAGGAGGAATTGTTAATTTTCTTTTTCCACCAACTTTCATTCCTGCTACTCCTTCATCCCAACCCTTAATTACTCTCCCTGCACCTAATGGGAAACTGAATGGCCCTCTGCCAATACTGGTATCAAATTGGGTCCCATCTTCCAATGTTCCGGTATAGTTTACAGAAACTGTTTGTCCAGAGTTTGCTTCATCTCCCTCTCCATTAACTATATCTACAATAATTAAACCACTATCTGTAGTTCTAGAGTTGCTTTCTTCTTGTGTTTCTTCTGCCATGGCGAAAAGTATTGGGTTTGGATCTGATGGATCTAGTTCAAATATATTAGTATTTGAAACATTAGATGATTTTGCAATAGGTGTTTTATTTACGAATTCAGTTTTTGATTCAGCTGCATTAACAACTTGAGGGGAGTTAAATTGACTAAACAGAGTTAATGAAAGGCAAAATACAAAAATCGTAAAACTAATTAAAACTTCTTTCACTTAATTTTAAAAGTCACTATTTCAATTCTACAGAAGAAGGTACAATAATATATCTTTTTAAAAGAATTAATTTAGAAATTTTATATTATTGATTAACACTCAAAATAAAAAGTTTAATAAGTATTTTTATCCATGCTTGGGAGGCATTTTTGGAGGAATTGCTACATCTACGCATTTTTGGCTGCTTTTTATGCCATTATCCTTATTTATTTTATGGAGTAGAAGTGATAAAAAATTAGCAAACTTTCTTTGGGGGTTTTTCTTTATTTTGGTAAGTCATTCTTGGCTTTATGAACTTCACCCATTGACCTGGTTAGGTTTTTCATGGATATCAAGTTTAATTATTTCTATTTCAATCTTGTTTGGTTGCTCTTTAATAGGAGGAATATTGGTTTATTTATGGGGTCTTTTAGTTAAAAAAATTCTCCAAAAAAAAGAAATTTCTAATATGAACTCTTTAAGATTAACTATAAAAGTTTTATTGTTATCTTTTGCCTGGGGTATAGGTGAATTCATTCTTTCTCAAACTCCTCTTTTTTGGATAGGTTTGGGCGAAGGAATTGTTCCCGGAGATTTGTATCTTGCGGGTTTAGCAAGATGGATTGGTGCAAGTGGTTTATGTGTAGTGCAGTTAATTATAGGTTTTTGGATATACCTAATTTATGAGAAATGGAAAAGAAAATATCATTTAAAAAAAACATTCTTATTTGGGCTTTTGATTCTCGTCATTTTACATTTTCTTGGAGGTTTAACGAACCCAATTGAAAGAAATAATGACTATCCAGTAGCTCTATGGCAAACTAATATGCCCACAAGAGAAAAAACGAATTTTAAAAATCAATTTATAAATGATAAGTTGATTTCTGCTCAAAAAATTGCTCTATCAAATAATGCAAAACTCCTTATTACACCCGAGGGGACTTTGAATAATAATTTCAATTTAAATTTCAAAAGCAAAATAAGGATGTTGGCAGGAGGTTTTAGAAACTCTAAAAATGGCCTAAGAAGTTCTTTGCTTGGATATCAAATTGGGGATAAAACTTATTCATCTTTTATTGATAAACATAGACTGGTACCCTTGGGGGAGAAAATTCCAGGATTTTTAAATATATTCTCAAGAGGACTATCGGCAGTAGGAGGTATTCAGCCAGGATCAAATTCAAGGTTTTTTAAATGGAAATTTACTCAGCCACTTGCAATAGCAATTTGTTATGAAATTACTGATGGATTTAAAATAAGAAATGCTATAAATAGTGGGGCAGAACTAATAATTTCAGCAGCCAACTTAGATCCCTATCCAAGGAAGCTTCATAATCAATTTCTATCTTTGGCCAGAGTAAGAAGTATAGAAAATAAAAAAGATAATATAATTATTTCAAATACTGGTCCTTCAGGATTAATAAGTGAAGAAGGAAAAATAATTAAACTCTTTGATCCTAATACTGAGCAAAATGATGTTGTAAATCCTAATTTTTCTATTGAAAAAACTTTCTATACAACATATGGGGAACGCCCTTTGTTCTTATTATTTTTGTTTTTAGTAAGTTTCAATTTTTATTTGGAAAACTCACAAATTAGTCCGCCTCCTAATAAAATTTCATCTTTATAAAAAACTGCTGCTTGGCCAGGAGTGATAGAGCTTTGGTTATCTTCGAAAATTAATTTAAACTTTTTGGTTACGTTGTCTTCATTTTTTACAGGAACTAAAATTCCTTTTACAGGTTCACTCCGATATCGTATTTGTGCTTCTACTTCTATTTCTTTTAAAGGTGCCTCAATTGAAACCCAGTTAACTTCTTTTATTATGGCCTCTCTTTTAAAAAGATCATTTTTATTTGCTACATAAACTATATTTTTTTGTTTATCTAAACTTTCCACATATAAAGGCTCTGGCCACGCAATACCCAAACCTTTTCTTTGCCCAATTGTGAAATGTTGAATACCATTATGAGTGCCAAGAATTTCTCCATTAATATGTTTAATTTCACCCTCTTTAGGTTCAATATGATTATCAATAAATTTTTGCATAGATCCATAATGTTCAACTAAACATAGATCTTGACTTTCTGGTTTTTTTGCTGTTCTAAGTCCTAATCTTAAAGCCTCTTTTCTTGTCTCTTCTTTTTTAAGATTTCCGAGCGGAAGTATTAATCTGCTTAATACCTCTTGGGAAAGACTGTAAAGAAAATAACTCTGATCTTTATTTCTATCAGCCCCCCTTAGGAGTAAGAAATCCTTGAATTGGAAATTTTCAGAGTTTTTGATGTTCTCGGAAGAAACTTTTTGAACTCTTGCGTAGTGACCAGTGGCAATATAAGTAAACTCTTTTTGTTTAATAACAAAATTGAGCATTTCTTCAAATTTTACATTTTTATTACACATCGAGCATGGAAGTGGAGTGAAACCGGATTCATATCCCTCAGTAGTCTTTTTAACTACTTCCCTTTCAAAAATTACTCTTGAATCCAATATATTATGATTAATTCCTAAATCTTCACATAGACCTGCAGCGTCAACTAATCCTTCGGAACAGCATGAGCCCTCTCCTTTCATTAACCAAAGAGTTAGGCCTTCAACTTTCCAACCATCTTCTATAAGAAGGGCTGCAGATAGTGAACTATCTACTCCACCTGAAAGACCAACAATTATTTTTTTTTGTTTTTTAGATTTATTATTTATAGAAGAACAGTTCTCTAATTTTTTATCCTTTAAAGTCTTTAACATGGAATTTTAAAATTTTGAACAGTTTTTAATTGCTTTGAACTAATTATGAAAGAAATTGGATGGCCAACAATTGACTCTAAACATCTAGTTGTTTATTCAAAGCAAATGTTGGATTTAGAGAATGAAATTTTTTCTCAAGGAATGCCTCAAGAGGCGTTGATGGAAAAGGTTGGAATTCAACTATCTAAATGGCTTTTGAAAAGAAAATCTCTTTTAAAGGAGGGAGTAATAGTTTTGTTAGGTCCTGGCCATAATGGTGGGGATGGGGCAGTAATTGCTAAAGAGCTTTTTTTAAAGGGATATCTAGTTAAATTATGGTGCCCATTTCCTTTAAAAAAAACATTAACGATTAATTATGTAAATTATCTTACATCTCTTGGAGTAGAAATATTAGGAGAACCTCCAAATCCTGAAGGAAAAGACTTATGGATTGATGCTATTTTCGGGAATAATCAAAAAAGAAAAGTTGATGAGGAATTAATTGAATTATTTAATAAAAAATTTGAAAAAAGGTCTGGTAAGGTTGTAAGTATAGATGTTCCAACGGGTTTATGTCCTAATTCTGGGAAACCCTTCTCAAAAAATGCTGTAAAAGCAAACTACAATTTAGTTATTGGACTAAATAAGATTGGATTATTACAAGACGCCGCATTACCTTACATTGGCGAATTACATCACATAGATATAGGTATATCGAGAAGTCAATTATGTAAATTAGAAAGTAAGATTTTAAAAATTACTTATCAAGATTTAAAAACAATTAATCTTCCTTTATTACCAAAAAATTCTTCTAAATATAAAAGAGGTAGAACATTATTAATTGCGGGAAGTGAAAGATATCCTGGGGCAGCACATCTAGTAATAAAAGGAGCTATTTCAAGTGGAGCGGGGTTTGTAGCAGCAATTCTCCCTGATTTAGTTTCAAAATTAATTTGGCAAGTTGAACCAGAAGCAGTAGTTGTAGGAAAACTTAGTAGCGATCCAAATGGAAATTCAATTTTATTCGATGCCTTAAAGGATATTGATTTTTCTAATTATGATTCAATAGTTATTGGCCCAGGAATTGGATTGAATGAGGATGATTGGGAAAAATCAACACAGTACTTATTAGATTTTAAAGGTTTATTGATTCTTGATGCGGATGCACTTAATAGAATTTCTAAATCAAATTTAGGACCTAAATTTTTCTTAGAAAGAAAGTATGAAACTTGGATTACTCCTCATGATAATGAATTCATGAGGTTATTTCCTGAGATTGAGTGTACTAATAAAGTTGAACTAGCTATAAAAGCTGCTAAAGAATTTGATATAAATATTTTATTAAAAGGAGCAAATAGCGTCATTGCCAATAATGAAAATGCATGGCAACTTTTTGGAACTGATTCTGAGACTGCAAGAGCGGGTTTAGGAGATCTTTTATCTGGATTTATTGGTGGATGTTCAGCAATAGAGTTGTCTTCTTTTAGAGATTATATTAGGACTGAATCTTTAGCAAAATACGTTTTTTTACACTCTTTTGCTGCATCAAAGTGTAAAAAAGGATCAAATGCTTCTTTAATAGGGGACCAATTATCAAAGTTAATGAGAAAAACAAAAACGAGGCTAATGTCATGAAAGAAACAATTATAAGGAGTTTTTTATAGTTTTAAACACATAACTATACAATTTATACCTGAAATCTGAAGCAGGTATTAAGTAATCGGCTATTTCCACAAAAGTGTAGGAAAGTTTTAATACCTCAATCTAGGTAAAAAATGGCTTCATCAGCAACAACATCAACTGAACCGCAAAAAAGAAGAGGTAATGACCCTATTAGTTGGTATCTATCTAATATTGGCCGCGTCCCTTTATTAACACCTGCTGAAGAAATTGAATTGGGTAACCAAGTTCAAAAAATGATGGTTCTAACTGAAGACGGTCAACTAAACGAAAAAACAAAAGAATTTACTCCTCAAGATAAAAGAATCATAAAAATTGGAAGAAGAGCAAAAGAGAGAATGATGAAAGCTAATTTAAGGTTAGTAGTAAGTGTTGCAAAAAAATATCAAGGTAAAGGTTTAGAACTTTTAGATCTTGTTCAAGAAGGTTCTTTAGGTTTAGAGAGAGCAGTTGAAAAGTTTGATCCTACAAGAGGATATAAGTTTTCTACTTATGCCTTTTGGTGGATTCGCCAAAGTATGACCAGAGCTATTGCCTGCCAATCCAGAACTATCCGTTTACCAGTTCATTTAAGTGAGAGACTTGCCACTATTAGAAAAATAAGTAGGGAATTAGCGCATAAACTTGGAGCAATGCCAAGTAGAATTGAAATTGCGGAAGCAATGGAAATAGATGTAGAGGAACTTGATTCTGTCTTGAGACAAGCTCTATCTACAAGTAGTTTGGACGCACCTGTAAATGGAGATGATGGTAGGAGTTTCTTGGGTGACCTTATTGCAGATAGTAATAATGAAGAACCCCTAGACCAAGTTGAGCAAAAGATGCATCAAGAGCAGTTAGGAAAGTGGTTAAGTCACTTAAGCGAACAAGAACAACATGTTCTGAAGTTAAGATTCGGGTTAGATGGAAATGAGAGACATACCTTAGCAGAAATAGGAAGGTTATTAGAAGTCTCGAGAGAAAGAGTAAGACAAGTGGAACTTAAGGCTCTTAGAAAACTAAGAAATTTAACTAGAAAATTACCTAGCGGAATTTAACTTAATCTTCGGCCCAAATATATTTAGTTAATTCGTTAGAAGGCGGTTCTGGAGCATCTAGAGCATTTTTAACAGATTCAGAGATTTCTAAATCTATTTTTTTCTCTATACTCTTTAATTCTTCTTCTTTAGCAAAATTTCCTTCTATCATCTGATTAGCTAATTTCTTAATAGGATCCCTTTTGGCCCAGAATTCTTTTTCTTCTTCAGCTCTTAATTCATCCGGATCAGCTAAAGAATGACCTCTGAATCTGTAAGTTAAACATTCCAGTAATGTTGGACCCTCTCCAGCTCTTGCTCTTTCAACAGCTCTTTGAGCAGCTCCCCTCACAGCTAATACATCCATCCCATCGACTTCTTCACCATGCATACCGAAAGCTGATGCTTTTCTCCATATTTCTGGGTTGCTTGTTGCTCTGTCATGAGCCATTCCAATAGCCCATTTATTATTTTCAACTACAAAAATTATTGGTAATTTCCATAATTGAGCCATATTCAAACATTCAAAGAATTGTCCATTATTACAAGTCCCATCTCCAAAGAAAGCAGCTGTTACAGAGTCACTTTGATTGTCACCTACAACTTCTTTTTTGTATTTACTTGAAAAAGCTGATCCCAAAGCAACTGGAATACCTTCTCCAATAAAAGCATATCCTCCTAATAGATGATGCTCTTTTGAGAACAAATGCATAGAACCACCTCTGCCTTTACTGCATCCTGTTGCTTTACCGAATAATTCACTCATCACTTCAAAAGATGGAACACCTGCACTAAGCGCATGAACATGATCGCGATAGGTACTACAAAACCAGTCATGCTTCCTTTTCATTGCACCTATCACACCAGTACTGATTGCTTCTTGGCCGTTATAAAGGTGTACGAAACCAAACATCTTACCTCTGTAGTACATCTCAGCACATTTATCTTCAAATCTTCTACCAAGCGTCATGTCTTCATAGAGAAATAATCCGGTTTCACGATCTAACTTCGCTTTTTTAAAGTCCTGAAGATTTGAAATTCTCTCTACGTGTGTTTCCAAGAAAATACCTTAATGAAGTTTTGGTTTGTTAACATTCTAAGCCTCAATGGACGATTTTCATGTTTTTTTTTAATAACTCTCCAAGACATTATGAAAAAAAAATATAAATTGATAAAATTCATCTAAAGGATTTTCAATAGGATATTTGTTTGGAACTTCCATTAGATCACTTTCGTTTAATAGGCGTAAGCCCCTCAGCAACATCTGAGGAAATATTAAGGGCTTTCCAATTACGCTTGGATAAAACTCCTGATGAAGGATTCACGTACGAGGTTTTAACTCAAAGGTCAGAATTGCTTCGCCTTACTGCAGATTTGCTTACAGATCCAGATAGTAGAAGAGATTACGAAAATTTATTACTAAATGGAGCATCAGGTTTAGATTTATCTTCCAATAGAGAGGTTGCAGGATTAATTCTCCTTTGGGAATCGGGCTCTGCTAAAGAAGCCTTTAAAATAACAAGAAAAGCATTGCAACCCCCCCAAACCCCTGCATTGGGTAGCAGTAGAGAAGCTGATCTTACCTTGTTAGCGGCTTTGACATCTAGAGATGCTGCGATACAAGAGCAAGATCAAAGATCTTACTCAAATGCTGCAGATTTTTTACAAGAAGGTATACAGCTTCTTCAAAGAATGGGCAAACTAGGGGATTTACGGAAAACTCTAGAGGAGGACTTAGTGTCGCTTCTTCCGTATCGAATTCTTGATTTGTTAAGTAGAGATTTAAATGAATATGAGTCGCATAAAAAAGGTTTAAGTATGCTGGAAAATTTAATAATCAAAAGAGGTGGATTAGAAGGAAAAAATAAATCTGAATATAATGATTATCTAAATCAGCAAGAATTTGAATCTTTCTTTCAACAAATAAAGCCATTCTTGACTGTTCAGGATCAGATAGATTTATTTTTAGAATTACAAAAAAGGGGTTCAAGTGAAGCGGGATTTTTAGCTTTTTTATCTTTAACAGCAATTGGTTTTGCAAGAAGAAAACCTGCAAAATTATTCGAAGCTCGAAAAATATTAAAAAAACTAAATTTATCAGGACTTGACTCAATGCCATTAATAGGTTGCCTTGATTTGCTTTTAGCAGATGTTGAGCAATCCTCAGCAAGGTTTTTAAGTAGTTCCGATGAGAAGTTAAGAGATTGGTTAAATAATTATCCTGGAGAAAAATTAGAAGCAATATGTATTTTTTGTAAAAATTGGTTAGAAAATGATGTTTTGGTTGGTTATAGGGATATTGATTTAAAAGAAATCGATTTAGACTCTTGGTTTGAAGATAGAGAAATCCAAGAATTTATTGAGCAAATAGAAAAGAAGTCAAATAGAACTGTATTTAAGTCTGGGCCTCAAAATAAACCAAATTTTAAAGCACAAGAATCTCTAAAAGATTTAAGTACGGAACCTGATTTCAATTCGGATAATTTTGAAGAAGGCCGATTACCTTTGCCTGGAGGAGTAAAAGAAGATGATCAAGAAGTTATTGAAGAAAATATTTATACAGATGAGATTATTAAAAATAAATCAATAGAGTTTTATAAGTACGCAATAGAAAAAATTGCCGAATTAAAATTTGTATTTGGAGAAGCGTTAGAGAATTATAAAATATTTAATAAATCTCCCTACCTAACATATCTTTATGCGTTTTTGATTTTATTTGCTTTTGGCATAGGTGTGGGACTTTTAAGAAATAATTTTAAAAAACCTGTACAGGAAAAAGAAATAATTGATAGCTCATTATCGATAAATGAAAATAAGAATGTCTTTAATGAAGTTTTAAACCAAGACGATAAAAAAAAAGTTCTCGATAAATCAAAAATTATTCTCCCAGAAAATACAGAAAAAATTTCTTTTTCAGGAGGAGAAATAAGAACTGCTTCTCCCTCCTTAGAACAAATTGAATATTTAATTAATACATGGCTTGTTAACAAAAGTAAATTTCTAGCAGGAACAAGTGAAATTAATTTATCAAAGATAGTTCAAAATGATTTGATTAATAGATTAACGAAGGAAAGACAACTTGATATTCAAAAAGGTATCTACAAAAATATAAATACTAATATTGAAAATATTGTACTTTTAACTCAAACTGCATCCAGAATATCAGTATCAGTTGACTTGAAATATACAGAAAAAATTTTAAAAACAGATGGAGAATTGATAAATGAAACAACTTTTACTCCTTTTTTGAAAGTTAAATATATTTTAGGTTTCTCAAATAACTCCTGGAAATTAGTTGACTACATAAGTGGTGTTTAGGATTAGCTATTACTATCATCTATAATATTCAAATAAATAATTATAAATAATGTTTGATGAACTCTCTTCACGCTTTGAAGACGCCGTTAAGGGTTTAAGAGGTGAAGCCAAAATTAGCGAAAATAATATTGATGATTCTTTAAAGCAAGTTAAAAAAGCATTATTAGATGCTGATGTTAGTTTATCGGTGGTTAAAGAATTTGTTTCAGAGGTAAAAGATAAAGCTATTGGAGAAGAAGTCGTAAGAGGTGTTAATCCCGGACAGAAATTTATAGAAGTAGTTAACAAAGAATTAATAAATATTATGGGAAATGAAAATTCCCCATTAAACGAAAAAGAAACCCCACCTACTGTTATTTTGATGGCAGGTTTACAAGGTGCTGGAAAAACAACAGCAACAGGTAAGTTAGGCCTTTATTTGAAGGAAAAAGAAAAAAAGGTTTTATTAGTGGCAGCTGATATTTATAGACCTGCAGCTGTTGAACAACTTAAGACAATTGGTAATCAGTATGATTTAGAAGTTTTCTCAGCGAAAGAAAAAGATAGTAAGCCTGAAGAAATAGCAAAAGATGCTTTAATTTATGCTAACGCAAATAATGTAGATACCTTAATTGTTGATACTGCTGGAAGATTGCAAATAGATGAATCAATGATGGGCGAAATGGTTCGAATAAAAGAGGTTACAAAGCCTGATGAAGTTTTACTGGTTGTAGATTCTATGATTGGTCAAGAAGCAGCTGATTTGACGAAGTCATTTCATGAAAAAGTTGGTATAACAGGAGCAATATTAACTAAGTTAGATGGCGATTCAAGAGGAGGAGCTGCACTTTCAATAAGAAAAATAAGTGGAAAACCAATAAAATTCATAGGAACTGGTGAAAAGATAGAAGCATTGCAGCCATTCCATCCTGAGAGAATGGCAAGCAGAATTCTGGGCATGGGAGACGTATTAACACTTGTTGAAAAGGCACAAAAAGAAGTTGAGCTTGCTGATGCGGAAGTAATGCAAAAGAAACTTCAAGAGGCAACTTTTGACTTTAATGATTTTGTTAAGCAAATGAGATTAATGAAGAGAATGGGATCTCTTGGAGGCTTAATTAAATTAATACCAGGGATGAATAAAATTGATGATGGAATGATAAAAAATGGGGAAGAACAATTAAAAAAAATTGAATCAATGATCTCTTCTATGACTTTAGAAGAAAAGCAAAAGCCAGAAGTCCTTGCGGCTCAACCATCAAGAAGACAAAGGATTGCACAAGGCAGTGGATATCAAGCAAAAGATGTTGATAAAGTACTTGCTGATTTTCAAAGAATGAGAGGTTTTATGAAACAAATGTCAAATGG
>OCZA010000136.1_pt1 | contig 25896 bp, 35 predicted proteins | sample 1539021 | NCBI WGS metagenome assembly OCZA01 (sample SAMEA2619376, study PRJEB22493) | marine metagenome | biome: marine biome (ENVO:00000447); feature: surface water layer (ENVO:00002042); material: "saline water (ENVO:00002010), including plankton (ENVO:xxxxxxxx)" | depth 5 m | reverse complement strand
ACACCTGACGATTTTTTAATACCACCTAATGATTTAGAATGATAATTTTTGAGAAAATCCGTTGGAAGAATTTTCTATCAACTGGAAATGTTTTTAGTGAGATTGATTTTACAGTAGGAAGAACTAATTTAATCGTTGGTAGCAACGGTGCGGGTAAGAGTACCATTCTGGATGCTCTTACTTTTTCTTTGTTTGCTAGACCTTTTCGTAAGATTAGTAAAAGTATGTTGATCAATAGTATCAATGAAAAGGATTGTATTGTAGAAATAGAATTTAGTATTGGTAAGAGTGAATATAAAATTGTTCGTGGTATGAAACCAAACAAGTTTGAGATCTATCACAATGGTGTGCTGTGGGATAAGGAGAGTTCTGTAAACGAACAACAAAAGAATTTTGAGAACAGTGTTCTTAAGATGAACTACAAATCATTCACACAGATTGTGGTGCTAGGATCATCTACGTTCGTACCATTCATGAAGTTATCTGTACCACAGAGACGAGAGATCATTGAAGATATACTAGACATACAGGTATTCTCTACCATGAATCTTTTATTGAAAGATAGAGTAAAGGAAAATAATATAGAAATTCAAGAAGTGAACTATCAAATAGATTTACTTAAGGACAAAATAGAATTACAGAAACAACATATGCTTACCTTAGAGAGGAGAACTGAGGAAGATGTAAAGAAGAAACAGAAACAGATAGATGAATACCAAGCAACAGAGACATGTGGCACAGAAGAAGTTTTGATTCTCACACAACAAATCGAAAGACTTAATAAAGAAATGAAGGAGTATTCTAAGTCTAGTGCAAACTTGAAAAAGTTGAACACGTTTTTAATTAAGTTGACACATAAGTTGAACACATGCGAGAAAGATCATAAATTTTTTCAAGATCATTCCACATGCCCAACCTGTCAACAAGACCTTGAAAAAGAATTTGTCGCAACAATGACAGGAGAGTTAGAAACTAAAATTAAAAATACTTCTAATGGCAAGCAGGAACTGATGGAAGCAATAGCAGGAGAGGAAGAAAGATTTGAGAAATTTACTGAGTTATCAACTGAAGTAAACAATATCAATACAACTATCAGTCAGACTAATTATCAACTGATGACTATTAGGAAACAGATAACTACTATTGAAAATGAAATAAAAGAATTAGAGGGTAGCAATCCAGATAAGAAAGCAGAGTATACAAAACTAGAAACTTTTATTAAGAACAAGAAAGATTACACCAGTCAATCTGCAGACTTGAAGAAAGATCGTGATGTCCTGACAACAGCATCACAGTTACTTAAGGATAATGGGATAAAGACTAGGATTATCAAGACTTATCTCCCTACAATGAATAAGTTAATTAACGAATTCTTACAAAGGATGGAGTTTTATGTCAATTTTACCCTTGATGAAAACTTTGAAGAAATAATTAAGAGTAGATACAGAGATATATTTTCATATGATTCGTTCTCAGAAGGAGAAAAAGCTCGCATTGATATTGCTCTTTTGCTCACTTGGCGTAGTATTGCTAAGCTTAAGAATAGCGTTGATACTAATTTACTTATACTAGACGAGATATTTGATGGATCTCTAGATCAACAAGGAGGTTCTGATCTAGGATGGATCTTGAGAAATTTTGATGAGCACACAAAAGTGTATGTTATAAGTCATAAAGAAAATTTAGATGATAAGTTTGATAGAACTATTACAGTAGAGAAGAGTAAGAACTATTCCACAATGAATGTGACAGTTAACGAAGTTACACACGCACTGGTTGGCTAGCAAAAATATCTGTTATCATGTGTATATACGAAACAAAAGCACATGTCGATCAAAGAAATCAAAGGTAATCTAGCAAGACTTCTCGCAACAGAGAATCTTATTGTAGAGCATAAGCAAACTCCTACAGCATACTTTAATGTTGATAGCAGAGTCCTTACACTTCCAAAATGGGACAAAGCATCTGATACTGTATATGATATGCTTGTAGGTCATGAGGTAGGACATGCATTGTTCACACCTAATGTAGATTTTAGAGAGCATGTATCTTGTCCACAAGATTATGTAAACGTCATTGAGGATGCTCGTATTGAGAAACTCATGAAGCGTAAATATCCTGGTCTTAAGAAATCTTTTACTGGTGGATACAGTGAGTTACATGACAAAGACTTCTTCCAAATTCTTGACACAGACCTTACAAAGTTATCTCTTATTGATCGTATCAACCTACACTTCAAACTAGGTGCATATGCTATGATTCCTCTTAGTGGTGCAGAGTTAGTATTTGCTGCTCGTGCTGATGTAGCAGAAACATTTGACGAAGTATGTAAGATTGCAGAAGACGTATATAACTTCAGTAAAGAACAGGAAGATGATATGGAAGAAACAGAAGTTTCTATATCTCAACCTGAGTCTGCTACTGGTGGTGACATGGAAGATGATGGAGAAGGATTTGGCATGGTAGAAACCAAAGCACCTAAAACTGAAAATGCTCCTAGCACAGAAGGTAGTACAGGTGGCACATCAGGAGCAGAACTAGAAGATGTAAGAGATGATTGGTATGATGATGATGGTAACCTAATTGATGATGATGATATAGGAGGTATTGAAGACGAAGGTGGCATAGAAGGTTCTCAAACACAGAAAGCATTTGATGGTGCTGCAGAAAAATTATCTTCTACAGATTATTCACGAGTTAGTGAGTACATAGAGATACCTGAGAATGTTGATACTTCTAAGCACGTTGTAGATTGGAAAGTATTACATGATTGGATTGATAGTCAAAATGATGAAAGAAATGACTTCGCTGAAGTTGATGATATGTACAAAACATTTCGTAAGCAATCTCAGAAAGAAGTTAACTATCTTGTTAAAGAGTTTGAGTGTCGTAAATCTGCTGATGCATATGCACGTGCAGGAACAGCAAAGACAGGTGTTCTAAACACAGGTCTTCTTCACACATACAAGTACAATGAAGATCTTTTCAAAAGAGTAACTGTTGTTCCTGATGGTAAGAACCATGGCATGATATTCATTCTTGATTGGTCAGGTTCTATGTGCTATGAATTACTTGCTACTGTAAAGCAATTAATTAACTTAACTTCATTCTGTAAAAAAGTACAAATTCCTTTCGAGGTTTATGCTTTTACTAATGAGTGGAAAGCAGCACAAAATGCTATAGAGAATGGTATACCATCAGAGAATCTTTCATACCACCGTAGTTACTATGGCGACGAAGATTATGATAAGATGGTAAAAGGTCAATTCAATCTTGATTCTTGGTTCCACTTAATGAACTTTGTTTCATCACGTTCTAATGGTAAAGACTATGAGCGTATGGTAAAAAATCTTTTTCGTCAGGCAGCATACCATGGTAGATATGGTTCTTATAACATGACTTCAACAATAGGTCTTGGTTTATCTGGAACTCCTTTGAATGAATCAATCGTTCTTCTTAATTACATTCTTCCAGAATTCAAAAAGCAAAATGATCTTCAGAAAGTAAATGTATGCATCTTAACTGATGGCGAAGCATGTGGTAGTTCATATGGTTATGAGTATGATAGAGGTGAAGGTGAAATTGTAATCCGTGCACGTCGTATTGATGTTGGTGTAGCATTACGTGATCGTAAAACTGGTCACACATATACAGGTTTTGAATATGGTAGATGCACTAACATCTTTATCAGACAACTTCGTGATCGTAACCCAGATGTAAGTATCCTAGGTTTTCGTATCTTATCAGGTGGTCAACTAATGAACTTTGTTGATACATATGGTGCAGAAGATAGCAACTTCACTGAGATCAAAAAACAATGGAAGAAGGAGAAGTCTGCAATCATTAAAAATGGTAAAGCATACACTGCTCTATATGCTATCAACAACAAAGCACTTGATGCTGACACAGAGTTCGTTGTAAAAGACAATGCTAAAAAAGGTGACATCACCAGAGCATTCAAAAAGATGCTTTCAAACAAAGCAGTTAACAAAAAACTACTCAACTCATTCGTGAGTCATGTCAGTTGACAAACTGTCCACTAGGGGTGGCAACACCCCACACTATCCTTTATACTAAGTACATAACAAACAAACAAAAAAATGCCATTCGCTCCTATCCCTGTAACAACTGAAGACTTCGTTGCATACCTAACAGAACAGTTCGGTACCGAAGTTAATACTAAAGAATTATTTCAAGCGTCAGAGCATTTTAATTGTTCACTCGCTACTGTCAAGAAAAGACTTAAAAAATACAAACAAGGTATTGGTAAGTGGAATCTTACAATACAAGAAAAACTAGAGATAGTATATAATGCACCATCAGCATCTCCTGCTGTTGCAGAAAATCTAGTTCCTGACAAAGACCACAACTTTGTTCCTTTCGGTAACTTCCCTGATGTCAAGAAGATTATTCAATCAGGTATCTTTTATCCTACATTCATCACAGGTATGTCAGGTAATGGTAAGACTCTTGGTATAGAGCAAGCATGTGCATTACTCAAGAAAGAACTTATCAGAGTCAACATCACTATCGAGACAGATGAAGACGATCTTATCGGTGGATTCAGACTTGTCAATGGTGAAACTGTATGGCACAACGGTCCTGTAATCGAAGCATTAGAAAGAGGTGCTATACTTTTACTTGATGAGGTTGACTTAGCATCTAACAAGATACTTTGCTTACAATCTGTACTAGAAGGTAAAGGTTTATTCTTGAAGAAGACTGGTCGCTATGTAGAGCGTCGTCCTGGTTTCAACATATTTGCAACTGCAAATACAAAAGGTAAAGGTTCTGATGATGGTAGATTCATCGGTACTAATGTCTTGAACGAAGCATTCCTTGAGAGATTTGCTTTGACATTTGAGCAAGACTATCCTACTCCTGCTACAGAAACTAAGATACTAGAGAAAGCAGCAGCATCACTAGGTGTTCTTGACAAAGAGTTCTGTGAGCATCTTGCTAACTGGGCAGACATCATCCGTAGAACATTCAATGATGGTGGTGTTGATGAAGTGATCTCTACACGTAGACTTGTACACATCATTCGTGCATTTGCTATCTGGCAGAATCGTATGAAAGCAATCAAAGTTTGCACCAATCGTTTTGATGACGAAACAAAGCAGTCATTCTTAGAATTATATGATAAGATAGATGCAGATGTAGTTCCAACCGAGGTAGAAGATGAAGCAACCGTTTGATGGTTATCTAGGACACATCCTCCGTCTCAAAGACGGTAGGAGTGTTCGCATCATTGGAGACGGAGGAGAAGAATGGTCATCAACACATAAAATAAATGTTGTTGACCTTGACGGAAATGAATTTCAATGCTATCATGGTGATATAGATCATGTCTGGAGTGAAAATTGAAATATGATGAACAAGAGATTTTAAAAGAAATCTCAGAATACATCGCTAGTACCTACGGTGCACACTATAGTAAACATGGGATTCAAACATTGGATCTTATTGATTCTGTTGGTGATGCAGAGGCATTCTGTAGGTCTAACATTTTGAAATATGCCTCAAGGTATGATAGGAAGGGGACAGCACGTAAAGATCTTTTTAAGATTGTTCATTACGCTGTCTTACTTCTACATTTTAGTGATAAGTCTGCAAGAGCAGATGAACTAAATGCAAACACACCTACATCCTTTTCAGTTGATTATGACAAATGAGTAAAGTAACACTATCTAAAACAACACTAGACGTCCTTAAAAACTTTTCGACTATCAATTCTTCAATTGTATTTCGACAAGGTTCTACAGTTAGAACTATATCTAACGCAGAAAACATCCTAGCAAAATTTACAGGGGAAGAAGTATTTCCTACTGACTTTGCGATCTATGATCTAAGTCAGTTTCTAAGTGGCATTTCTTTGTTTGATAACCCTTCCTTAGAATTTACTTCTGGAGATTTTGTAAACATTCGTGGTGGTCGTCAGTCTGCTAAGTATTACTTCTCTGATCCTGAGATTACATTGAAGAGTGCACCAGAAAAGAATGTAAAGTTTCCTGGTTCTGATATTCAATTCTCTCTAACTGGAGAGGATCTTATTAATATTCAGAAAGCATCTGCAGTTTATAGTCTCCCTGATCTGACTTTCTATTCAGAAGAAGGATCCGATACTATTAAATTAATTCTTAGAGATAAAGAAAATGATACCAGTAATACTTACGATATCTCTCTCAAGGGTACTGCTACTGGCACCTTTTCTCTTGACCTTAAGATTGAGAACATTCGTGTTCTACCGAGTGACTATGTTGTTAAAGTATCTCAACACTTAATATCTGAGTGGACAAGTCAAGATGCAGACCTCAAGTATTACATTGCCCTTGAACCCAAGTGAATCTACATAAAGTTTTTTATGTTCCTATATTTACTTTTAGATTTGATAAGCATGAAACATATGACTTCTCTGATCTAGGTAGAATAGATAGTCGTCCTAAAGGATGGACAACATCTGTCAATTCTACCTATCCTTTTATTACTGACGATGATAGATTAGTATCTCCTGATGTCAGAAATAATTTGATAAAAGATTTATCAGAACAAATTAAAAAACTTTTTATATCGAATGGTATACCAGATAAGTTTGTTGTTAATAATTTCTGGTATAATGTATATCATGAGTGTCAAGGGCAAGAACCACATACACACTTGACAGGTTGTATGGAACAAACACCGTACTGGTGTGGTATCTATTATAATAAAGGTGCTACACCCACAACGTTTTTCCGTCCAGATTCTAACAATAGAGTTCATCAGTTTCCATATAACAGTGGAGACTTTCAAGAATACTTTGCTGATAGTTTACAACCTAATTTACATGATGGGGATGTAATTTTATTCCCACCATATTTGAAGCATTGCGTTGACTTGACAACCAGTGCTAATATGAGATTAACATTTTCTTTTAATTTACAATTATATAATGAGCAAAGAGTTTCTTTGGGTTGAAAAATATAGACCAAGTGTTGTGAAGGATTGTATCCTTCCAGATACAACACGTAAAGTCTTTCAAGGTTTTGTCGAACAAGGAGAACTACCTAATTTGCTATTGAGTGGCACAGCAGGAGTAGGTAAAACTACAATTGCTAAAGCAATGTGTGATGAAATAGGAGCATCATATATTATTATCAATGGATCTGATGAAGGTCGTTTTCTGGATACAGTTAGAAATCGTGTAAGACAATTTGCTACAACTGTCTCTCTAACGTCAGGTGCGTCTCACAAGGTCGTTATTATAGACGAGGCAGACAACACTACCAATGACGTACAGTTGTCCTTGAGGACTGCTGTAGAGGAGTTTCATAGCAACTGTCGTTTTATCTTTACTTGCAACTTCATTAATAAAATTATTGAACCATTGCATTCTAGATGTACAGTAGTTGATTTTAGAATCAAACCTGAGCAAGCAACTCAACTACAAGGTGAGTTCTTTAAGAGACTAAGAAGTATTCTTACTAGCGAGAAAGTTGAGTATGATGATAGAGTCTTAGCAAAACTTATCAAGAGATATTATCCAGACTGGCGAAGACTTATTAATGAGTGTCAACGTTATGCTGCCACAGGTTCTATTACATCTGCCATCCTTGTTGATGTTGCTGATGTTAATCTCGATGCATTACTATCTTCACTTAAGAAGAAAGAATTTACTACAGTGAAGAGTTGGGTTGTACAACATATGGACAATGATCCTACCATGGTTATGCGTAAGATCTATGATAGTCTCTATGGTGTATTGAAACCATCTTCTATACCAGAAGCAGTTTTAATTATTGCAAAGTATATGAACAGTATTCCTATTGTTCCTGATCAGGAAGTTAACTTGTTAGCATGTCTAACAGAAGTTATGATGAGTTGTGAATTCAAGTGAAGATATGTAGAACATGTAAAAAAGAAAAGGAGGACACTGCTTTTGAGATAACTACAGTTACAGCAAAGAAAACATATCGTCATGGTATGTGCTATGAATGTAGAAAGGTTGTCAGGAAGGTAGAGAGAGACCTAAAGAAAATACATGGTAAAACAAAACCTTTAGGAACTCCATGTGATTGTTGTGGTAGGACAGATCTACAATTAGTTTTAGATCATTGTCATGAAACAGGAAAACTACGTGGATTTTTATGTAAAGTATGTAATACTAGTATAGGTGCACTAGGTGATAATCTAGAAGGCATTGAACGAGCAAGAAATTATTTGGTTGAAGCAATTATTTGGGAGGGTAAGAAACCATGAACAATTACGGACTTGAAATTCTTTTCTGGGTAGTACTAGGAGTATTCTTTATCTACCAGTATGAAGAGAGAAAGAAATGAAGACAAAAGTAAAAAGTTTAAAGTCATACAAAACACCACTTAGATATCCTGGCGGTAAGTCTAGAGCATTAAGTAAACTGTTTCAGTTTATTCCTGATCTAAAAGACTACACAGAATTTCGTGAACCATTTCTAGGTGGAGGATCTGTAGCATTGGAGATTGGCAAAAGATATCCACACATAGAAATATGGGTCAATGACTTATACGAACCGTTGTATAACTTCTGGAAAATATTACAATCAGATGGTCAAAAACTTAGAGACATATTAGTACAACTTAAACAAAGACATCCAGATCCATCCTCTGCTAAGAAATTATTCTTAGATGCTAAAGATTACCTAGCACAACCAGTAGGAAATAGTATTGATCGTGCTGTATCATTCTATGTTGTAAACAAATGTTCTTTTAGTGGATTGACAGAGAGTAGTGCATTCTCTAAGCAAGCATCAGAAAGTAATTTTTCAATGAATGGTATTGAAAAACTTCCAGAGTATTCTTTAATGATTAAGAAGTGGAAGATAACTAATCTATCTTATGAACTCATGCTATCTGATAAAGAAGATACTTTTATATACTTAGATCCACCATATGAAATCAAATCTAATTTGTATGGTAGAAAAGGAGATATGCACAAGGGGTTTAACCATGATGAGTTTGCAAGTATATCTGACAAGTCATCATCTCCTATTTTAATATCTTATAACTCATCACAATTAATACGAGATAGGTTTGAGAGGTGGACAGTTGCAGAATTTGCACACACTTACACAATGAGGTCTACAGGATGCTATAATAAAGAACAAGCATCCAGAAAAGAATTAGTATTAATGAATTATGAAGTGTGAAGTAACTCTATACAAAGCAGGAACTATCTTCAAAGAAGAAGTAATTGCTAAAGACTATCAAGACGCACGTCAAGTTGCTCTTGCTAGAAACCCTAACGCTAGAGTTGTTGGGGTAAATGCTAAGTAAATTTTGGGAGATCTGGAAGTATGCATTGGGTTCGTTCTCTGATGAGAAGACGAAACAGTATGATAATACAGTACTCATTATACGATCTGTTATCTTTTTTACTTATCTCATCACTAATTGCTTTATTATTAGCGGAGTAATTCGCCACTGGAACAATGTACCAACTAAAAGATTACCTATACAGCATCAATCAATCCAAAAAGAATATCTTGGTTGATGACCTTGATGCGGAGAGAAAATATCCAACATATATTATTAACAGATGCTTAAGTTCCTTTACTGACACTGTGTTGTTTGCCAATGAGATGAACAAGAACCCTCATCTCCCAAAGCGTTTGCAGTATGACTTTTATATAAATAGTGTGAAACCAAGGAAGCGATTCTCTCCTTGGACTAAGAAAGATTCTATTGATTATCTTGAGATAGTAAAAGAGTATTATGGTTATAATGACGATAAAGCTCTTCAAGCACTCAGAGTCCTCACCAAGAATCAGTTAGATCATATAAAAAAAGCATTAAGCAAAGGTGGCAAACATGAACGGTGAACTTGAGATACAATGGAAACAAACCGATATGGTTGAAGTTTCATTATCTGAACCAGATGATTTTTTAAAAGTTCGTGAGACATTAACACGTATAGGTGTAGCATCAAGAAAAGAAAAGAAGATATATCAATCTTGTCATATACTCCACAAACAAGGCAAGTATTATATCGTACACTTTAAAGAATTATTTGCACTAGATGGTAAGAATACTAATTTGTCATTGAATGACATTCAACGTAGGAATAGGATCGTACAATTATTAGTTGACTGGGGATTAGTAACAATAAATGACGAGAGTAAAGAAAAGATTTCAGACCTTGCTCCATTAAATCAAATAAAAGTATTAAGTTTTAAGGAAAAGAATGACTGGACGTTAGAATCCAAGTATAATATAGGGAGAAAGAAACAAGAACCCTGATGAAGTATCACCTTTACGACGAACAAGAGAGACATCAAGGCAAGTTTAATTCCATTGAGGAATTAAGAAGGTTCTTATGTGACAGGAAGTATGATGTTAATTGTGATAAAGATATAGGTTGTACATTTGATTACATAAAACACATTAGATGGTTCTTTGAAATAGAAGAGTAGAAACCGTAATGGTTCTTGGGGGTTTGCACACCTCCTTTTTTTGTGCTATAATTATAAAATATTAATGTGATGCCGAAAGGGTCACAGTAATATACGTCGCTTTACGGAGGACACAATGGTAAACTATACATGGGAGCAATTTACTCCATTCACACTAGGACTCGATGAAACATTCAGCAGACTTGAAGCTTTTGCAGGATCAGGAACAAACTATCCTCCTTACAACATCTATAATGGATCTGATTCTAGAACCATATTGGAGGTGGCACTTGCAGGATTTTCAAAAGAGGAACTTTCTGTAGAAAGTGAGAGGAATGTTTTAACTATCTCAGCAAACAAATCTTCTAAGGAAGATAGAAAGTATTCATACAAAGGAATATCTAATAAGAACTTTTCACGTAACTGGCAACTGGCAGATGATGTAGAAGTTGAATCTGTAGAATTTGCAGATGGTCTACTTACAATAAAGATGTTGAAGGAACTACCAGAGAAACAAAAACGTCAGAAACATTTTTAATGCTATATAATTTTCCTTCTAACTTTGTCTTCTGGACAAAGGTTAAAGATCATGAACAATTGAAGAAGAAGTTATTACCTCAGATATATTCCAATGAATCTGAAATTACATACGATGGTGTGTATGAAGATTCTGTAACAAACTATTTTGAGGAGAAGAACATTCTTCTTGACATGGAGAAGGAAATATATCATAATATAATATGGGATCCATTCAACGAAATGTTGGAGGATCCTACTTTGAATATCATGCATAGACCAGAAGAATCTAAACTTCAGTCTATGTGGTATAATGTTTATCGTGATGATAAGTGTTGGCACAAAACACATACTCATCCGTCTTCTACATTCTCTGGCATCTATCTCCTACATCTAGAAGGAGATAATGGTACAGTGTTTACTCAACTTGGGCATCAGTTGTTTGAGATGAACTATAACACAAAACATAATGTAGAGGGAGAGGTGATTATATTTCCGTCATCTCTACCACATAGTGTGGTGTCTTTTGGAACTCATAAGGTTTCTATTTCATTTAACATTATGTCTAGAAATAACAAATACGGAAATATATTTTGACAAATTTAATTTTAGGTGCTATAATATGGCAGTATCAGTTGTCACCTTTAAAACAGGTGACCGTGTTATTACAGAATTAAAAGAGATCTTTGATGAAGAAGGAGACAACAAAAAAGGTGTCTGTCTTCTCATGGAAGAACCATACATTTTAAATCTGGAAGGTAGCACACCTCAGTATCTTACTGAACAGCAAGGTATGGAATACCAAGTAAAATTCAGTAAATGGAATCCTTATTCTCCTGATTGGCAGTTTAAGATACCATATGATTGTGTAATGACAATCAGTACTCCCGAACCAGGATTACAAGATGCTTACGAAAGAAAACTTCAAGAAAAAAAGGAATTAACTAATGAATGAAGAGTTGAAAACAAATCATAATATTAGAATCGTCACTCTATCTACAGCAGAACGTGTTCTCTGTATGTTTGGTGAGGTTAAAAACGATGAAGAGAAGGTAGTTGGATATAGATTAGTATATCCATATCTACTTGGTCTAGGAGAATTAAATGAAGATGGTACTATACCTATCAATTATTCTAGATGGTGTCCTTACTCTCCTATCGAAGATCATAGGATTAGTGGTGACCATATTATTAGCGTCGTCTATCCTGACAATAATATTCTCAGTAATTATGCTGAAAGATTAAAAGAGATTGGATTAAAAGAAGAACAAATTTTCTACGAGGAAAAAACTGATGGAGATAGCAGCGAATCTACTGCGACTGAGTAATGAATGGATAGTTGCCCAAGTTGATGAAGTAGAAGGAGAACTAATACCTGGTGATCCTGATTGTATACTTCGTAAACCTTTTGAGGTGGACAGTGAAGGCAACTTAAGTCATTGGCCAAAACATTCTGATGACTCTGAGGTGATTGTCAGATCATCTGACATTACTACTATTGTAGAACCTAGCAAGAATCTTCTTGCAAACTATATTAAGTCTCTTGAATGAAGTTTTATACGAGTGTTGAACAAGCAGGAAATCGTCTCCTTGTAAGGGGATATAATAATGGCGAAAGATATAGCGTTCGGGTTCCTTTTAACCCAACGCTTTTTTTGCCCTCAAAGAATTATTCTAAATGGAAAACACTAGAAGGAAATGCTGTAGAACCACATAAGTTTGGTTCTATATCAGAAGCAAGAGAGTTTGTAAAACAATACAAAGAAGTTCCTGACTTTGACATTTATGGGAATACAAGATTTTTATATCAGTACATAGCAGAACAACATCCAGAAGAAGAACTAAAGTTTGATAGTAGCAAGATTCGTATATTCAATATTGATATTGAGACTGCTGCTGAGAATGGATTTCCAGACATAGAATCTGCTGATCAAGAGATACTTGCTATCTCTATCAAAGATAGTTTCTCTGGTAGAATTACTGTGTTCGGGGCAAGACCATATGATAACAAAGATCCTATGGTTGATTACATGCACTTTAGATCGGAAGAAAGTATGATGAATGCTTTCTTAGATTACTGGCAAGCAAATTATCCTGATGTTATTACAGGATGGAACGTGCAGTTGTTTGATATGCCATACATCTGCAATCGTATTGAACGTATACTAGGTGAGAAGTTTGTAAAATTATTATCACCATGGAGATTGGTATCACAACGTGAGATCTTCATCAAAGGTCGTAAACAATTTGCGGTTGATACACTTGGTATATCTACGTTAGATTATCTTGAACTATATAAGAAATTTACTTACACTAATCAAGAGTCTTATCGACTCGACCACATATGCAATGTTGAATTAGGTGAGAAGAAACTTGATCACTCTGAGTTTGATACATTCAAGGAGTTCTATGAAAAAGATTGGCAAAAGTTTATTGACTACAACATCCATGACGTTCGTCTTGTTGATAAACTAGACGATAAGATGAAACTGATAGAACTCGCATACACCATGGCATATGATGCCAAGGTTAATTATGAAGATGTATTCAGTCAGGTTCGTATGTGGGACAACTACATATACAACGAATTAAACAAACGTAAAATTGCAATACCCCCCAAAAGAGAAGAAACTAAAGATACAAAATACGCAGGAGCATATGTCAAAGAACCAAAAGTGGGATTTTATGACTGGGTTGTTTCTTTCGATCTCAATAGTCTGTATCCTCATCTCATTATGCAATATAACATCTCTCCAGAAACCCTCGCAGAGACTAGACATCCCAGTGCAAGCGTTGAGGGGATCTTAAATCAAAAGGTAGAAGTTGATAAACAATATGCTACATGTGCAAATGGTGCACAGTATAGAAAAGATGTGTCTGGTTTCTTACCAGAGATGATGAGAAAGATGTATGACTCTAGAGTTATATTCAAGAAACGAATGATCAAAGCAAAGCAACAGTATGAAAAAACTCCTACAGTTGAACTGACTAAAGAGATTGCTCGTTGTAATAATATACAGATGGCAAAGAAGATATCTCTTAACTCTGCCTATGGTGCTATTGGTAATGAACATTTTAGATATTACAAGACAGCAAATGCGGAAGCAATCACACTGTCAGGACAGGTTTCTATCCGTTGGATAGAGAATAAAATGAACGGTTACCTAAATAAACTACTCTCTACAGTCAAGGAGGATTACGTAATTGCATCTGACACAGACTCAATATATCTTAATCTTGGACCTCTTGTTAATAAATTTTTTGCTTCTAAGTCTAGCGACAAAGCAGCAATTGTTTCCTTACTTAACAAGATCTGTGAAGAAAAACTGGAGCCGTTTATCGACAAAAGTTATCAGGACTTGGCATCGTACGTTTCGGCGTACGAACAGAAAATGAGTATGAAGCGTGAGAATATTGCAGACAGAGGTATATGGACAGCAAAGAAAAGATACATATTAAATGTATGGGACTCAGAAGGAGTTAGATACAATGAACCCAAGATGAAGATCATGGGTCTAGAAACTGCTAGGTCATCAACACCAGCATACTTTCGGGATAAATTATATGCAGCGTTTCAGATTATTATCGGCAAAGACAATGATGAGCTTATCTCTTTCATCAATGGAGTCCGCAGCGAAACAAGGGAGCGACCCTATGATGAAGTCGCCTTCCCACGTGGATGCAACAATCTCTCAAAATACAGACATCCAACAGATATTTACTCAAAAGGAACCCCGATCCATGTCAGAGGGGCACTCCTATACAACTGGTACGTCAAAAAATATAAAGTAGAACATAAGCATCCATTTATACAGGAGGGTGAGAAGATCAAGTTTATGTACTTGAAGACACCTAATCCTATACATGAAAACTGTATCAGTTTCTTTGGTGAACTGCCAAAGGAATTTGGTATAGAGAAATATGTTGATTATCAAACACAATTTGAGAAGAGTTTCTTGGAACCTCTCAAAAATGTGCTACAATGTATTGGGTGGCACCACGAAAAAGTTATCACTATTGGGAGTTTCTTTGAATGACTAAAAAAGTCTTTGTTGTCACATGGACTAACCACGTTGTCGGGCAAGTAGATTCTGACAGCGTAAAATGTTTTGAGGACTATGACACTGCTCGTTCTTTTGCTAAACTTATGAGCAGTGATTATGATTATGTAAATTTTTATGAGGATGAAGCAACACAATGGGATTCTTAGATACAGTAATTAAAGACAGTGGTAATGAGTTTGCCAGTATAGTAAGCGATGGAGTCGCTGCTGGTGATGTAACTGATTACGTTGACACTGGTTCTTATATTTTTAATGCTCTTTGTAGCGGATCAATATATGGAGGGATACCTTCTAATAAAGTTACTGCATTAGCAGGAGAAAGCAGCACAGGTAAAACATTCTTTGCACTTAGTGTTGTTCGTAATTTTCTAGAAGCAAATCCTAAAGGAGGAGTTATATATTTTGAGACAGAATCTGCTATCTCTAAAGAGATGATTGAGTCTCGTGGTATTGATTCTCAACGTATGGTATTGTTTCCAGTATCTACTATTGAAGATTTTAGAACACAAGCTTGTCGTATTGTAGACAAGTATATGAAAGAACCAAAGAGAGAACCAATGATGTTTGTTCTTGATTCTCTTGGTATGTTATCTACATCTAAAGAGATGGAAGATGTTGCTAACGATAAACAAGTTAGAGACATGACAAAATCACAATTAATCAAAGGTGCATTTCGTGTTCTAACATTAAAACTAGGACAAGCAAAGATACCTATGATCGTAACTAATCATACGTATGATGTAATTGGATCTTATGTACCTACTAAAGAGATGGGTGGTGGAACAGGTCTTAAGTATGCTGCATCAACTATCATATATCTTGGTAAGAAAAAAGAAAAAGATGGCACAACACTTGTAGGTAATATCATCAAGTGTGAAGCAAAAAAATCACGTTTAACTAAGGAGGGAAGTAAAATTGAAACTAGATTGTATTTTGATGACCGTGGACTTGACAAATACTACGGACTATTGGAGTTGGGTGAACAGTATGGGGTCTTCGAGCGTAAAGGAAATAGGGTCATTGTTGGTAATAGTACTGTATATCCTTCTGCAATACTTAAGGATCCAGAGAAATATTTCACTGAAGAAGTAATGCAAAAACTGGAGGAGGCAGCGAAGAAGGAATTTAGTTATGGTGGTTGATACAATTTTATTTGGAGATTGTCGTGAGACTTTAAAAGAGTTTGATGGCAAAGCAAGAACTTGTGTCACATCACCTCCTTACTATGGGTTGCGTGACTATGGTGGAGAAGATAAACAAATAGGTCAAGAAGAAAGTCCAGAAGAATATATTCAAAACTTAGTAGAAGTGTTCAGATCAGTACGTGATGTATTAACTGATGATGGTACACTGTGGGTAAACATAGGAGATAGTTATTATAACTATAGACCTGGTAAAGGACAGGCATTACCAAAACAAAGTGTCAGTAAAACCAAACAAGATTTACCTGACAAGTGTGCCAAGAGAGGTAACAAACTACAAGGACTCAAAGAGAAAGACTTGATAGGTATACCATGGATGTTGGCATTTGCATTACGTGCAGACGGATGGTATCTAAGACAAGATATTATATGGCATAAACCTAATCCAATGCCAGAAAGTGTTAAAGATAGATGTACTAAATCACACGAATACATTTTTCTACTTTCTAAAAATCGTAAATACTATTATAATAATGAAGCAATTAAAGAACCAGTCAAGCAAGACTGGGGTACTAGAGACAGGTCTAAAGGTAAGTACCATAATTCTGGCACTGGCTTGGTTCCTCATAGTGGGTTATCCAAGTCTTATGACAGGAAAAATAAGCGAGATGTTTGGTCAGTAACAAACAAACCATATAAAGGTGCACACTTTGCTGTGTATCCACCTGACTTGATTGAACCATGCATCAAAGCAGGAAGTGAAGAAGGCGACATAGTTTTAGATCCATTCATGGGATCAGGAACAACAGCAATTGTTTCCAAATCCTTGAATAGACATTACATTGGTTGCGAACTACATGAAGACTATGGTAAACTGATACAGAAAAGATTGAGCGAGAAATCATTTGCGAGGTTACAACTAGAATGACAGAAAGAATAGAAGAATCAATTCTACGCAACCTCCTTTATAATGAAACATATTATAGAAAGGTTGTTCCATTTTTAAAAGCAGAATATTTCCAAGAGTACCATGAGAAAATTGTATTTGAAGAAATTGCAGACTTCGCTGGTAAGTATGATAAGGTACCTACTAAAGAAGTTCTTTCAATCAATCTCCAAAATAGAGGAGATCTTACAGAAGAAGCATTCAAAGATTCATTATCGAAAGTAAGTTCACTTTCTGATGACTGGGTAGATTATGACTGGTTGTTAGATGCCACAGAGAAATGGTGTCAAGATCGTGCTATATACTTAGCACTCATGCAGTCTATCAAGATTGCTGATGGCGGAGAAACTAAGTTCACCAAGGGTGCTATACCTAGTATTTTACAAGATGCTTTGGCAGTATCGTTTGATGAGCATATCGGACATGACTACATTGAACAATCATCAGACAGATATGAATTCTACCACAGGAAAGAAGAGAAAATTCCCTTTGATTTGGAAAAGTTTAACTTTATCACGAAAGGTGGTCTCCCTAACAAGACTCTCAACATCGCTCTTGCTGGAACGGGTGTCGGGAAGAGTTTATTCATGTGCCACATGGCTGGTTCCGCCCTCACTCAGGGGTACAACGTACTCTACATTACATGTGAAATGGCAGAGGAGAAGATTGCTGAACGAATTGACGCAAATCTTCTGAACGTAAACGTCAAGGATATCACAGAACTTCCTGAGGTTTTATTCAATTCAAAAGTGAATGAGATTTCTAGAAAGACACAAGGTAAATTGATCATTAAAGAGTACCCTACTGCATCTGCACATGCAGGACATTTTAAGGCACTCTTAAGTGATCTTAAATTAAAGAAAGATTTTACACCTGATCTTATCTTTGTTGACTATCTAAACATTTGTGCATCTGTTAGATACAAAGGTGCTGTTGTTAACTCGTATACCTATGTTAAAGCGATTGCTGAAGAGCTTCGGGGTCTTGCTGTGGAAAGTAATGTACCTATTATCTCTGCCACTCAAACTACTCGTAGTGGGTTTGGTAACTCTGATCCCGATCTCACTGACACTTCTGAGTCTTTTGGTCTCCCTGCCACTGCTGATTTTATGTTTGCCCTTATATCTACTGAGGAGCTCGAGCAACAGGGTCGCATCTTGGTCAAACAACTTAAGAACAGATACAACGACCCGACTGCCTCAAGAAAATTCATTCTGGGAATTGACAGAGCGAAGATGAGGTTGTATGATGTAGCAGAAGATTCATCTGCCATCAACATACAGGATGAAGAGGTAGGAGAAACCTTACAACAATTCTCACAAACACAAAACCGATTATCTAAATTTGCAGAATGGAACGTATAAATCATGTGGACTTTGATAGGTATTCTCACTTCGTGGATACTGTCACAAGCGATTCTAGTAAGAATTTTGTCGATCTTGCTGATCGCTTGGGTGAACTTGACAGACAAGGTGCCAATATTGAACGCCTTACCACTGCTGGCGTTGGGCTTGCTGCTGAGTCTGGAGAGTTTCTTGAGATCGTTAAGAAAATGGTATTCCAAGGTAAGCCTTGGAACGACGACAATAGAGAACATCTTATTATTGAGTTGGGTGACGTTATGTGGTACGTAGCAAATGCTTGTATGGCATTAGATATATCATTTGATGATGTTATAAGAGGTAACGTCAAGAAGTTAGAGAAGAGATATCCTGGTGGATCATTCTCTGTTGACAAATCAGAAAATAGAAAAGCAGGAGATCGCTAAAATAAATAGGTAAATGGCAACAAGGCAAAACTCATTTACTGATTTAGGAACAGATTTTGCAGCACGTGCAAGAGATATAACAACGTGTCTACGTGAAGAAGGATTTAATACAACAGACGTACAAGTTTTAAAAGATGTAACTATTGAACCTTCTACAAGAGCAAAAATACTTCTTAATTTAAGAATAGATGTAGCAGATAGAGGTCAAGTAACTAATAGATTAGTCAACGCTATAACTTCTAAATCAATTACAGGAAGTAGAGAAACTTATGATGTAGATGTAGAAGGAAATGTCATAAACATTCCTTTTGAAAATGATAAAAAATTTCGTATACAAATAAAACCAATACGAGGTGCTGGAAGTGGAGGTGGTTCAGCAAGCACTGCTGTAAATGAAAGTTTTTTTGCTGTGTATTGTGCAGTAAGATACCATTTAGTTAATCAAGATTTAGATTATAGACAACCTCTATCAGAAGAAATTCTGAGACAAGCATACGATCATTATTGTTTTGTAGATGTACCATTTGAAAGTTTGTGGGCAGATAATGTGTGGCATAAATCACATTGTTTGGCAGCAAATAAACTTTATAGTGAACAACAATGTAGAGTGCAAGATGCTAGGTTCTATCGTGGTAGTGGATTTGATGATAACGAAATAAAAAATGCATATAAAAGAGTCAATAGCAATTTAGTAACATTAGAGGAATCTAAATTTACAGATGAAGATAAATGGAATCCTTCTGATATATGGATTGCTAAAAGTGGATTTGATATATCACCTATAAACAACTTAAATACTGCAGCAGAGATTAATAAATTTCTTGATCAAAAATTTATAAGTAAAGAACTTATAGGAGTGTCACTTAAAAAATCTGAAGGCATAACAGAAGCAATAGAGACTGCTAGTGCTAGATTTGAGGTGATGAATCAAGAACCTCCTGCAGAAAGAAGAGCAAAAGTTTCTAGTTATAAATGGGTTGATAGAAATAGCACAGGTGGATATGATTTATTTTTTGAGAACAGAGGAAAACAATCTATTGATGTTTACTTATACTATGGCAGTGGTGAATTTGATAAATTCCAGTTAAGAAACTTTGGTGGGTCAAAAGCATCATGGCAGATAGAATTAAAAGGAGCAACAGCAGCACATGGTCGTTGTGGCGGAGGTAATGTTGCTAGTATTGTGAATGAATATGCTCCTAATGCTATGCCTTGGGATAATACAAATTTTTACAGTAGTTGCAATCCTACCAATAGAAATGCTACAATAGGTATAACTAGAGAAATCTCTGAATTGTTAGTAGAATTCGATGCAAAAAATATTATTAGAGGATTGTCACAGCAACGTGATTTAGCACAGTATAGATCTCTTGTTGCATACAAACCACAAGAGTGGAGATATAGTAAATTAAATGGTCTTAGGTTACTAAAAGCATTAAGAGATAATCCAACCAAGGCAGATCAAATTATACAAGCATTATATTTGTTTGCTAGTTCTCAATTAGATTTTTCATCAGTATTTGTGAAGGTGTATTGATGGCAAACGTAACACAGTTAAAACATTTAGAACATTTAGAAGATGAGATGCTTAATTACGGTGTTGAGGGATGTATTGCTGCGGTTAGTTTCTTACAAGAGATAAGAAAAATGCTTGGATGTGATAATAGCACAGGTTTTATGCAGACTAAGTGGGATGGTGTACCATCAGTTGTTTGTGGTATTGATCCTTTAACAGGAGAATTTTTTATAGGAACAAAATCAGTATTTAATAAAGAAGAACCAAAGATTGCTGCTAGTGAAGGTGGTGTAGACATGTTTTATGGTGATAAATCTCCTGATCTTGCAAAGAAATTAAAATTGTGTTTTAAATATTTTTCTCAGTTAGGTATCACTGGTGTGATACAAGGTGACTTTTTAGCAGATAAATCAGATGTAAAAACAGAAACTGTTAATGGAGAAAAACTTTATACGTTTGGTAATCAAGCACTTACATATGGAATACCAGTTGACCATCCAATAGGTAAAAAAATTAAAAATGCTGAGGTAATTATAGTATTTCATACACATTATACAGGTGATTTTGTACCATCAATGCAAGCAAAAGCTGGTGTTGGTGAAACTCTAAAAGAAATTAAGGAAGTTGCTGTAATTAATAATGATACACCTATGCATAGGGTAGGATTAAATCATCAGGAAGAAATAAACTTTGATAAGATGATTTCTGCTATAGAAAAAAACTGTAAGGAGTGTGGAGATTTCTTAGATCAGTTAGTTCTTTTATCAGGAACTAAAGGAGATGAAAAATATCATGTTGCTTCTTATGTAAAACAGTTTTTTAACTCAGAAATTAAAGCAGCACGTGCTATTGGTGATGTTAGTAAAACTTTTGCTAGTCTGTATAATTTTTATTATGATAAAACCACAGCGTTACTTAATAAAATTAAGACACCAAAGACAAGAGCACAGAAAAGTAAGTTGGTACATAATAGTCAGAACTATCTCAGAGAAAATGAAGATAAGTTTAAGGCAATGATAGACTTATATAAAAAAATACAAGAAAGTAAACAGTTTATAATTGATAAATTAGATGATCTAGAGACTTTTAGGACATTTGCACTAACAGACAATGGATATAAGGTCACAGGACCTGAAGGTTATGTTCTACATAAAGATGGTGACATGGTAAAACTTGTCAATCGTCTAGAGTTCTCGTACATTAACTTTACACTAGCAAAAAAATGGCGTTAAAGTGCAACAAATGTTATTTTACCTTTGGTAGGTTTCAACCTCCTACTACAGGTCATAAGGAGAACTTTGATGCAGTAAAACGTATTGCAGGGACACATGAATATAGGATTTATATCTCACAATCTGTAGATACTAAAGGAAATAACCCTTTACTACCTGACAGAAAACTATATTATATGAATAAAATGTTTCCTAAACATAAAGGACACATCTATAGCGGACCTAGAGATCCAGTAGCAGTATTGCAAGACATTATGATGGCAGGATTTGATGAGTGTGTGATGCTAGTAGGATCTGACAGAGTACAAGCGATGCAGTGGATCCATAAATACAATGGTAACGATAAAGACTTTTCTTTTCGTACACTAGACATCATATCTTCTGGTTCTAGGGATGCAGATGGCGATACATTTAAAGTATCGGGAACAAAAATGAGACGAGCAGCATTTGCTGGCGACTATAAAACGTTCAAGTCTGGTATACCAACGTCTTTAGGAGATGCTGATTGTAAAACTCTGATGATTGAAGTAGCAGCGAACTTACCCGCAAACTATAAATGATAAATTTTAAGAAATTACGAGAACAAGCACTAAGACAAGAGCAAAGACACGACAAAAGTCTATGCGAGGGTGATAGTGTCATGTCTTCAAGAACAGGAACCAAAGGAACTATCCACAGAGTGGGTGGTAACTATGCAATTGTTATATCTGAAGAAGGAAAAATGTTTCGTGAATGGATTAAAAACGTTAGAGCTATAAATAATACGAGAAGAACCTCCTTGTAAGTAAATGAAGAAGCAAGATACAGTTAACACCGTCAAGAACAATGATGGATTTTCATCAGGTTTGATGGAACAATATGGAAAGTGGATGGGTGGCGAATGCTTCCAAAACACAGATCTACCAGATTTTCACTTATCTGAAGCACCATTCGATGGCATGGATCCTCAGTCAAACGGTGCAGAACTAGAAAAAATTACAACAAAGAAGAAAGGACCTAAAAAAGAGTCTCCTAAAGCACAACTTGCTACTAAAGAACAAGCAGAAGTAGTTATCACATGTGAAAAGTGTGGTGGTAACCATGACTCTGCAGATTGTCCAAATGTTTTAGAAAGAGAAGAGGTAGAAATTGATGGAGAGATAATGGTTCTTGAAAAAATTAGAGTCGAGAACTGGGACAAGATGGATGAGGGTAGTCTTCAGCAAGCACGTAAGAATATAGGTAGAGATCCTAAGAAAGCTTCATGTTGGAAAGGATATAAGGCAAGTGGAACTAAGATGAAAGGAGGAAAGTCTGTTCCTGATTGTAAGAAAGAAGAAATACAAGTAGAACATCATCAAAAAGATAAGGATGGTAATACAATTCCACATAATGATGTAGTTGTAGAGAAGAAGTTAGATCCAGTTGGTAAAGCAGATGCTGATATCGACAATGATGGTGATGTAGATAAATCTGATAAGTATCTACATGCAAGACGCAAAAAGATTAGCAAAGTTATTGCTATGTCTAAGAAAAAATAATGAAATCCTACGATCAATTCAAAACTGATTCTAAAAAGAAGAAAGAAAAACTAAGAAATAAAAAGGTTGGCAACGTAGAAGTCATGCCCATCTTTAATGATGGTCAAGGTAAAGGTATGACTACTCGTGCTACAAATGAGGAGGTATTAGATGAAAAGTCAGTCTCAAAGTCCCAACAAAGATTCTTCGGGATGGTTAGACAAGCTCAAAAAACGGGTGAGAAGAAAGCTTCCTCACCTGAGGTTGCCAGAGTTGCTGCCAGCATAAAGAAAAAGGATGCTAAGGACTTTGCATCTACCAAACATAAAGGACTACCAGAGAAAAAGGTAGCAAAAGAAGAGACTTGTGGTAAAGGACAGTACTATTGTAATGATACTCAGAAGTGTAAACCCATTCCAAAAGGTATGAAAGTAAGGGATGATGGGTTTTTAACTAAAGAATCATTCGAGTCAGGTGTAATGAAGGCAAGGAGATATCATAGAGTAGGAAAACTCATGTCATTCAAGGATTTCATGAAGATTATGGGTGAAATTTTGGGGGAGTGGGAAAAGTAATAAATAGATACACACACATTATGGAATAATACCATGTTTTCTTTTTTACTTCCACTTGCAACAAAAGTAATTTCTGATGCAGTAAACAAGATTCCCGACAACGAGGAACTTGGGGAAAAATTAATAGATATTTGCTTAGTTATCTTAGGTAAGGCAGTTAAACTGACCAAAACCGATATGGATGACAAGTTACTTGAGACTGTCAAAGCTGCTATCGCAGCAAAGGAATAGTCCTTTTTATAAATAAACCTTAGAACAACAAGATTAGATAAAAAGATGTCACTTATTGGAACAACGGATGCAGCCGCATTCTCAAACACTATTGGTGTCGTTAATGGCGATGCCACCGTAACAAAGAACGCTGCTGACACCGTTGTCGGTGGTGATGTACTTCAAATTGATGGTGTAAACTACATTGTCAAGAGTATTACTAGCACTACTAGTATTGAATTACACAAAGTATATGCTGGATCAACTGCTACAGTTGCAGCTGCTAGTGTAATTAAAAGAACTCCTCCTAAGGCAGTTGCAGAATTTGTAATCCTAGGTGGAGACTCCAACAGTTATGAATTAGTATTTGCTGATTCTACTGAAGGTTCTCTTGCCGAGAGTAAGTCTCGTGGAATTAAAAATCCTGGTTGGTGGTTGTATAGAACATATACAGATCACTATGGTAACACTCGTCACAAGGCAGAGTGTATAGCAGCGATGTCTGTTGCTGCTGGTACATCTGGTGACGCATCTGATGATACCATTGCTGCTGAAGTTGCATCTGCTGTAACTATCACATCACAACCTGGTAACTCTGCTTCATCTTCTGGTGCTGGTACATTTGCTGTTGCAACAAGTACAACAGGAACACCTGGCACACTTGCATACGTATGGCAGAGACAGAAGTCTGGAACTAAGCGTTGGGTTAACATCACTGCATCACTTGATACAGGTATCACATATGCTGACTTCACTACTGCAACTCTTGCATACAGTGGACTTGGTGGTGCTACATTAGATGGACAGAACTATAGAGTTAAGATCACCTCTGCTAATGGTACAGAAGAAGTTATCTCTAACGGAGCAGGAACTCTAACATTCTCATCATAATATGACATGAATATCAGTGAATTGAACCATGAAAATTGGTTAATTTTTGCAATTAGAAATTATAATAACCCGTTGTCCGTCACTTACTCAGACTTTGAAGAAGACTTAAAGAGATTTAAGTATATTAAAAGACTACTAAGAAGGTATGAGACAACGGGGGAGATAAAAACTCACCTGATACTCAATCATGTGATAGTATTATATAATGTCTTTGATGAGGCAGCAACACCGCTGCTATTCTATAAAGTAGAAGCAACATACTGGTCTATTATTAAGGCGTTTATGTTATTTCTAAATAGATTACCACCTAAACTTAACGAAGATGTTGACGAGGAATGTCTAAAACAACTGAATCTAATATGACTGAATCAATTAATTCTGCTGGCAATGGATCTGGTTTACAGTTACCACCAGCGTTTGTCATGGTGAATCCTAGACAACATCGTAAGTATAAGAAAAATAATGAGACAGTTGATGGTCGCACATCGGGTGCAAAAGATCTTTTTAATCGTATACAACGTAGAAAAATGACTGGAACTAAAAAAGAACATGTAGAAACTGAGAATCCAATCACAGAAGTAGTGTCCTCTGAAACAGAGAGAGCACAGAAACAGATTGGTCAGATGAAAAAACTGAATAGACAGAAAGATCTACAGAAAAAGCGTGGTGAAGCAAAGGATAAGATGGTTAAGAAGACCAAAGAGATGGATACTCTTATGAAGGCGAGACTTGCTGACTTTAAAAAGAAAGCATCATCTCAACAGAAAAAACTAAAACGTAATAATGAGGAAACTAACGTGAAAAAAGATGTAATTATTGAAAATCAAGATGTAATACAGGTTGCACTTGATGTGGCAACATCAGAATTAAATCCAAATGGAAGTGAAAACTTTGCTAGGGTACAATTCGGTGATGGATCCACACAGAATTTAGATAACTTCTCTGCTAAGAGAATTGCAGCATGTTATGCACAGTTAGACGATACACACAAGCAACAGTTCCAGTACATGGTCAACAAAGACGCTGCTTCGTATCAATCTGCTCTTGATTTCGCTATCAGAAACGTATAGTAAAACAATTTAGAGGGATGTCCGACATTAATACGGCTATATTAGAAAGATTAGAAAAAGTCG
>OCZA010000134.1_pt1 | contig 26014 bp, 37 predicted proteins | sample 1539021 | NCBI WGS metagenome assembly OCZA01 (sample SAMEA2619376, study PRJEB22493) | marine metagenome | biome: marine biome (ENVO:00000447); feature: surface water layer (ENVO:00002042); material: "saline water (ENVO:00002010), including plankton (ENVO:xxxxxxxx)" | depth 5 m | reverse complement strand
TCTTTGATCCATCCAGATGCAGTATTTTCCCACTTTGAAAGTTGGTCTTGTGCTCTCTCAATATCCTTGATCATTCCTTGAACAGCTTTCTGTACCTGTCCCATTGGAACCTTTTCACATTCACTAGGTTGAGCAAACCCAAGTACTGGTTCTTCCTGTTGTCTTTGATCAGATATACCCCAAATATTTGGGTAGGCAAATCCTTCCATAGGATTACCTGGTATTAAAGGTATATCATAAGATGCAACTAGATCTTTTTCAGTGTATCCACTAAAAGGACCAAAACCATCAGTAGTAGATTGCTTCTTGTCTAGTTTAGTTTGTTCGTTATTAGATTTTATACCGATAATAAATGCACCTGTTTTCTCAGCAGCATTAGTCCACATACCACGAACATGAGTACCTTGAGTAACAGCGGAGTTTGCACCACCTCCTTTGTGTCCACTACCCATTGGACTACCTGGTAATTCTGCCCAGATAAGTTGGTCATCTGGATTAATCGACTTATCAGGAGAGTTCACTCCAATAATTCGGACACGAACTCTCTGACTCCAGTTCTTCAACTCATCTATACTAGTCAATCCTTCTTCATCTCTAGGCCAAGATTCTCTAGGCGCAACAATACCTTCCCAAAAGTGTTTGGAAATGGATTCTGGATTAAAAAGTAAACCTGAGTCTGCTACCATTAGTCGTCGTATACTCTACATTCTAGTGAATCTGGATGATTGTCACAGTAAACTTCTAGATGCTTATCTTCATGGCGTGTGTGCCAATCATTAATCTTAGCATCACCAGGATTCTCTTCATTCTCTTCATGAGCATGAAATGCATCGTTGTGCATCTTGAGATCTTCCTCAGTATATTCAATCATACCATGATTTACATGCTCTTTACCATCTTTAGGGTCGATGTAAGATTCATGGTTTAAATCGTGGTTTGGAATTTTAGTAGTCATAGTTATTTTTGTGGGTAAAGACCATGTGTATCCCTGACAACTTTTAAAGAAGTGAAGGAATTTTGAGGTAAGAATACATGAGTGAGTTCCTTTATAATATATATTCCACTCATTCTATCGTCTATCTCTGGTTCTTCATCTGTAGTCTTAGGGAAGTATAACATTATAGCATCTCCAGCAACTAAATTGGTCATTGCAGATATAGTTACCTTAATAGTAGTGCTAAACAACATACCATATCTTGTGATAGCCTGAGAAGTTGTGTCAATTTGATTATAATTAATATCTGTTGATACACCTACTTCTAAAGTTCCAACATCATATACCTCACTAATAATCCTAGAAGCCATAAAATTAGCAGGAATATTTTTGGGATCAGCAACTTTTGGAGGTTCTTCTTTAGTACCTAAAGTAGTAGTGGGTGTCTCTTTAAATATAGAATTTTGTGGTTCAGTAAATTCAAAAGTAACTGGATTAAAAAATATTCTGTATGTAGATTGAGTTCCACTATTCAAATCATCTATAATATTATTATCTTGCATAACATTAAAAGATAATATTTTTCTAGAGTTTTTAAATGCATCTTCTAGTGATGAATCATATGTTGTAGAATAATAAAAGGAAGGTAATTTTTGACCTTTTTCAACACCATCTTTGATTAAGGTATCAACAGATTTAAAATGAAATCCTTTTCTAGTTTGCCAAAAGAAAAATCCAGCACTTCTACTATTTGCTCCTACAGGGATGGCTTTTGATTGCAACCAAGATATAACAGTAAAAGGTTTTCTTAAGTTACCAACAAAATTATAAATGTTTTCAGTCGCTTCAAACTCAGTTAATTTCAATGGTTCTACTAGTTTTATAATCTGAGAAATACTTTTATCTATAGTCTGACCATAAAACTTTTTAGTTACCCTGCTTTGCTCATTAGTAATTGCCTCTCTAGAAGATAAATGGAGAGTTAATTCTTCTTTTCCTTTATTTGATATAACATTAGTAATTTTATTAACATACAAAACATGCTCAAGTTGTATATCACTTTCTAATTCTGCTTCTGATGGAGTTTTAATTTTAAAAAATACTCTTTCTCCACCACGAACAGGTAAACCATTATATAAACCTTGACCATTAGTTGTATTACCAGTATTGAATATACTTAATACAGCAGTAACATTTGGAGAAAGTAAATTCTCAAAATATTGAAAACTAAGAATACCACCAATTAAACTAACAGTTCTTTGACCATCAGATGATGTTATATCAAATTCTTCAAATAGGGATGCATTAATTGGTGATGCCATTATGTGAATGCCCTCCTTAGTGTTTCTAACCTTTTAAGAGAATCATCTTGTTTATATACAAAAATGGATCCAGCGTTATCTAAAGGTGGTATCACATTCTGACCTCCAAGAATTGAATTTTTTGTTGCAACTGACATAGGAACATTAATTGTACTTTTATTACTTGGATCAAATACATTATATCCTTTAGAATTACTTTCAAGTCCATATCCATGTTTTGCCATAAACTCCTTATCGTGCTGCTCAAAACTTTTTGTATATGCCTCTGTATATCCCTCATCACCTGGTTTATATGTTTTATCACCAATCATAACTGGTGTACCACTAGTATTAGGATATTTAAGTTGATAATATTTTACTAATTTTTTCTCGTAAAATGCTATTTTTCTTTCATTTCGGTTATCATCTTTCATTTGTTGCAATTTTTCTGCTGTAGGAATTGGTCCAACATATTGATCAAGAGTCGATGCATCAAAAATATTCTTGGTTTTAAATTCTTTTTTGTCTCCTGATTTAATTGATACATCTACCTTACCATTTGACTCAACAGTTACTTCTTCAGTTTTACCTTTTCCAGTTCCACCTTCTCCAGTTTCACCTCTTCCAGTTACACTCGCAGCAGCATATTGATTAGTCCCAAAGAATTCAGCAGGACCCATGTTATCTTTAGTTACTTTCATATTCTTATCAAGAGACTTGCTTACTTTTTCTACAACTGGTTCTTTTGGATCCTCTTCTACTTCATATAATTTCATAACCTCAGTTTGATATTCTTCTTCACTTAACTCTCCAGAATCTCTTTGTTTTTGAAGATTGAGAAGAGCTCCTGTTCTCTCACCAGATAATGTACCTGCTATTGCCTTTTCTCCATCTTTTTCAAACTGTTTAATTTTATCTCTAAGATTTCTAGAATTTTTATCCCAATTATCTTGCAAAGAATCTATATTAGTACCAATGGCATCAAATTTTTCTTTAATTTTATCACCATCAAAGTCAAATTCTTTTATTTGAACTACAAATTCTTTTACGAGATCTACAATGCTTGCACCGATGTTTATTATATCTTTAACAAAATCTCCAATAAATTTACCAATTGCTACAGAAGTATCAATGATTTTTTTAATTTTTTCTAAAAGCTCTGGTAGTTTCATACCAATGTATCCTACAACAAGGGCACCAAAAGCATTAATTATCCTAGTAATAAAATTACCAGAAGTTTTGGCAAGGTTGCTAACTGATTTTGATGCTAAATTTGGTTTTTTGTTTTCTTGAAGTTTTTCTATCTCAGCTTTTTTCTTACGATCCAATAATCTTCGCATAGTTTTTCTTTTAACAGCTTCTGCCTTCTTATTTCTAATAAGTTCTCTTCCCAAAGATTTACGAATACCTTGAGTAGTTTCTCTAATAGCAAGTAATCCAAAATCAATTACTTGAAAAGTTTCTTTTGTTTTAATTGTCATAATCATATATTCCTATTTGAGAACTAAACAAACTAATATAATCATCATTTGCAAGATTACTTGTTGCAAAATCATACATTGCAGGATCATAGTCTTGTGGAGTAAAAGTTTCAGTTACCGCACCACTTGACGAATCTCCAGTAAAGTCTACTGGTACAATTTCAAAATTTGGTGTATCAAGACTGGAACTGAATTTTGATGCAACTTCTAAATTTTTATTAGAAAATAAGTTACCAGAAGCAAAAATATCATTTTGTTTTATACCACCTTCTACCTTCTCAGTGTTTTTTGATAATGAATTATTATTAAAGGAAGCATCAAATGTTGGAGAGATTTTTTCTGGATCAAAACCTGCTCGTTTTAAAGCTTTAGGAACAATTCTATCAATATCTGAATCTACTCCTATAATTTTATCAAAATGTTCTATAGCACTCTTTTTCATTCCCATAGTAAGAACATCCAATTTTTGAGTATCATTAGGACTGTGAGGACCAACCACTAAATGATCATTCCAACCATCGCTTCTTTCAAAAAGTCTTCTAATATTATTTTTTTGAGCAATTGCATTAAGAAAATCTTTTCCATCACCACTCATACCTTTTTCTATTCCTTTTGCTTGTTTCATTGCTCCTACAATCTCACTCTTATACATCACTTGTTCTTCATAAAGTTTATCAGCAATTTTTTGTAAGTCAGATGACAATTCACTATATGCTTGACCATCTAGCAATGCAGTTATCTCTAACTGCTTACCTTTAAATAAACTCCAATTATTTTTAGCTTTCTCAATCAATGGCATTATTTGGTTGAGTGCCATTTGATCTTCTTTACTAAGTTTTGCTGCATCAAATCTATCATACTTACCCATTCCGATATATCTTCTAGTATCAAGCATATCCTGTAAGTCATTATTTGCTGCAGCGAGAGATCCATCGAAAGTGGTCAAACCTTTTCTTGTAAATGAATCTTTAGGTACTAATTTGCCATTCTTTTCTGTAAATAGTGCAGGATATCTTTCTGCTAACTTTGCCATTTTTCTATCAATTTCATTTAAGGTCTCTTCTTGCCCAACTTCTACAACTCGATCAATATAGAATTTATCTTCGTTACTATAAGATCCTCTACCATCGATAGATCCATCAGCACCAAACTCACCACTTAAATATTTGTATAACATTGTTCCAGAATAAACAATACCTGCAGCTGCTATTATTCCCATCCAAACCATTGGATTACCTAATAAACCTAAGACACCTGGTAAACCAGATACAACATTACCAACAACTGTACCAAGAGCAGAAGAAATTAAAGGAATACCAACATTCATTGCTAGAAAAACTCCTCCTGCTGCTGTTAATACTAGACCAACTTCTTTTGCTAGATTTGTTAAAGTGCTTTTGTCTCCTTTTAACCAATCTTGTATACCATCAATACCTTTCATCCCAACATAACCAGCAAAAAGAGAACCTAGAGCTTTAAATATTCTTTCAAATATATTCCCTAAACCTTTTTTTATTGATTGAAGAGGTTTAATTACAGTATTACTAACAATTTTTTCTAAAACTGACTCTGCATTTTTCTTTTTCTCATCATCTTCTCGTTTTTTTCTTGCCTCTGCATCTAGTTTATCAGCATCTTTCTCTTGCTTTGCTTGTTTAGTTATTAAATCAGCAATAGCAGTTAAATTTTTATTAATTGCAAAAATATTTTTATTAAGTGATAAAAAACTACCTGCAGCATCTTTTGATCCAGAAGTAGCAGATCGTTGATTATCTGTCCTACTAGATTTTGGTATGTTTCGTCCGAATAATTTATTAGGATCTACTGCCATTAGTAACTAGCTTTGTTGATTCTTTAAATTCTCTTCTTCAATGTATTGTTCCAAGAGACTAAGGTATATATCTCGTTCCCAAGGAATCATGTTCTCTATATCACTTAAAGAGTATTTATGATGCTGCATCAAGGCAAAATTGATCTTAAAATAAGATACAATGTCTTGGTGCAACATCGCTAGTTGAAAAAAGACGCTAAACCCTCAAGCACTATCTTATTTTCTTTACCAGTCTTAGGATTAGTTACCTCAACAGTATGTGACAGTTTTGGCATTGTATTAAAAAATCTTTCAACTTCTTTAAATGATGAAGTAGGAAGTGTCTCAACAAACTTAAGCCATTCTTTTTTAGAATGATCCTTTGCAGACCATGTTTCTTCATCTGTGTAAATCATGTCTACACAAGAAGCAATAACATCAAAAGATGCCTCAATTACATCACCATCACCAAAGTTTTGAGCAACAAATTCAGATAGAGAGGGGTATCTCATTCTAAGAGTTAAGTTTTCATCTAACTTAATATCTTTACTATGTTCTGGATCCTCTGTAAGTTTAATATCATCAATACTTACTGCTATTGGTACCTTAGTATCACCATCATCAGGGCAAGTTACCATAACATCTATGGTTTCTCCAACAGATTTACCACGAATATTAAGAAATAGATACTCAATATCAAATGTAGACAACTTATCTACTCTAAGTCCACGAGTAGCAATACAACTTGTTAAAACATCTTTAATCGCTCTAGCAACTTGTTCCATATCATCACTTTCCATTGCCATAACAAGAATTTTTTCTTCTTTTACTAGGAAAGGTCTATATGTAATTTTTTTACCAGACGAAGGAACGACCAAAGTATAGGTCGGGGTAGCAATTTTAGGTAATGGCATCAGTATTTCCTCTAAGTACTCCACAGAAGTAAGCAACTGCAGATTTGAACGCATTACCATCCAATTCATCAAACATGAACATATTTAAACGAAATGCGTAGTTTGCTTCAGTAACGATAGCAGACACTTGTGATTGTGTCACAGGCATCTTATTTAGTGTGGCACGATATGCGTTTTTAAATTCTTTTTTATTGTCTATATCAGGGAATTTATAGAAGTCTAGACCTCCATCAGTTAACTTTAACGCTTTCTCTGCAATATTCTTAAGAATTTGTCCACCAGATAGATCTCCAAGATACCTTGTATAATGATGTCCTATAAGAAGTTCTGGTTCTTCATGAGCAACCTTTCCAATACGATCAATGTATTGTTGGCATGCTTTTGAGGGATAAATGTTATCTCTCCAGTCAGCACCAAAGAAGTATTCACAGTCCTTTGCTAATGCATCATGACGGTAAAGTTCTTTAATATCTAAAGATCCAATAAGAGGATCATCTTTTAATCTTCTAACTTCTGACTCTATGGTATGGTATATGAAATAATAGTTAGCAACAAGTTGTCTATATTTTTCTTTGTTTACTACACCACGAAGAAAGGACGAAACAAACTTAGTATTCTCTGCAGCAGAGTGAGATTGTTTAGTTCCTACTTTTAAATCTTTGGCAAGTCCCATATAATGATAAGCACTACTCTATATTATAACACATTTATTCTATGTTGTTATGTTAAATGAACCTGATGGAAATGTATTTCCATATTTTGCAGCATCATGTTGGTCTTCTGTAAGTGTATAACCAGATCGCTCTGTTCTCTTAGCTAGCTCCGTATCAGTTAGTATTGTATTACCACCAACAACACCACTACCTGTCCCTCCTTCTATAACTTTTTCATTACCTACAGGATTACCTGCATGAGTTAAGAAACTATCTGGATATGGGTTACTAGGATTGCCACTACCTTGATTAGTCCTAGTGTCTTGTCTTCTAAGATTACCAAAGAAGTATCTATCATAAGCAAATGAAACCGATATTTCTAAAATTTGACTTTGATCGTAACTAACTGAAACAGGAGTAATATTGACAGGAAATGAATTAAGGAAAGTATATTCTACACTATTACCATGATTCTTATCAAACTTCTTTAGATTCATAGTATCACATTTATATTCTGAAGGAAATTGCATTCTATGATAATATGCTTTTCTATTTCTATTAGTGTTTGATCCACTTGATATAAATTCTTGCCATAGTTCAAAGAATCTAATTACTCTATAATCGTCATCAACCATAAAAGTAAATGATGAATCGGTATATATCCTTGTGTGAGCATACTTTTGATTTATACCCATATAGTTACCATTAATCTGAGCTGTAGCATATGCAGTTCCAGGTAACGCTGCACCCTTACACAATAAACCTAGATCTCTGAAGACAAATGCATTATCTATAGTATCATCACTCTTTAACTTAATATAGGTCAACAATTGCCAAGGCATTGCTGGAAATGATAACTCATAATGACTAGTTGTTGCTACTTTTGTAAACAACGGTAAGATGTCAGCTGTTCTTCTTACTCTTGGTGATCCGTCTCTTGACACAATAAATACCTTAAGAGGTTATAGTACGATGGCTTATTCAGGTAAGTTCAGACCTATTAATATAGAAAAGTATAGAGGGAACCATCTAAACATTATTTATCGTAGTTTGTGGGAACGCAAGTTTATGAAGTACTGTGATAAGAACCCGAACATACTAGAATGGGGTAGTGAAGAGATAATTATCCCATATCGTAGTCCTTTGGATAACCGTATTCACAGGTATTTTCCAGACTTTTATATTAAGGTTCGTGAGAACACTGGTCAGATTAAAAAGTATATTATAGAGGTGAAACCAAAGAAGCAATGTATAGAACCACAAGTTAAAAAGAGAAAAACTAAGGCATATGTCCGTGAAGTATATGAATATGCTAAGAATCAAGCAAAATGGAAAGCAGCAAAAGAATATTGTCTTGATAGAAGTTTAACTTTTAAAATTTTAACAGAGGATCATTTAGGAGTATGAGCAGATTACAACCTATAGTTGATGAAATGACAGGTCTAGAAGATGCTGATGATCTTATGCTAAAGATTACAGAAGCGTTAACAGATATTGAAATTGTTCCCGAACCAGGAAATTACTATACCTTCATATACAGAGCAAAAACACCCAACATTAGATATGATGAATTTCCTCTAATAGCCTGTACTGAAGTGCAAAGATGGGGATTTAAGGGGTTTAATTATCATTGGGGAACAATGAGAAATTACACTTGGGAAGAAGTTTTAGGGCAAATGCATGTTGTGTTATCTAGTGAAATGGCAGATGCGAAGTCTATACCCTATGCTAAATTTAAGATGTCTCTATAAATAAAAAAAATTTAATATATGCCTTATGCTTTCCACTCAATATCGTTTGCGACTTGAAGCAATTTGTAAATCAATAGCAGCAGGAACGGAGGTTCCATTAGAAGATATGATATGGGCAGAGAAGTTATCAAAAGCGAATACATCTGCAAGAGGAATGTTAAGTTCAGCAAGAAGATTGAAAACGGATGGTGATTCGACTTTTCTTAAGTACTTGGATATAGGAGACTCCGATCCAAGGAAACATAAAAGGGGTTTCAATGGAGCAGACGATATAGCAGACTGGTTCAAGAATGATAAGAGATCAGATGATTGGAGACAGAGAGATTGAGGTGTGCCTCTATAAATAAGTAAAAATAGTATATCTCATGCCTCTCGGCTTAATAAAAAAAGGATTGAAGTTTGGTAAGAATGCGTTGATGAATGGTTTATCCACTCCATCAGGTAGTTCTAGTCAAGCAAATAATTATGTACTTAGATATCCATATGATATTATGGATGCCGAGACCGACTACTTTTTAATAGAAGCAATCAAGTATGAACCTGGAGGAACTCCTTCAATAGGAGGACAGGAAGTAGCAGGTTCATTTACTAAACTTAAGGGTGCTAAATCTCAAAGAAATTTTATATTACCAATACCAAATGGAATAGGATCAGTTAATAATGTCGGTTGGCAAGGTGGAGATATGAATGCATTGGTTGGTACTGGTGTAAGAGCATTAAGTGGAGGTCTAGATGCAGCAGTTGAAGCGGAAGGTGGATTAATAGATGCAGTCAAGGCAGGAGGTGCTGAAGCATTTGGTACAGCAGCAGATGCAGTAAGAGGTGGTAGCACTAATAAAATGAAAAATTACTTTAGAGATAAATCAACTGCTGCAGCAATAAATTTATTGACAGGAAGTAACCTTAATGCCAGTCAAATTATGCAAAGGAATTCTGGGCAGATAATAAATCAAAACTTAGAACTTCTTTTTAATGGTGTATCTTTAAGACCTTTTCAGTTTGGATGGGATATATCTCCTAGAGATAGAAAAGAAGCAAAAGTAGTAAAAGAAATGTTTATGCAATTAAAAATGCGTTCTTCACCTAAAAGAACACAAGGTGATATGGCATTTTTAGAAAGTCCTGATGTTTTTAGAATTTCTTATAGAAAAGGAGGTGGTGTACATCCTTTCTTAAATAAATTTAAGATATGTGCTTTGACTTCTGTAGGAGTTAATTATACTGGATCTGGTCAGTATTCAACATATGATGACTCACTAGCTACTCCTGTTCATATGAAATTAAATCTTTCATTTAAAGAACTAGAACCAATATACAGAGAAGATTATGAAGAATCTTACATCGATTTCTAATGTCAATATCTTACTTTAACTTACTACCAAACTTCAAATACCTTAATCCACTTAAAGAAGGTGGAAAAAGGGATCAATATATTGAAGTTAAAAATATTTTTAAAAGAATAAGACTCAAAAGTGAGGTATTTCGTTTTGCTTTGAGTTTTAATGATTATTTAATAGATGATGGAGAAAGACCTGATACAATAGCAGAAGGTTTATATAAAAGTGCAAAATATGACTGGGTAGTTTTATTATCTGCTAATATTGTTAATCTTGAAGATCAATGGCCGATATCAGAAGGTCTTCTATGGGATCTTGCTGATGAAAAATATGGTGCAGATCTAAATGCAGTTCATCACTATGAGACTAAAGAAGTTAAAAATAGTGATGGTAAATTAATATTACCTGGCAAATTAGTAGTAGATTCAGATTTTACTATCCAAGATCCAGACAATTATACTGCTACAATTAATCCAACTGTTGCTGTAAGTAACTGGTTAGTAGAAACAAGAAAAAACGATAAAAAAAGAGCGATCAGGGTAGTCAAAAGAGAATACCTTAACACACTCGTTAATGATACTAAAAGATTAATGCAATATCAGAGTTCTTCACAATTTAAGAACTTAACTGGTAAAGTTGCTGCTAATAATCTTGCTTAAAGTAGAGCGTCTAAGTCAGAAACTGTAGTCGCTGATGTAATACTTGAATATGGAACTGCAGGGTTAGATTTAAGTGATGCAGATTCTCCCTTCATATCTGCTATAGTCTGTATATCTGCGTTTTCTTTTGCTATAGAGATATATTTTGCTTCTAATTCTTCTTGGCATAAAGTCTTAGCAGATGTCATATCTACTTCAACTGCCTTTGAACTGTGGTTATATTTCCATGCATTTCTCCAATACTTTGAAGGTAAGGAACTATTATCTACCAGTGAATATTCACTCGCACTAATATCTTTTGCGATAATGTCTTCGTCAGACAAAACGCATTGCTCTGATGGAATAACTACACGACAGAAACCATCAGATCCATTGTAGACAATGACCTTATCTCTTGCCATGATTAGTCAGTTAAAGTAGATGGTGTTATACTTGTTGCGTCTGGAAATAGTTGCAGTACTCTAGCTCTTGCCTTTGTATCATCCTCTGCATACATTTCTACTTTTTTAGTGTCAGAACCTACATTAAAGGTTACTGCATACCTATTTGCTGAATAAGCCATTTAATTAATCGTTAAAACAAAAAAGGAGAGGTTGTCCTCTCCTTTATTTATATCTTATTCTTCAGCTAAACGCTGGAAGTATGAAAGTGCGTCATCGCCCTCATCAGATTCACTAAAACTAGTGGCTACCTCTTCTTCGGGTCTTGGTGGCAATTCCTCAGATGCAACTTCTTCGTCAAATGCTTGACTTACAGTTGATTTCTTATTACCAAGGACATAATCAAACCTCTTTTTCAGTTCGTCATAAGTTTTGAACTGAGAGGCATCGGTAATCTCAGCGAGTGAGTATTCCTTCTTCCATAATTCTTCCAATGCTTTATCATCATCGAGAAGAGGAGAAATCGCAGCGAATTCAGAACTATCATAGTTCCAGTATCCTGCTACTTTCTTGATCTTAACTTTGAAGTTAGCACCTTGCCAGAAGTCAAAAGGATTGATTGGGGATTCATCCTCAAACTCAGGTTGCATAGCACCCATTATCTTATCGAAGATTTTCTTACCAAACTTATAAAGGAAAACTTTTCCCTCATTATCTGGGTTGGAAGGATCCTTCACAACATAGATGTTAGTATAATATGATAACTTACGCTTTTGGTTACGAGCAAGTTGCTTATTAGCGTCAGAACCAGAATTCCATAATTCAGTATTGTATTCTGAAACAGGGTCTTTACCACCGATGGTAGTTAAAGAATTTTCAATATACCATCCACCTGGACCTTGGAATGCATGTGAATACAGTTTTGCCCAAGGGAGGTCTTCCTTATCTGGTGCAGGAAGAAAACGAATAACTGCATAACCGTTACCTGCTTTGTCAACTTCTGGTTTCCAAAGACGGTCATCGGAACCGTTACCTGTTTTGTTGGTCTTCTCTACTTCTTTAACAAGCTTTGCTGTTAGAGAACCGAGAGATGATTGCTTTTTAAGTGATGCAAAAGACATAGATTTGGCTTTTTATTAGATTTGGCTTTTGTACTGGTCTATTATAGGGCGACAGTGCTCCCATGTCAACTAAAATTCTTGCGAAGGTTTGAAAGAGTATCCTGCATATTCTTGAATAAAAGATCAGGATTAACATCTTTAGGGAAACCTACTAATTGTGCAGATTGATGAATTTGCTCCATCATATCCTTAGCACGAGGATCATCAGATAGTTTCAATCTCATATAAAAATTTCTCTGCTTGTCCAAAAGAGTCTCTAATTGGTCAACATGTTCCATCTTCTCGTTATGAGATAATTTCTCAAATGCAAAGATCTTTGCATAGATCTCTTCTTGCATTCTATTGATCTCATTTATAGATTCTTGAACTTGCTCTGATGCAAAGAAATCAGACATAATACTAGTATTTATAAGGGTAGTTTAGCACGAGTGGTCTTTTTCATGAAATTAAGATTTATTGCATCTGCCTTTAATTTCTCCTTTAGTGGTTTAGAAATTAATTTAGTAACAGAGTCAACTTCAATACTATTTTTCTCACAAAACAGAACTATAGCATCGATATAATTTACTTTTTCTTCTAACACAAGTTTCTCTACTTCAAGAGAAAACTTGGCAGCATTCATGAATTTTTTATCTAATGCTTTGGTTAATTCATTTTCCATTTAATTGTATTTGAAAGTCTAAAAAGTTTCTAATGTAATGTACAAGTAATTTCATATATTTCTTCTTATTACGCTCTTCATATACTTTACAAGTGCCATCTTCACATGCCATTATTATAACAAGTTTTTTAGCAATTGTGCCAGTCTGTTCATAGTACATAGCAGCATATGCCATTGCTTGAACAAAATAACCTTCAATCCATTTTCTTGGTTTAGGTGCCTTAGAAGTCTTAAAGTCAATAACTGCTAATTCACCATCATGCTCTGCTATACAATCAACTGTACCTGCAACACCTAATTCTTTACTAAAGAGAGAACCTTCTAATGCATGAATATTATCAATTTTATTCAGTTCTGGTTTTGCTATCTTGAAAAGAAAATCTGATATTGGTTGAACCTCTGGTAGAGTTTCCTCATTGAGGAGATAATGCTCTATCACAGTGTGAGTGTCAGTACCACGAGATGTTGCTTTCGCAGTAATTTCATTAGCTTTTTCTTCACCAATCTTTTTTCTCCAAGAAGCAAACTTTGCTCTATTATAAAACGAAGTTACTGAAGTGATAGAAACTAACTTTAGTAATTCGTCATTATCAGGAACTTGATAATATCGAACACCATCAACAGTTTCCCTCTCTAAAGGAGGAAGGATCGCAGGTACATGATTAAACATTACATTCCAAGTGCTAATTTAGTCTTCAAATATTCCTTACAAAGTCCAGAGCGAACAATGTCATCAACATCAAATTCAATCATAGAGAAAGATTCCATTTGTTCAAGGATTTTCATGAAATCAAGGATTCCATTCTTTTCATTCTGTTTAATAAGGTCAGTTTGTGCAGCGTCACCGCAGAAATGAATTCTACAGTTTTCACCCACTCTTGTTATTATACTATCTAATTCATGAAAATTCAAGTTTTGGCATTCATCTATTATGATGATAGCATCATCAAAGGTAGTTCCTCTTAAAAATGAGGTAGACCAGAACGAAATAGTTTCTTGTTGCTTAAGATTACCATATAACATTTCAAAATCTTGGTCAGTAGGCATCTTAAACATATACTTTACCATATTCTTATAAGGAATCTGATAAAGGAATGATTTATCCTCATGATCACCTGGCAAGAAACCTATCTCTCTGGTCGATACAAGACTACGAACAATGTAAACCTTAGTATATGGTGTAAGTTCATTTAATACATCTCTGATGGCATTATAGAGGACGATAAAGGTCTTTCCTGTACCTGCAGCACCATAAGTAAAAATATTCTTCCCTCTTGCATAATCATTGAAAAGAATTTCTTGATTAGGTGTCAAAGGTTCAATATCTACAAGAAGATCACTATTAATAGGTTTCTTCCTTCTCATTTGTTTGGCAGTCAAACCAGCACCAACTTGTTTGTCTGTTTTCTTATTACGAGTTCTTTTTACTGGCATATTAGTCGAGTGTTAGTTTTTGACGATTTTGACCTGTTTTTTGAGCTCTTCCTAAGATCTCATTCCAACCAGGTTTATTCTTTCTCAGTTTGTCTTTCCACTCGCCAACTTCTCCGACACCTGGTGAGTTATCTGGGGTGAAATATCGAATCCAATCAGGATTATCAATCTTCCACTGATCCCAATCATTTACACTCATCACAACTTCTTTCGTTTCACCAGTCTTCGTATTTTTAATAGGATAAGTAGCCATAAAAGTTTACATAGGATAGTTATTTAGAGTATGACAAGATTGTCATCATCCACATGAACAAGGTTCTTGTATGTCACTAGATCAAATGCAATACTGATTCTAGGAATATCTGATTCATGAACAGATGTATGATGTGTCAAATAGTTAGGAAATAGTGTAATTTCACCAACTCTGTTTTCTAGATCATATTCTTCTTGAGTATATGGGTGCATATACGAAGTTGAAGTATTCTCAGCAGTTACACAGAAATGCCCACCAAGATAAGAGTGTGGATGTGTAGAATGTGTATGCTTTTGGATCTGTTGACCTTTACGCATTACATTTGCCCAACATCTAACTTTTAAAGGTGGTGGTTCAGAACCAACCACTTGAGCAAAATATTCATCATGAAAAATACGAATTTCTTGATGTAATTGTGCTATATCAACTTCCTGCCATTTTAGCACATTAAAGTGTTTAAATCTAGCAGTTAGACTATCTGCACCTAATCCAGTATTACCATCATCGTCTCCAGAGTACTTTTCTATTATTTCTTTCTCTTTTTCTAAAACTATCTTAGCAATATTTTCTGTATTAATAATAATTGGTTTCACAGCAATACTGTAATCCCAAACTGGTGCAAAAGGAGTTTCTGGAGGTTCACTGACAAAACGGATTCCTCTTGTCATAATTTAGGTTCTTCTGGGTTCACTGTAACTGTGTCTAGTTGCTTCCTTATCATTTTAGCATAGTTTACCTCTTCTGGTGTATACCAGTTTCGGTTGAGTTTTGCTCTTTTAATCAATTTTTTCGCTGCTTTTTTGTCTTTCATATTTTCCGTAGTACGCATTAAAATATGCTACTAATCCTTTGGTTGTCGGTTGTTTGGAACACCAATCATCGGCACACTCGTAAATCGAACGATTTGTGTGAGTATTACCAAAATTCTTTAAAAGCAATTTTAGAGTTTGTTCTCTAATCTGAGTATCCATCGTCATCATCGTAGAGTTCATAATCTTGTTGTGGTCCTGACGCTACAGTAGAATATGCATCTTCTGCCTGTGATGAACCATACATGTCAAATCTATCAGCATTAATTTCAGCAGCTTTAGCATATGCTTCTTTATCAGAGTATACTTCAGCTTCTAGTTCTGATAGAACTTGTTTTAGCATTAATACCATGCCTTTTAAAACTTGGCGATCCATAGCTTTTAGTATAATTTATAAAAAAGAGGGTCTCTAAAACCCTCTTTAGATCAATGTGTAAGATGTCCAGACTAAGCAGTAGCAAGATCCTTTTCAGTTTTTACTCCACGATAAGTTCCAGTGAACTTCTGTGTTTTTGCTTGATTTGGGCGGTTGTTGGTGTCATATACAACACCACGGTAAGTGACTTGTGCCATTGGGTTTTTCCTAAAGTAATTGGATGTTTTTAAGATCCGTTCCTTCAGTCGTTTTCGTCCTTTGGAAAACATGCTGGATCAGTATGTGCAATGATAACCCTAGTTAATTCCAATCTCTCGGACTTATTAGGATTATTACTCACAGTTTCTAATAGTTCAGCAGTGTGCTCACAATCAAGTGGAGCACCGATAGCTATTAGACTGAGAAGAATGTGATACAAGGATGAACGCTCCGTTCCGCGACTTACTTGCGTCCAATAATAAAAGGTTCACAATTTCCTGACACTTTGGTTAGAAAATAATCTATAAGGTACTCTTGAGCATCAGACCTAAGATTCTTATCGCTAAGTATCTCGATCCTATTCTGATTCCATTCTGAACAGGTCATTTCCCAGTGGGAAGCGTTATGTTCAGCAAGGAGAGATGCCAATAGTGTGACTTCGATCATTGGATGAACGCTGTATGTTAATTCTAACACATAACTATTTATAATGCAACCTCGTATATTTTGATACGGTTTACAGGGGTTTAATATTCTCTCTTGATTCTTTTAACATTTTGTGTGCGTGACTATTATATTTTGCTAATTTCTCTGCCCAGATCATATCATCTAAGGTAACTGTTCTTCCATTTACGATTTCAACGCAAATATCAATAAGTTTCATTCTTTGTTTTGCTGAAAGCATTTTGAAATCCTGTGGCTGAAAAAATTTGCGGAGTTTTTTTTCCCGATTATCTGAAAAAAGAGTTCGGTTTTCCCTCAGGAATACATTCTAACACTTTTTCTCTAGGAAACCAACCCAACTCACGCAAGGCAGTGGTGTCAGCACATGTGATGTCTCTTTCGCCTGGTGTACTATCTTTGACAGGTAGATTAACATAACCAAATGCTTCTGCTAATTCTTTAACAGTTGTAGTCTCACCTGTTCCAACATCAATATGTCCAGTATATGTACTAGACATTAGATAACAAATTGCCCTAGCAACATCTTTGACATGAATCCAATCTCTCTTATGATTGGTAATATATTTAACTGTATTGTCTTGCAGCATTCTGAATAGCATATCAGGTCTGCTATCTTCTCCATATACTGTCTGGAATCTCATCCCCACACTATTAGGTGGTGCTTGTAGTTCGTTAACCTTCTTGGTAATACCATAAGGATTTTGCCACCACTCTTCTACTTGTGCCGAACTAGCATAAAGCAATCTAGTATTGTATCTCTCACAATAATCAAAGATAGGTTTAGATTTTTCTACATTATTTTCCCAAAATTTATCTGGATTATCTACACTCTCTCTAATAGCAGCAAATGCTGCTAGATGTATGATGTAATCATAAGGTTTATCAAACATGCTAATTTCTGACTTGAAATCCCCAATGTCATCAGGAAAATCCATGCCATCAACTAGATATCCGTAACCTGCATCATGTCTAAGGTGATTGAAGACATAGTTGCCTATGAATCCCTTATGACCTGTAACTAATATTCTTGTCATCTAACACGATTTCCCCATTCAACATCAGGGTATGCTTCCTTGACGGTGTTATGGGTTATCCTGTATTTCTTCTTAAGATCTTTATCTTTAACTAAACAAACGACTTCTGCTTCATCTGGGTGTAGTGACTCCAACAACTCTATGAATAGAGACTCTCTTCTAGTTCTTTTAAGTCCATCGTTTCCACCCTTAACATAATTGTAAAGAGTTCTATACTGACTGGAAAGTTTGCTTTGTGCTTCTGGAGTTGGAGCATCATTAGGTGTGTAAGGAACTTCTCCATCTGGTACAGCACTTTCAATACTTTCGTCAAAATTCCAAACAAATAGTGATACCAATGCTGGTGATCTATAATCTTGAAGGATTTTTATCTTTTCCTTCTTTGTTTTGGCACTATGTACTGCTTGTAAAATTTCAGATTGTAATGGTTTTGGTGGTAATTTAGCCATAATAATTTCAAGGTTTACTAATCTTCGCCTAATCCCTCATGGTCATCCTCTTCGGTGATGGTTGGATCATATCTGAATGATATTAAATCACTCAAATTATAATTTCCATTCTCATCAAACATCTCAGGATGCATTGTAGGTTGAGCAGGTTCTCTATCATGATGATACATCATGTATTCTCTTAGCACCCATCCTAGCATAGAACCGACTAAAAGGGAACCTATTATAAGAAATGCAGCAACTGCAATAGATATTGCTAACATTTTTCTACCTCCTCTGGGATATCTTTTTTTATGTCCAGAGATAATTCTAAGTTAAAATGGAGTTCTCTCTTAAAGAGACGCAGCATATTACTGAAATTATACTGAAACGATTTTGGTTTAGGTGGTTTTTTGCCTCCCCCAAGCATAATTCCTACGCCTCTATTTAGCGGAATTTCAGATAGGTTTTTTTGCTCAGACAAGTTGGTTCTCCTTAAAGTATCTCACAGTTTCTTTGGCACCTCCTATAACTTTGTGGTTATGAGTTTGATCAACGACCTGTGGAAAGTATTTTGTATTGAATTGAGATTCAAATTCTTTTATTGTAAAATCTCTATCTAAAGTATAAATTACATGTTCTTGTTTTGCCAGAAGCATTAAGTCTTTAATTAGTTCACAATGCTTACAACCGTCCATTGAGTATACTATGAAGGACATTAAATTGCCACCCCTAAAATTATTATATAGCTTTCCATACTCCTCTGACAGACGGTGTAATGTGATCAAGATTTGCTGCTATACAAATTCTACTTCCTACATGATCACTAGGTACAAAATGATCTAGTGCTGCTGGAAATGCTATGACTAATCCGTTCTCCACAGGTCTACATGTTTCTCCTATACAAATAGGTGCAGAGTCCTCTTTAACATCAACATAATAAAGGACTGCCATAGTTGATGGGAAGTGATTATGATACTTAGTTCCTTCGTTAGGTCCGTATGTCATAGCCCACATATTAACACAATCAAATTGACCTTTGGTGTGCCAATACTGTGTGCTGATATTAAAAACAAACTTCTCAAAGAATGTTTGAATTTCAGCGAATCTTGGATCAGTTTGATGAATGTTCCAATTAGATCTCCAATTAGCACCTACATTATTATCCTTTGTGGTTTTCTCAAATTCTTTCTTATGATCTAAGATAGATTGTTTATGTTCAGCAAGATGCTCCGTCCAACTTGTCTCGAAGACAGGAAGTTTAGCATCTACCTTTGCGATTTCTACTTTGGTGGGCATACTTTATCAATGTTCATAGCGACTGCGATTCTCCTACCTGTAGTGGTAGGAACATGATGGACTACATTGCCTGGAAAAAGAACTAGTAATCCTGGTTCTATGTTTATCTGTTTGTCCTCAAGGAATATTGGAGCAACATCCTCTTCAACATCAACATAATAAACACAAGACCATGATGATGTAAAATGATCATGCGGTTCAGCATGTTCACCTTCTTCCATGACTACTGCCCATAAAGATACTACTTTAAAGTCAGCGTGTGTATGGAAAACATTGTCCATTATATAGTTTAGCACATGTAATACATAATCGGCAACTGGTTGAAACCTATCATCAGTCTCCAATGTATCCCACTTAGTCACCCAACACTTAACAGAATGACCTGCAGTTTCATGTGAGTCTATAATTTTTGGATCTTTATCTCTCTTCTCTAATATAATTTCTTTTAAATCTGTATTAAGGTTGGGGTCTCCCCCATACACTTCAAAGGTTGATACTCTAACATCAACCTTATCATGTATTATTTTTTTAGATGTAGGTTGGTTCTCCGTCCTGTCCACCGAATGTACAGATGTCAAGTTCTCCTAAATCCTCCAACGCAGGTATCCCATTATACACTCTAACTATGAAATGATCAACTGTTCTGTCACTGATTCTTAAATTAACAATACCACCTGGATATGCATTAGTACCAGAAGCAATTCCTATGACTGCATAGTTGGTATCTGCCATAGCATCAGCAAAGTTAACTTTGTAAACACCAGTAGCTTGTTGTTCGATAGAACTTACATTGTGTGATCTATCACCAGGTGTATAGTCACTGTTACCAACACCTAAGTTTGTATTCAAGTACCAAGAGGTAGCACGACCCTCAAACATTTGAGTGTAAGTACAAGTCTTAAGACCTGATGTATTTTTAAACTCACCAACCTTAGCAACTCTCTGCATTTCAGGATTGAATACCTGAACAGAGTTACCCATAGAACCATACTGTGTACCAACACCTGCTCCATAGTAGAATAATTCTGGAGTTGTCTCATCAACTGCAACTTCTGTATATGAACCAGTAAATGTAACACCCTGAGTCATTTCAGCTGGGTTAGTAGTACCTATACCAACTGAGGTAACACCAGAAGGATGATAGTACATCCTGATTGGATAGTTAGCTTGCTGTGATGCATTCTCAAATCTATAAGTCTGACCTACCTCAAATCTTAGGTAAGGTGATTCATAACCTTGAACATTAATACACTTATCAGATCCAACACCAATGTACCTATGTTCTGAGGTCTTAGTACCGATAGTAACAGGTAATGGTTTGAATGGATTCTCATGCTCAGTGTAAAGATTCTTAGATGTATCTGCAGCACCAGTTAAGGTAGAGAAACTAGCAGCAGATGCAAAGGTAGCATTGGTTGCCTGTGATGCAAGACCTGCGAGAGTTGCATAGGTTGCAATACCAGCAACGATTGCTTCAGATGCAATACCAGCAAGAGCAGCACGAGGTGCTTCAACAATGGTAGCAGTAACAATACCAGCAGAGATAGGTGATACATCAATACCAGCATCAAAGTTAATTGTACCAGCAGTACCAACTAAAGACCCACTATCGTTAACAATAACACCACTACCAGCAGCAACAATGTTAGTTAATTCTGATCCATCACCAATGAATTTTGGTGCAGTTATATTATTAACACTTGTGATCGTAGCAGTTGATTCTAATTGAGCAGCAGTGGCAGCGTTGGTTGCATTGTCCGCAGTGGTTGCATTTGTTGCAGTGGTTGCTTGAGTAGCAATACCAGCAACATCAGCATAATTTGATTTAGCAGCAAGTGCAACAGCAACTCCATCAGCAAGACTGTTTGCAGTTTGAGCAACACCTACAGTATCTGATGCCTCTATTAGTGCAACACCATCATTAACAGTTGCAGTAATGTTAGTTCCAAAGTTAATTGTAGCAGCAGTACCAACAATAGTACCACCATCCTCAACATTAACACCAGATCCAACAGCAGTAACGCCAGTCAATCCTGTTCCATCACCAGAGAATGCTTGAGCAGTAATGATACCAGTGGTGTTCACATTAAGGTTAGATCCTATACCAGAAGGTCCTGGATCCTGTGGAATTGAATGAGCAACAAAGGTTAAGTTAGGTTTAGAACCACGAACAATTAAACTCTGTCCATTAGAAAGAGCAAGGTTGTCTAATTGTAAATCCTGTAATGGTGCTAGTCTAAGACCGAAAGCAACATAATCTGACTCTTGGAACTCTGCTATTCCTCCAGATGATATACCAACAGATAACGCTGCAGTAATATCTGGGTTCTGGTTTGTAGCATGAATCGTAATCAAACTATCTTCTTCTGCAGTAAGAATTTGTAAGTTTGAGTTGATTGTAAATGGTGGTTTGTATGATAAAGTTAATGATTCTTTTCTACCATGTGTAGCAGCAGAAACATCACTGATCTTATCATAAATCTTAGTAGCAAATGTTAGGAAAGATATATTAGGATCGAATGATGATACAAATATCTTATCGCCTGGTTTGATACCAACCTTCTCAATCAGTCTAGTACCACCTCTGTCTAATTGAATACCATAAGCAATGTAGTCGCTAGTTTTGAAACCAGGTGTACTAGAGATACCAATGGAGAATGTAGATTCAAAGTCATTCTGGTTTGCAACAGCAACACTAACCTCAAGAAGATCTTCACTCTCAAATAGTAGTGTTGGTTCAACGACACCCTTAGTTAATGTAGTCTTAACAGATGCAAGACGACCCACTCTTGCTTGGAATGGATCAGGAGTTTGGAAGGATGTTACTACAGAGAATGGTGAGGTAAATGATTGTCCTTCACTACCATCAGCATTAGATACATGTCTTAATCTTACATAGAATGTAGTAGCAGCAGCTAAACCAGTATTAATAGTCTGACTTAGTGAAGTAAGATTAGAACCAATAGAAGTATAAACAACTTGAGAGGGATCAGCAAAACTTATATCTGTACTGACTTCAAATTCAACTGCTTTAAGTGTACCAGAAACTGCCTCACCATCAATAGCAATGTAAGTACTTGATGATATTACAATACCAAATCTCTGACCTACAGTAGATGCATTTACAGGTCCAGTAATAAATGGTGTCTGAACACCTGGTGCATTACCTAAGGTAGCAAACGATACTATACCAGCAGAGTAATTAGAATAATACTGAGTGAATGCGGTACCATCACCGTTAGATACATGTCTTACTCTTGCATAGTAAGTAGTAAATCCAGCTAGAGTTCCAGTAGTTGTCTGTTCTAATCCAACATTGTTTGTAGTTGATTGGAAATCAATGTAACTGAAATCTACATCTTTAGATAGTTGGAATTCAACTGCCTTTAATGTACCTGATACTGTTGTTCCACCGATAGCAGTGTATTCACTTGATCGTAGTAATAATCCTTCAGTATTAACACCAGTTGCATTGTTAACAGGAGCAAGAACAGAAGGTTCGTTGATTCCTGCAAGTTCTGTAGAGATACCAGAGTTGACATCAATGAAAGTAACATTAACATTACCGTTACCATCTTCAGTTCTCTGGTTAAATTGTCCTGACCAGAAAGTAGCAGTATCAATGTCAGGATGCTGATCAAAGAATAAATCATTTCCTAAAATTTTACTACCAGATTCTGATAAAGCACTAGAGGTAGTAAAACCTGTTACCCAATTCTTTGCTTCAGTTGGTGTTGCAGTTGGATTTCTTTGAGCATATAGAGCAACAAGACCAGCAACTACAGGTGCAGCAGCAGAAGTTCCACTAAATTTACAGTCAAAGAAACCACTGTTATCAAATCTTGGATAGTCTCTATAAGAAGTAACATTATGAAGACCAGGTGCTAGTGTCTCATCAGCAGGAGCATAGATGTCAATACCAGGACCACTGTTAGAGTATGTTGCCTTTCTTTCTTTTAAATCTGATTCAATAAAGTCATCCATTGCACCAACATTAATTACTGGATGATATCCAGTAGTTGAGTTGAATCCAATACCAGATGGGTTCATCCAATCTCTAGATCCACATGGAGTTCTTGTACCACCAAACTCAGCACGAGAATCATTTGAACTAAAGTATGCGTCAGTAAGACCATCAGTTCTGTGTATATCAGTAAATCCAGCACCAATTCTTTGGTTATTATTACCTGCAGCAGAGATGTAGATGACACCTGCTGCCATCATCTCAGCACCAGCAGTATCAGAAGCATTATTTCTTGCAGATGATGTCCATGATTTATATGCACCAAGCACTTGGTTGTTGAAACCATAGATCATATCACTGACATCAACAGGATCTGAACTACTATTAACTGGCATAGTAATACTACCAGTATTGTTCTTAAACTTCCAAGATAAAGTAGCACTGTTACTAGTAGCAGCTTGATAACCCCATGAACCATTAACAACAGTCGGAAGTTTTACTCCAAGAATAGTGTTTACTGGTTTATGTTGATGGAAAAACTTAATAAGGTCATAGGATGTTTCAATATCCATACCAACATTATCACTGATCGCTGGCATGTTCCATATGTTTGCCTTGAATGCCATACCCATGTTCTTTCCAGCAGCCATACCAGCACATGCTGTACCGTGACCACTAGTAAGATTGTTACCACCAGTAGTACCTACACCAACTGCTCTATCACATGTATAGTTTGAAGGGATATTAATTGTAGGTAAAAGTCCTTTAGAAGTAGATCTTGCGTTGTTATCTTCCCACCATGCAATTGCGTTTGCAGTAGAAATACCAGTGCTTCCATCCTCTCTTGTATAAACATAACCGTAAGTATTAAACCAGTCTGGGTCAATAAGATAAGGACCATCAAGAACGATATCATTTACTCTACTTGTACCATCATCATTAAGAAACTCAGGGTGAGATCTTAGAACACCAGAGTCATGTATAACTAAGTCTACATTTCTACCATCGTATGTGTAATTAGTATTAGTAGTGATCGCAGCAAGGTTACCAACATTAGAACCATATATTTCTCCTGCAGTTTGTACACCTACTCTAGGAACAGCCCAGTTAGTTCTATTTTCTTCTGCACTAGTCAATGCTCCTACTGTAGTAGGTGGATTGTTAGGTGAATCTAGATCACGATACGCTTTAACATCAGCATCCCACCTTTGTGGCATGGCAAGTTCTGGTTTTGGGAATGAGTCTGGGTTATCTTTTAAAGATAGCTCAATCCAATTAACATATGAATGTCTTCCAATCTCAGCAGCCTCTTCATCCGTCAACTCATAGGTTCCACGAGTAGGACTACCTTTTTTTTCATCAGTACAGGTAATCTTTCTATCAGGAATTCCATCCTCGTTAGAGTCTACGGTGAGAGCACCATGAATCTTATCCCAATAATCAGCACTGGTAACAGATAATGTATATCGTTTTAAAGCCATGTCTCACGCAACAGAATACACTTTTTTAGTATTTAGGTGTGCTATAATATATACTAGAAAGATTATCGTAATGAATATCGTAACTGGTGCTGGTGGTTTTATCGGAAAACACTTTGTAAGGTCACTCGAAAATGTCCTTGAAATAGATTTAGATAATTGCGAAGAATTTATAGAGAAATTTAATAGATGGGATGAGGTTGATATGATTATCCATCAGGGTGCTTTGTCCTCTACGACCAACAAAGACCTTGGGATGATACACAAATATAATATTGATTATAGTATTAAATTATTTGAGAAGGCAATTGAGCATGGTATCCCTGTTAAGTATGCCAGTTCAGCATCTGTCTACGGTAATCAACAAGGCATTATAAATCCCTTGAATTACTACGCATTATCTAAAGCAACAGTGGATTACTGGGTCTTAGATAACATTGAAAGGTTCGTACATATTCAAGGGTTCAGATACTTTAATGTATATGGATCAGGTGAATACCATAAAGGAACTATGGCAAGTTTGGTCTCTCAGTTTCAGTGGCAGTCTGCCACAGGTCAGGTGCATCCCTTTGAGGGGAGCGATCAGATACATCGTGATTATGTGTGGGTTGGGGATCTTGTAAATGTTGTGTTATCGAACACTGCAGGTTCGGGCATATACGATCTTGGCACAGGGTCGCCAACAGCAATTGGCACTGTAGCTCAATTAGTTTCACTAAAAACTGGGTGCCAATCGACTCAAATACCATTTCCGCCTCCTCTTAAGGGTAAGTATCAATATTATACCATAGCTGACATGAAATGGTTAAAAGATTACAAATTTAAAACAGTTAAAGAGTATCTCCAGGTATAACTCTGTTTGAATCGGAGTCAAAATGTTGTGTAGAAAATTCAAATAGTTCTGCGTCTTCTATTGCTACCATCTGATGTCTAGTCTCTCTACAACAATGGAAACTATCACCTGGTTCTAATATCATTGTCTTCGCATCCTCTAAATTATCCGTCTTACCATAGAATAAATGAATCTTACCCGACTGTAAATAAAAAGTCTCATCCTTCAGTATATGATAATGCCATGAGCATCTGTGGTTCTTCTTAATAAACAGTAACTTTCCACAATACTCAGGTGAGTTGGCAATCCATTTCTCCCAACCCCATCCTTTTGGTACAAATTTTGGTTTAGTTTCCTTCAAAATAATCCTCACTATTCATTGCTTTATCATCTATAAAGATGTCAGCATGTGGTTTACCCATAATCAATTCATGATACTTAC
>OCZA010000133.1_pt1 | contig 26086 bp, 20 predicted proteins | sample 1539021 | NCBI WGS metagenome assembly OCZA01 (sample SAMEA2619376, study PRJEB22493) | marine metagenome | biome: marine biome (ENVO:00000447); feature: surface water layer (ENVO:00002042); material: "saline water (ENVO:00002010), including plankton (ENVO:xxxxxxxx)" | depth 5 m | reverse complement strand
CACAACCAAAGAGAAATCATCTATGTAATACTCAGCTCCTACACCATTTACAACAGAGGGGCCTTTAACGTAAACAAACATATTATTTTCCTGTTCATAAGTAAAATCTCCACTAACCAGGGTCCACTCTTGATCAGAAACCTGAACTTGATCAGTAACATTAACATACTCATTTGTATCCGTATTTTTTATTGTTATTTGTGAGTTTCCTGTTTCTCCCTCAGCTAATTTGACCCATACATTAAAAGTATAGGTTTCACCCACTGTCATCATGCCGCTTAAAACAAGCCTTGGGCTATGCCAATTTGCGGTTCTGTCCTTAGTCAATAAACTTTTTTCTCCTGTCAGAGCAGTATCTTCACTAATTTCAATAGTGGCGCCAAAAGATGACCATCCTCCAGTGGAATCCTCAAAAGTAGTGGAAGAAATTCCTGATGTACTTATGGGACGCGGATTATCATCATAATCATCCTCAGGACCATAACTTGGATTTCCAGCATCTATAGCTGGAGAGCCCTCCAAAAGCGTAAAGTCTATTGTTGCAATATCAATTTCACCCAATACTTCATCGGGGGCCATTGTAAACATTGGGTCTAAGTTTATTAAATTATTTTCTTCATTTGCTGGCCAAGCATAATTGCCATTTACCAAGAGGTTATTGACGGCAACTCTTGTGCCGCTAACATTATTAAGTTGAAGCGCAGAAAATTGATTGTCTCTAGTCATGATAATGTTATTTACCACTGTAGCATTTTTAACATTATTTGCCTTGATCCCTCCAACCTTTTGACCTCTGTGAGCTGGGTTTCCTTCTTCTACGGAAAGGTCTTGAATAATCTCATGAACCCCATTAAAGTATAATGTGTTGTTTTGATAAATTGCAGAGGCTGACTGGGAGTGATCAAAGTTAATTCCATTCTTGCCATTATTTGCGCAAATATTATTTTCAAAAAGAAACGTCCCGTTATAACCAGGATCACTTCTTGTAACATAAATGCCCTGACCATCCAATATGTTATTATAACTAGCGGTCCCATAATTTGGATTTGTGTTTCCTGAGTTGTCAGGAAGCTGCGTAACATAAAAGGGGATTCTGTTCCAATTATTATATACTAGATTGCCACGAATGATCATTTTTATATTACTTCCATTGTCCCCTTCCTCAGAAATAGTTTCCGCAAAAACTATTGCACTGGATGCAGAGGATGTCCACCAATTCGAATTATAGACAATATTATCTTCTATGGTAATGTAGTCACTATCATTAAATCTTATGGCTGAACCAGGCGTGTCGTGTACAATATTATTTCTAATAATTACGTGCTTATGAGCTCCATAGCCTCCCCAAATTCCCTTTCCCCCAAAATAGGCATTATTATAATTTGTCGAGCTATCTCCATCTTCTGCACATAAAATTTTGTATTCCCTGTCTGCAATTGCGATCGAATAATCAATATCTTGTGAGGGGCCTTCCACTTCAAATCCCTCAATAATTATATAATTCATATTATTTGAAATAATAATACCTCCTCTGCCATCAAACTTTATTTTTGGTGTGTGACCTGGATAGTTTCTCAGGGTGATATAAGCATCCTCTGTTCCTGATTTATTTACTGTTGCCACGTGAGAGTTACTCATGTTTGTGTTGGTAGAGGGATCCACTGTTCCAAAATTATTATTCGTGTAAACACCCTCCATTACATACACGGTGTCTCCAGGATTCAGCATTGAAATCCCTTTGTTAATGGATTGAAATGGAGCACTTTCAGTCCCATCATTTGAATCGGATCCAAGTGACTCAGAAACATAATATTCAGATTGAGAGAAAACTCCATAGCTAATAAATAAAGCTACCGTGGTAATCACTCTAAGCATGTGTTTTTTCATATTAATTAATAATTGGATCTTCATCAACAAAAGCTCTCATTTCTTTCAGTTTCTGGCTGTAATATTTTACCAATTCTAATTTACTTGATTTTTTTGAGATATCTTCATTTTGTTTTCTATCATTATTCATGTCATAGAGCATATTTCCAAGATATTGCCCATTTTCAACAAACTCTGTGTATGAATAATCTTTATCTATGACCGCCTCGCCCTGTTTGTATCTTGTGTAAATTTCTTTTTTTAATTCAACAGATGAGTCTTCTAAAACTGACACTAAACTTTGGCCCTGAAGATAACTAGGGGCCTCTATATTAGTTAGCTCACACAAAGTAGGATAAATATCCACAAGCTCTGTGAAAGAATCCGTTGAGGTATTGTTGGAAAACTTTGGAGATGATATAATAAGGGGTACATGTACCGCCTCATAGAATGTGCTATGCTTGCACCAAAAACCATGCTCCCCCAAAAAATACCCGTGATCGCTCCACAAGACAATTGTAGTGTTATCCCTGAGGCCAAGATTGTCAAGAGCGTCTACTAATTCTCCTATTAATACATCCATGTAAGAAACACTTGCAAAATAACCATGAATTAGATCTCTTGATAAATCGTCCCCAAGTGGACCATCGGCAGGAATATTTAAATAATTTTTTCTAAGCTCAGCCGAATTGTGTTGCGCCTCAATTGCAATATCAGGTGAATTTTTTGGCTGAAAGGGGTTGTCGGCTAACTCAATTTTCTCATGCTCATACATATCCCAATATTTCTTTGGTTGTATAAAGGGTAAGTGTGGAGAAACATATCCAATTGCAAGAAAGAAAGGTTTGTTATTTTCCTTCAAGGCCTTTAATTTTTTAATAGCCTTTACAGTGATTTTACCATCGTGATAAGCATAGTCGCTGACCTCTGGGTACTCTATGATAGGATTTTTTTTACCATACTCGCCCCGCTCCGCATTATCCCTCATCTCTATAGCCTTTGGATCTTGAAAATCAGCTTGCTCCGCTCTTTCACCAATCTCTGTCCAATGCTCACCAAAATCATCATTGTGATGATAAATTTTGCCATAGGAAATTGTTTCATATCCATTGTTTTTGAAAAGTTCATTTAATGAAATTGCATCCGGAACATCTTTAGCAGCACGAGTAGAAAAATCATTAAACCTTTTTTCGCTTGGGCGAATTCCCGTCATTAAACTAGCACGACTCGCTCCACAAACTGCAATATTGGTAAAAGCATTATTAAATTGTACTCCCTCAGAAGCAAGTTTATCAATATTTGGTGTAATCATTTTTGCATCCCCGTAAGAATTAATACTAGGCTTTAAGTCATCAATAGAAATAAATAATATATTATGTTTTATTTCTTCATTTTGACAGCCGGTAAAAAAGGCTAACCCAAAAAATAATATTAGAATCAATTGTTGTGTTTTCATCAATTTTGATTTAGAGTTATGTTAGAAGCTTTGAAGCCTATTCTTATCGCTCTCGCAGCAATTTGTTGATCTTCATTAATCCATAATGGCTTGTGGTAAAGCTCCCAGCTGTTACTTCCAATATTTCCATCCAATTGATATCCAATGGATGCGCCTGGAGTGGTTGTACTTAAACTTATCAACCCGTCGCTGTTCAATGAGAATACCACATCCTCAGTGACTGGTTGTTTCATGTCAGGCCAAAAGGATTTTACAATTTCATTTTCGGGTAAAAACCCCTTGTCATCAATTTCAATTTGCCATGCTGAAAGAGCATTTCTTAACTCTACCAGCTTGTCTGCATATTCAGGGTTCCTCGCTACATTTTTAACTTCATAAGGGTCCTCTTGTAAATCATATAGCTCTTCCACTTTTTTGGTTTTCATAAAGATATAAGACGCATCCCCATCCAATTCTCTTTGGCTATCCATTTGAATTAATTTTGAATTCATTGGTATTCTTTCACGATATTTATTTCTGTAAATTAAAGGAAGCTCAGGCATAAAATTCTTAATATATACAAACCTGCCGTCCAGTACAGATCTTTGCATATCTGTACTCTCATCAAACCTATCCGCAGTACCAAAAGCATATTTTCTGGGCTGATCTTCAAATGGACCAGCAAATGCCTTTCCATCATAATGTGCAGGTGGTTCAATATTTAAAAGAGATAGTACAGTCGGGGCTAAATCCATTAATGAAACAATTCTGTCTTCAACTTTACCAGCCATTTTCTTGTCGGGATATCTTACAATTAAAGGAACATTTAACCCGCTATTTCCAACCGCCCTCTTTTGACGAAGTAGGTTACCTCCGTGATCACTCCAAAACATAATTATTGTAGTTTCTAATAAGCCATCCTCTTCTAATTGGCTTAACAACTCGCCAACTTTTTTGTCCATTGCTTCAATATTAGAATACTTTCTCGCGATATCCATACGAACCTCAGGGATATCGGGAAAATAATCAGGAATAATGACATCTTGAGGGGCCACTGTTAACGCCTCATTACTTCTTTGCCAAATTCTAGACTCATGTGTTAATAGTGAATTCCACACATAAAAGAACGGCCTGTCCTTGGGGACATCCCTAAAGCTAACAGTAGAAGAAACCTCGTCCCAGGCAGTAAACGGAGAATTAAATTGATAGTCACACTTAAAATTATTTGCGCAGTAATAGTCATTACTTCTTAAAATTTCTGTAAACGGCTTCACATGTTTGGGAGGAACCACTTCATACTGTGGTATATTCACTCCAGCTTTGTCAATCACTCCAATATCTTGTTTATAAGAAACCTCTTCGGGTGTTTTAAAGTTATGATAATCCCCTGTTCTCATGTTGTGAGCACCAAGCCTAGCAGAATACATTCCTGTAATTATAGAGAACCTGCTTGGCGCGCAAACACCAACAGTTGAATACGCATTTTTATAAAGGACCCCCTCGCTTGCCAGTCTATCCAAATTGGGAGTCTTGATTATTGTATTTCCGTATGCACCTAATATTGGGCCCATGTCCTCACAACTAATCCAAACAACATTCAACGGCTGTTCTATTTTTTTTTCAGTAACACAGGAAAGTGTTAGTAAGCAAACAAATGCTGATAATAAAACTTTTCTATTAGTAATGTAGTCTAGCATAATCTTCCTCTTTTAATTTACCAACTAATTTTTCCGGAACAGTATTCCACTTTGAGTTTTTATCCAGGGGGTGTAAGGTAGGCTTTATCAAAGTAGCTGGATTATTTATTATAAAATCATTTTGATCATCCATCCATTTTGATAAAACTTTCAATAAATGCTTTTTTTGCTTATTGTAATTTTTTTTGTTCGCCAAATTTTCTTGCTGATAGGGATCTTTCATTAAATCATATAACTCATAATAAGGGATATCAGGGAAAGATTTTGCTGAGCTTTCAATAAAGGCATTTACCACTTCATTATTACCCAAATTAGATTTGTAAACTTCAATGGAATTATAATTAACAATCAATTTATATCGTGAATCTCTCACAGACCTAGAGGGAAAAATTTTACATCCTCTAATATTTTGTCTTGTAGAAACTCCAAACAAATAATCATTTACTTTTTCCTTACTTCCTTGTAAAGTTTGGTAAAAACTTCTTCCATCAATATCATCTGGAATTTTAGTATCTGTTATTTCTAAAATAGTTGGCAATACATCTACCAAACTAAGCATAGTTTCTGAAGTTGAATTTGCTTTAATTTTTGACGGCCATCTCGCAATAAAAGGCACTTTTAGTCCCTGCTCTTGTAGGCTCCATTTTCCAGAAAGTCCGTGGTCAGATGCATAAATAAACAAAGAATTTTCATTTAAATTATGCTTATCAACCATTTTCAAAACCTCACCTAGCTGGTCATTATCATCTTCAATGTTTTGATAATACCCAGGCTTATGATTACCAATATAGTTAGGGTCATAAGGAAGTTTATAAATATCCGACTTTGAGTATTTTGTATTTTTTGGATAGGGGCCATGAGGGAAATCGGAAGCTAAAATCAAGCAAAATGGTTTCTTCGCATTTTGCAAATAATCATCAACTTTTTCCAGGGGCAAATATCTGTTATTCACTTTTGGGAAATAATAGGTCCAATCAAATACACTATTTGGTTTAACATGACTTTTTCCAGCCAATACTACCTCATAATCCGATTCTTTTAATAAAGTAGCTATGCTTTGAATACCAGGTTTCACGCCAATATGATTTGCCATACATCCGTTTTTTACCGGATACATCCCTGTAAAAATCTGTGATCTGCTGGGTGCACAAATAGCTTGTGAAGAATAAAAGTTGAGAAATTTCATACCCTCGCTGGCTAGTTTATCAGCATTCGTTGTAATTACGTTAGGATTCCCATAGGCTCCATAATCTAGCTGGTCTTGATCGTCTGCCAAATAGATAATTATGTTTGGTTGATCTCCATTAACATAAGTTTGAGTGAATAGGGTAACACTTGTAATACTCAAAAAGAAAATAAACAATACCCCCGTTAAATAAAACCTGTTTTGAAATCTCATTTTTTGATTAATTTTTTTGTTGAAACCATATTATTTTGGTTTGACACCTTCACAAAATAAACTCCTTTGTTTAGGCTAGAGACATCTAAACTATGTTCAGAAACTTGCTCTAAACTTATCTCAATTATTTTTTTACCATTTAAATTTAAGACAACAATATCATAGTTGCCTGTTTCCTCAAACTTTAAATTTGTATTAAAATCAGAAGGGTTCGGAAATAACTCAAACAAAGAAGTATCATTTTCACTCATTATTGTTTCATCAATTGAAAGTGTTCCGTCCAAATCAAAAACAAAAGAGGTTAATGACATTTCAGGAAGGTAAGCTGTGAAATACCTATCATAATAATTTAACGATGTCTCTTCCACAACGGTAAACTCGTTTTGTATTCCATTGTCAGTCAAGATACGGGTCATCGATGTGGCTTTTTTTGGAATATCAATAGATAGCTCTGTATCAAAACCCTGATTAAAAACTTGTAGTACAAGCTTTGACTCATCTGGGGCAATAAACGCCCCAACGTAAATGTTGTCTTGTAGTGCTTGAGAATTGTTTTTTATAACATTGTAATCTTTTTTCACAAGGTTAGAAAAATGCTTGAAAGTATAATATCTTTTTGGTAAAATTATTTCGCCTATTGGCGTCCAAGCAACCAAGCTTGAATATCCATCATCATCTGCTTGTTCATAAAATAAGTGCATCATATAAGCGGTCATACCTCCCTCATTAAAGCCTCTCAATATCCACTTAATATAATTTGCCGCATCAGTCATTGACTGATCCGTACTGTGCAGGGATGCTGATTCAGTTACCCAAACAGGCTTATTGTTTGCTGCATCCTTTAATAAGCTCCAGTTAGCATTGTGATTTGAATCTGCATAGGTATGCGTCCCAACTATATCAACAGCATTTTCGACTGCTTCATTTTGAAACATAGTATTTATATAATTCGTAGCTGATGTATTTGAATTTTGAGACTCGACTCTAAAACACTCGGGGGAAACAATTTTTATATCATTTAACCCAATATTTGAAAGCCTTGCATCCAGGTTGGTTAGTATACTTGAAAGCTCTGAAGGAGTGGTGTTCATTGATTCGTAGGATACTTCATAATCGGGCTCATTAGTAGGAGATATAGCTGTTACATTAATGCCGTAACGTGTCTGCATTCCGTTTATAAATGCTATCAAAAACTCACTAAACTCAGCTTCACCTCCAGAAATTAGGGTTCCCCCTCCATTATGCTGGCCATTTGTTTTTAACCATGGTGGTGCACTGTTGCAATTACCAATTATATGATCAAATCCGTTTAAACTTAGATCGAAAGCATTTTGCAAGGCCTCTCCAACATATCTTGTCCGCCAATTTCCTGGCTCACTATCATATCTGGTCCAATCTAGCTGGGATTCATCCAAAGAGTAAGGATCATTATTATCGTTTTCTGGCTCAAGGTCATGATACACAAAAAATCGTATCATATTTACCTCTAAATCTTGAAAGCAATATTCTTCAATTTGTTGCCTAAAAGAATCGTTTAATGAATATAGTTGCTCTGTTCTTCGCTTGATACCTGCACCAAATCCATCCACTGTTTGATACTTTTCTTCCTGATCGAATTGAATTCTTTTTCCTGGTGACACACTTACTTCATCTAAAAAATAGGTTACTCCGTCTTGCATGAACCAAAATCTTACTGAGTTTTGATCACTTGAATTTTCAACCGTAAACGTATGGCTATGCCTTTTCCACTCATTGGTAATCCAAATATTTTGTCCTTGATAACTACCACTTACTTCAGACTGAAAAACAACTTTTACTTGTCTTGAATCAGCACCTTCAATTTTTGCATAAAAGGTAACTGTGTATTCTAGACCTCCAGTGACATGGAAGTTACCACTCTTTATACTGGCGTGCCAGCCATTTGGTCCCAATGTATTAACCTGTGCACCGAGTGCCTTTGTACTTCCTGAAACTAAATTATCAGAAACTACTGAAAACGCAACATCCGCTCCGTTATTAGAAATATATGTCCAATTTTGAAATAAATCCTCTTCAACATTTTCAAGAAAACCATTTTCTAATGGCAATTGATTTTGTGAAAAAGAATTAAGTACTAGAAGAAAATGAAAAAATAATAATTTTTTAATACCTATTAGTTTAAATTAAAAAACCTACCCTAAAATTTGATTTTAAAGGTAGGTTTTTCAGATTAGTCAATCAAATTATTTGAATTGATTTCGACCAAAGGAATTAAAAGATTCATAACCTGCGATTCATCTTCACTTAATGTTAAATCAACCGCTGGGTTGTGAAGTGGATTGTAGTTGTGGAACAAAATAGTGTTGTTCAAGAAATAGTTAAACCCTCTTCTTCGGTTATTATGAGCATCTTCACCTTCCCCTAATAATTCAAACCTATACTCAAACATAACAGCGTTTCTAAACTCATCTTGGCTTCCATAATACCCCATTTGTGGAGTCATGCCAACTCTGCCTAAAAGCTCATTAATATATCCTAATTGTTCACCATTATTAAGCTCGTTTGATATTTCTGCCAACATAATTAATAGCTCGCCGTATCTATATATTATGAGATTCTGGTCTCCGTATTGATTACTGTGCTGAGTATCTTTTTCAGTGAATTTAAACAAATAAGGATGTGCCTTGTTAAATGAGGTTCTGCTTGGGTTACTTGGATAAACAGTTACTGGATTTCCATTGTCTGCTCTATTGTATGAATGTAAATATGTGCCGTCAAGTCTTGGATCTCCAGGATAATTATACACATGGTGCTCATAAACATCAGCATGTACTCTTAACCACCCAAAATGCTGTCCCAATTTATATTTCCATGGTGTGAAGTTTCTTCCCATTTGTGAATTAGCCGCCTGTTGACTAATTTGAAGCTCCCAAATAGATTCTACAGAATTTTCATTTGTGTCTGTAAACAAAGAGCTATAATCTGGAACTAAAGAATATTGGCCGTATACCTCGAGAGCTTGTTCATAAGCTAATTGCCAGTAATCCATTTCAGATACTCCGTCTTCTCTCAAGCCTGGATTGGTTGCAAGTGTCATATATACTTTTGCCAATAGCATGTTAGCAGCATATTGTTTTGGATACCCTTCACCCGTAACTCCATTCATTAAGTTGATTGCCATTTGAGCATCTTCAATCACCTGTGCATAAATCTCCTTTGAAGTTGATTTTGCTAAGTGAAGATTTTCATTATTTGGTAATGTTGTCCATAAAGGGATGTCTCCCCAAAGTCTTGTTAGAGAAAAATATGACCATGCTCTAACAAAATAAGCTTGCCCCGCTATGTCGTTAAATCCAAATTCATTAGATGATGTAGGGTCTGCAACTGTAACAACATTTTCAATTGCTCCATTACATCTAGCAATTGCAGCATACAGGCCGCTCCACATATTTTGAGAGTCAATATCATAGGTAGGCTTTAATGAAAATAGATTTGCATTATTTACATTATTTACATTATTTCCTCCATTTTTACCTGTGGTAAACAAACCGGAAAACCCATTAACTGCAAAGATTCTTTGCTCTTGAGCTCCATAACTTGTTAGCGCTTGATAAATACCGTCCAGGGCTCCTTTGGCAATGTTAATGTCAGTATAGACTGCATTTCCATCCAAAAATATTGGATCCTCATCTAAATCACATGCCGTAAAGGCAAAACATAAAATTGATAATATTATTATTTTAAAATTTTTCATTTTTCTAAGAATTTAATTTATTAAAAAGTTAAAAGCCAATGTTAAGCCCTAGTATAAATGTTCTTGCATTCGCTCTTCCATTCCAATCTACACCATTAATTAAACCATTGTATAAAAAGCTTGAAATCTCTGGATCATATCCGCTGTAATCAGTTAGAGTAAATAAGTTTTGTCCAGCTACAAACATTTTTAAATTACTAATAGATCTTATTTTGTCAACATCAAAATCATAGCTAATAGTTAAATTACTTAAGCGTAAATAACTACCATCTTCAATGATTCTATCCGTCATCGCAGGCTGACCATTTGTTGTGTATCCAATTCTGGGGTATACATTAGTTTCAAAATCAGGTCTCCATGCAGTGTAATAGGCATCAGGCGCAATATTTAAATAGGTTAGCCCCTCAGCATTTTCTAATTGAAGTAAGTTTCCATTCGCAATGTCATTCCCATAAACACCGTTAAATAGAACTCTTGCATTTAACCTTTTGTAATTAAAGTTTAAATTAAAACCATAAACATAGTCAGGATTTGGGTTCCCAATGAAAGTCCTGTCCTTTAAATCAATAATTCCGTCCCCATTTTGATCCACTATTTTTACATCTCCTGGAACGGCCGCAGAGCCAAAAACCTCAGGTAAAACATCATCAGATTGATATATACCATCCGTTTCAAGTCCATAGAACATACTTGTTTCTTCGCCCTCAACAAATACATTTGCAGGGTATTTAAATAAGTTTCCTCTACTAATATTGTCCCCAAAATAAAACCTTCTTGGTTCACCAACTCCATCGACGTAGAAATCTTCAAGAGCCTGTGATTCAAGATTTGTAATCTCAGTTTTGTTCCACGCTATATTTCCTCCTACACTAAAACTAAAATCTTCTTCAGAGATTAGATTGAAATCAAGTGCAAGCTCAACTCCACTGTTTTTAATCTCTCCTTTGTTTACCAAAATACTTTGAAATCCAGAGGAAGTTGGGATGCTAGATCTTTGTAACAAATCTTTTGTTTTTTTGTTGTAAACGTCCAATGAGCCTGAAACGAAATTATTATTGCTAACAAAGTCATATCCATAATTGAACTGCTCAGTGGTTTCCCAAGTCAAGTCCGGGTTAGCAACATTTTGCAAGGCTATCGGCACATTAGTCCCTCCCGATGCATTTCCATATAGATTACTGGAAACCCCATAATTAGAAAGTGTTCCATAAGATCCAATTCCATGGTTTCCAATCTGTCCCCATCCCATTCTAATCTTTAACTCATCCAGCGGTGTATCATCTAAAAATCCTGATTGATCCACTTGCCAAGCAAAAGCCAATGATGGGAAAAATCCATACTTATTATTTTGTGCGAACTTTGATACCCCATCTCTTCTAAAAGTAGCCGTCATAATCAATTGATTATCCCATGCATAGTTAAATCTTCCAAGCAGTGAAAATATTTGTTGATCTCCTTTTATGAAAGTTAGTGGTTGGGTAGTTACTTGACCAAATGCAGGATTTTCTGTAGTAAATTGTGCAGTAACAAAATCTTCAACAGCATAAATATTATTGGATACATTTCTAACATCATATGTTACCCCTAAAACACTATTAATTCTATGCTTTCTTTTAATTGTTCTATTGAATCTTAGGAAGTTGTTCACTTGAAAGGACGAATTGTTGAGCCCTGTAATTTGTAGGGAGCCATTTGCATTATTCCCTTGCCACGTAGTAGTTCCAAAAAACCTTCTTCGCTCTTTTTCTCTTATATTACCTCCAACTTTTACTTGGTATCTTAGGCCTTGGATTGGCAATTTATAAGTAAGTGCTAAATTACCAACATATCTGCTTTCTTTGGAAATATCTACAAAGTCATTAATCCAAGAGTAGGGATTAGAAATATCTAGATCTTCACCAAAATCTTCAAATTCTTCTGTGATTATTGGCCTGAAAGAGATAAGATTTTTAATAAAACTTTGATTTGCGCTTCCAATTAAATCTCCACCCTCAGCAAAATTCGTGGAGCTCAAATACGCACTCATTCTTGCTTCTAATCTTAATTTGTCATTTAAATCTTGATTGAAATTTATTCTCATATCTCCGCTTTTAAAAGATGAAGTTGGAACAACTCCTTCTTGATTGTCAAATCCTGCAGAAATATAATAATTACCGCCATCTGTCCCACCAGAAGCTGAAGCACCAACCTTTGTGCTAAATCCCTCAGTATATACCTCATCTTGCCAGTGAAAAAGTTGAGCAGGTGTTCCCAATACGACCCCCGTAGACTCAACGCCATATATATCAAGACCATCAACAAAATATCTAGGTCCTAATCCATTGTTTTCATTAACCTCGTTTACATACCTTGCGAATCCATAAGGATCTAAAACATTATATTTTTTTGTTATCATGCGAACAGAGTTGTTTGAAAAAGCTTCAATTTTAACTTTTCCTTCCATTCCCTTTTTAGTGGTAATAACAACCACACCATTAGCACCTCTAGAACCATAAATTGCAGTAGCTGATGCATCCTTAAGAACTTGAATGCTTTCAATATCTCTGGGGTTTATACCAGCAAGTCCATTTTGACTTTCTTGACCAAGATTTCCTACACCTGCAGGTAAAACATCCTCACCAGCAGAAGATATAATTACTCCATCAACTACATATAAAGGTTCATTATTTCCTCTCAAGCTACTTGTTCCTCTAATTTTAACACTGATCCCAGCGCCAGGCGTTGCAGCATTTTGAATTACCTGAACTCCAGCAGCTCGTCCCTGTAGTAGCTGATCAATAGAATTAGATTGATTTGCCACCTCATTCTCTACATCAACAGTTGATAAGGCGCCTGTTAAATCTTTTCTAAGTACTGAGCCATAGCCAACAACAACTACTTCATCAAGCTGCGTCAAATCAGGAATCATCATAATGCTAATATTGTCAGTCTCTGCAACATCAATTTCCTGAGTGGTATAGCCTAAATAAGAAAAAGTTAATTTCTTTGGTAAGTTTGATGGAATACTAATTGTATAGTTCCCATCAAAATCTGTTAAAGCACCTACATTTGAATTTCCAACAGTAATATTTACCCCAACAAGTGGTACATTGTTTTCATCGTTAACAGTTCCTGTTACGATTTTAGATTGAGAAAAAACAAATAAAGGAATCAAAGCAAAAAGAACAAGAATTTTCTTCATGGTTAGTTTTTTAAATTATATATATAGTTTAATTATCTGTATAATGATAATAAATTTTTGATTTAAGAGCATGTTTTTTTTCGAGTTTTTTAAAAATCCTCTTAAATTTTAATAAAAATTAAATAAAAACGCTTAATTAATATATAATTGACAACCTTTAAGGTTCTTCAACGAATAAGTTTCCTGTATTTTTTTTAATAAATTGCATGCATGAATAATTTTTTTAACCCAATTAATTATAAACGGTTGTTTTTTATTTTTCTGTTGTCAATCATAATAGGGGTAATCTTTCTTTTCTTAGAATTCCTTATCGAAAATAGCAGCTCAATACTAGTTTTTGGAGCGATTGGAATGGGCTTATTACTATTTTTTAAATCAAAATTTAAGCCTTAAGCCTATTTCCTTAATGACATTGGGTTTGCAAGGTCAGTGGTAACATAAGAGGCTGGATTTATGTCTTTGATTATTGCTAATACTTTTGTCATTTTTCTTCTTGGAATAATACACCATGAGATAGTGACAGCTCCGTCTCTACCTTTGGCATTTATTTCTGTTACCTTATACCCTTTGCTTCTCAACTCTTTTGCCATTTTTGCTGATTTTGAAGGAGTAAAAACCCGGATCACAACATTTCCAATACCGATAAATTTCTCAATTTGAATGCCTATTATTGTGCCCGCAGCAAAGCCAAATGCATATGCAGCAATCAGTACTGGGTCATCAATATCCTTAATAACTTGAGATACGGCAAGAATCCAAATAGCAGACTCAATTAAACCAATGAAAGCGCCTAAAAAAGGTTTCTTGGAAACTACTAGAGCTCTAACTGTAGTAAGGGATTGGTCAATTAATCTAAGGACAAATATCAATAGTGCAGATAAAAAAAGAGTCATATCAAAAAATTTTTGGTTTCTTCAAAATTATACCATTTCTTGAGGCAATTGATTTAAATTTGTTTTTTTATTCAAAAAAATGATTCGATTAGCTCAAAAGTCAGATTTAGATAGAGTGTTACAAATTACGAGATTATGTGCAAGAGAAATGGAGTCCAGAAAAGTTTTCCAATGGAACCAGCATTACCCTGATCGACAGTCCTTTGTTAATGATATCAAAAATAGTGAACTGTATGTTTATTGTATAAAAGATATGATTATTGGATGTGTTTCAATATGCTCTTTGATGGATGAAGTGTATAGCAAGGTTAGCTGGAAAACCAATGGAAAAAATTCTGTATATGTTCACCGCTTGGCAGTTGACCCTAAGCATCAACAACAAGGTATTGGTAGCAAGCTAATGGACTTTGCAGAAAATGAATCAAAATTGAATGGGATCGAGTCCATACGGTTAGATACTTTCTCTCAAAATAAAGTAAATCAAAATTTTTATGAGCAAAGAGGTTATGTTAAATTAGAGGACATTTACTTTCCCTTGCAAAGTGAACACCCTTTTCATTGTTATGAGTTATTGTTTTGAAAAATAATATTAGTATTTCTGACATTCAAAAACTAGCAATTCCTGCACTAATCTCTGGAATTGCGGAACCTATTTTATCTATAACCGACACTATAATTGTTGGTAATATGTCAGAAAATGCAACGATTTCTTTAGGTGCTGTTGGTATAGTGGGAAGCTTTATATCTATGTTAATATGGGTTTTTGGGCAAACCCGTAGTGTTATTTCCTCTCTTGTCTCCCAGTCTCTTGGAAGTAACAAAATAGACGAGGTAAAATCCCTTCCCGCACAAGGAATTTTTATAATAGTAAGTTGTAGTATCCTCATAATTCTTTTGACATTTTTTAATGCAGAAGGACTGTTTAAGTTTTACAATGCAAGCGGAAAATTATTGGATTTTAGTGTGGAGTATTTTCAAATTCGGGTATGGGGACTGCCTTTTACTCTCTTTACTATTGGAGTGTTTGGAATTTTTAGGGGTCTTCAAAATACTTATTACCCCATGCTAGTTGCCATTAGTGGAACTGTTATAAATATAGTGTTGGATATCATATTAGTTTACGGAATCACAGATATAATTGATCCAATGTATCTAAAAGGAGCCGCTTATGCTAGTTTGATTGCTCAAGTTTCCATGGCGGCTCTTGCAATGATACTATTATATACAAAAACAGAAATTAGCTTGCGATTAACACTTCCGCTTAACCCAAAAATAAAATTATTCTTGGGCATGTTTGGGAACTTAGTAATTAGAACCATAGCGTTAAATATTACTCTGTACTTTTGCAATGCCTATGCTACAAAGTATGGAGATGAGTTTATTGCCGCTTACACAATAGCAATTAATCTTTGGTTTTTAGTCGCTTTCATTATAGATGGATATTCTAGTGCGGGAACTATTCTTTCTGGTAAATTGTATGGGCAAAAATCATTTAAATCTCTTTTGAAATTAAGTATTGACCTTTCTAAAATTGGAATACTGGTAGGGGTGGTGATGTGTCTTATTGGTTTTGTTTTTTATTATCCTCTTGGAAAGATTTTTAATAATGACATAGCTGTTCTTAATGAGTTTTATAAAATATTTTGGATCGTTTTAATAATATTCCCACTTTGTTCTATTGCATTTATTTTTGATGGCATGTTCAAAGGAATAGGCTGGATGAAGGATTTGAGAAATGTACTGCTATTTTCTACAATAATAGTATTTATCCCATCTTTGTTACTATTTGATTATTATGAGTTGGAGCTTTATGGAATTTTTTACGCTTTTACTCTTTGGATTATCGCCCGAGCCGTTCCCTTAATAATAAAATTCAGAAAAACATTTAGCATACTTTCACAAAAGGTGTAAATTTGGGGCTCAAAATTTATAATGTCAAAAGTTAGAATTACCAAAAAATTTAGATTTGAAGCAGCTCATGCCTTATTTGGCTATGACGGTAAGTGTAAAAACATACACGGGCATAATTATAATTTATTTGTTACCGTGATTGGCAAACCGATAAGCAATCCGAAAAATGTGAAGCTTGGAATGGTAATGGATTTTGGTGATTTAAAAAAAATTGTAAATACCACTATTGTCGATAAATTTGATCACTCACTAATTGTTAATGAAAATTCCCCACACAAACAGCTCGCTGAAACACTGATTGAAAACGGCCATAAAATTGTTTTTACTAATTATCAGCCTACCATTGAAGAAATGGTGGTGGATTTTTCCAAAAAAATATCTGCAAATCTTCCAAAAGATATTACCCTTCACTCTTTAAAATTAGAAGAAACCGAAACCTCGTATTCAGAATGGTTTGCTGAGGATAATTAATCTTTTCTATATCTTTGCTTTATATGCTTATGGAAATTCCTAAAGATAAAAAAGTATATTTTGCCTCAGACAATCATTTGGGGGCTCCAAATTCCACGGATAGTTTAATTCGAGAAAAAAAGTTTGTAAAATGGCTTAATGAAATTAAAGAGGATGCACACGCAATATTTCTGCTTGGCGATATTTTTGATTTTTGGTTTGAATACAAAAAGGTTGTGCCAAAAGGCTTTACAAGAACTCTTGGCAAGCTTGCAGAAATTTGCGATGCAGGCATACCAATTTATTATTTTACTGGAAATCATGATATGTGGGTTCAAGACTATTTTCAAAAAGAAATAGGCATGCAAATTATTCGCTCGCCCAAAGAATTTACAATGAACGGGGTTAAATTCTATATTGGCCATGGTGATGGGCTCGGACCCGGTGACTGGTCATATAAATGGATGAAAAAAATATTTACAAATAAATTTTTAATCTGGTGCTTTAAGTGGGTTCATCCTGATGTTGGTGTGAGTCTTGGACAATTTTTATCAAAAGAAAATAAAATTATGTCTGCAGAAAAAGACGCAGTATTCATTGATGAGGAAAGTGAGTGGTTAACAAAATATTGTAAAAGAAAACTTGAGTCTGAGCATTACGACTTTTTTATTTTTGGTCATCGACATTTACCTTTGGATATTAAACTAAATAGCTCCTCAAGATATATTAATCTTGGTGATTGGATTACCCACTTTACGTTTGCTGAGCTTGACGGAAAATCCTTATCTCTAAAAAAATACCAGAGTTAATCTTTTTGAATTTTTTTGTTAAATTCTTTGTGCTCTCTTTGCCCAAAATACATATTTCCAATTAGCTCCATCACCTCTTCAACCATTGTACTTGGCTCTTTTGATTCCAATCGAAAGCTTTTCCCGCTCATGCTAAGTAGTTCGTTTTCTTTACATGACAGGTCAATCGCTGTGGCATAATAGTATCTTAGCACATAATCTAAAGTGTAGTTGCTGTCTTTATACTTTTCTTTGAACAGCAATGAATCCGATACTGTAGTTTTTAAGATCCTGAACCCCTTTTCCATTTTACTATTTTTTACATATACTTTCATTTCCGGTAATTCTTGCGCGCTGACAAAGGCTGTAAAAAGGAGAATAAATAAAATTGTAATCCTCATTGTTAAAAGATGGTATTAATAGAAAAAATGAACTGTCTAAGAGATGCAGGCTCGTAAAATCTATTTCCAAAAGCATTCGTTCTGATGTTGTCATAATACTTTTCATCAAATAAATTTCTTATCTGCAATCCAAGGTTTAGTGAAAATCCTTTTATGTTAAAATTATTTTTTACTGCAATATTTGCAAGCGCATAAGAAGGAACTTTAACTTCATTGTTATTGTCTGCAAACATCGAGCTAACCTGTTTGAAATCTAACTTAAAGTTGAACCCATTTTTATTGTACAGCCATTCAAACTCCACATTGGATTTAGGGATTCCAGCAAGTTCTCCTCTGACTCCTTGGTTCTCAAATTCATATTTGGCTTGCGTGTAGGAGGCCTTAACAATATGGTGCTTTCCCAATCTGTGATTTCCTTCAAATTCAATACCATATCTCTTAGAAAGACCCAAGTTTTTATAAAAATTCATGCCCTCAAAACCTTCTAATTCATACCTGACTATCTCATCTTTTGTGTCAATATGAAATGCCGTAAAACTATATGAAAGTCTTCGAGTCGACTTTCTATACCCTATATCAAATCCATTGGAAACCATAGGAGATAATTGATTGTTAAAGCCAGATCCATCAGGATTTGCAGACAACTCGCTTAGAGAAGGAGTTTCATAGGAGCTGCCGTAATTTGCATATAACTCATCGTTTTTATTAAGATTATATATAAACCCAATATTTGGGGAGTAGGTACTTAACCTGCTTGAGTAATCAACATACTGCTGGTCCAAACCAAAATTATCATCCATAGAAATTTGATGCACATCAAACCTAACTCCAGCTTGTAGACTATATTTTGGTTTGTTCAATGATCCTAATGCAAACATCCCATATGAATCAAATGATTCTAATTGATCCATAGCCATTTCTCCTTTTACTCCTTCATTATTTTGAAACCTTTTTCTGTCATCTGCCTGGCTCTGTGCAGACGCACCAAACATCCACTCAAATTCATTAAATCGACTATTTAAACTCAATTCCAACCCTGCAAAATCTCTATTAAGCTCCACATAGCCGCCGTTTGTAAATGGTAGCAATCCAATAAAATCTCTATTGCTATAATATAAGCTTGATTTCACTGTTCCTGCTGCAGTTTTCCAATCTAAGGCAAGCCCAGCTTGTAGCTGTTTTACTGACTCTTGAGCATCAAATAAAACATTTCTATCTCTTGCTTGGGTGCTATTTTCATTAACAGATTCTATGGTCAAACCCCCAGGATCAAAAGCATAGGGACTATCAAAATAAAGAGAATTAATTTTTAATTTCACTTTTTCTAGATCTATCGTGTGCTTAAAAAAGAATGATTTATTTTTATAGCTACTGTGCTCCCTGTATCCATTGCTTTCTGCCTGGGATATGCGTAAAATTGTAGAAGATTTGTCTCTTTTTTTTGAATAAGTAGCTTCCTTTGTTTTGTAGCCATGAGTGCCAAAAGAAAGCTTCAAAAAAACACCTTGAACCGAAGAAAGCTCTGAAAATGTATTCACATATACTACCCCACCAGAGGCATTTCCATGCCTTGTTGAAGAAAGACTTTTTAATATTTCAATATTTTGAATTAAATCAAAAGGAATATTATCAACCTGCGATTGACCGTCGGGTGTAGTAAGAGGGATATCGTCTAAAACAATTTTAATTCCACGAATCCCAAAAGCAGATCGAGCACCAAACCCCCTAATAGACATTCGATTGTCCTGAGCTTGGTTTTCACTATTTGTTACCCAAACGGACGGTGAAAATTCAATCGCATCTTGAAAATTAATTGGTCTAATTTCATTTTCCTTATACGAAATATTAGAAACAGTTAAAGCCGGATTACTTTGGTTAATCAAAACGCTCTTAAGCTGAACCGTTTCCAGCTCAAGGGTGTCAGAATTAAACCCTAATAAATTGACCTGGAATAAAAGTGCAAATAAAATTATAAAGTATTTACTCATTCATGTCTTTTGTTAGGTCTAGTTTTCTAAAGTTAGGGAATTTAATAGAAGTAAAGCCAACCGTTAATATGGTCATCAGTCCTCCAAATACAACAGCTGGCACTGTGCCCATCAATTTTGCTGTCACTCCGCTTTCAAATGCCCCTAACTCATTAGAAGAGCCGACAAAAATTGAATTTACTGAGGCGACTCTTCCCCTAAACTCGTCTGGTGTTTTTAGCTGTAATATCGTTTGACGAATAATCATGGAAACACCATCTGTTAAGCCATACATAAATAAGGCAAATACTGAAAGCCAAAATATATCGGAAACCCCAAATAAAATAATCGATAGCCCAAAGCAGAATATCGCGACAAGAAGTTTCTTACCAGCATTTTTTGTAAGTGGAATATGAGCAGATGCTACCATCATTAAAACGGATCCAACAGCCGGCGCTGCCCTTAAAATTCCAAAACCCTCTGAGCCAACGTCAAGAATATCTTGCGCATAGATTGGAAGTAGTGCAATAGCGCCTCCAAATAATACTGCAACCATATCCAAAGACAATGCAACAAGAATGGACTTGGTCTTATACACAAAATTTAGTCCCGCCTTCAGGCTTTGAATAATAGGCTCTCCAATTTTTGGATTCAGTATTGGTTTCTTTTTAATAAAGCCAATTAATAACAGTCCTACAATAATAGTTGCAAGGACAATTCCCATAGAATTGTGTACTCCAATCCATGCAATACAAAACCCTGCAAATGCTGGGCCCAGCACAATGGCTAATTGCCAGGTTGAGCTACTCCAAGTTGCTGCGTTGGGATATACCTTTTTTGGAACAATTAGAGCAACTAATGAGAATATGGTAGGCCCTATGAACGCCCTAATAAATCCGCCTAGAAAAACCAAAATATAAATACCAATTAATATTTGTGAGTTTTCATAATTGTCATAAACATAAGGGCTGGTAATAAAATAATAGCCTGCAGCAACAATAAAAAATGCAGTTACGCAGTACACGAACAGTCGTTTTTTTTCTCTTTGATCAACAATGTGTCCAGCAAACAAAGCCATTGAAATTGCGGGAATCACCTCTATTAATCCAATGAGTCCAAGTGATAAAGGATCTTTGGTAAGGCTATAAACTTCCCACTCAACTATTATAAACTGCATAGACCAGCCAAATACCAATATAAATCTTATCACAAGAAAAATATTAAATTCTCGAAAACGTAATGCCGCGTATGGATCTAGTTTTTCTGTCAAATTATCTGCTTAATTCTATTGCTTGATCAATCAAATATTTTGCCTCTTTTTGCATCTCTGGAACTGTGAGGTGAACAAAGTCTTTATAATCTGGATGTAAAACCAGCAGGTTCATAGAACTAACTTTTGCTCCGTAATTTAACTCTAATATGTACTTATAAATATTCTGCTGTAGAGCATATCTGTTAAAACTGTTATCCTCAACATGTGATAGGCCCTCTAATCCGTGTTTGAAATCTTTTAACAATAAATTGCCTTGCTGATCAACCAGTTTTGTAGAGCGCTTCCAGTCAAAAATAAATACATCGCCGTTGTTTTTTTTATAAACCATGTCGACAGTTCCTGCTATAGATGCACTAGCATCGAATATTCTCCACTCAGTCCTGTAAGGATTTAGAGCTGGGTATTTGTCATGAAAATTTTTAAAAAACGAAAATTCAATTGGGTAATCTTGATGGAGCTTTTCATTATAGAAATCTTCTATTTTTTCGTGTAAAAGCGTGCCTTTTTCAGCAGCATCTTTTCTCTTTTCTTCCCACTTGTTTAATATATGATTAATTGCTTGTGTTAAAGATTCTTCATCAATGATAACTCCATCTCGCGTGAGTTTTTCCACTGCCTTTCTCTTTGCCCAATAGCCACTATCGAATTCAGCAAAAAATTTATCAATTATTCCAGTGACAGAAAACCTTAGCTTTTGCCCATCTACAAAATACTCGTGCTCTTTCTCATCAAAGCTAATTCTAACATCATTATCGTGCCTGTTCTTATTTTCTAGCAATCTAATTATATTTAATTTCTGTTTTCATTTTTGAAAAATTTCTGAACATTTCCATAACCCCACAATATTTATTGATTGACAAATCAACAGCTTTTTCAACCTTCTCTTTTTCAACATCACCTCCAAAAAAATGGTAAACTACAGTAACCTCATCATAATATTTAGGGTGCTCCTCTGTTAATCTAGCCACAGTGTTAATCTTGAAATCGTCTAGCTCCACTTTCATTTTTTTTAAAATTGCTATTATGTCCAAGCCAGAGCAAACAGCAAGAGAAGAAAGCATCATAGCTTTTGGAGATGCTATTTTTTCTTTACCCTCTTCTGATGTTCCAAGAATAGTGGAAACTCCATTTGGGCCAATACAATCAAACTGTGTCGTGCCTTTTTTCCAATTTGTAATCACTGTGTTTGTTTTCATATTTTTATTATGTTGAAAGGACAATTACAAATTCCCCTTTAGGTTTGTTTTTTTCAAAATGATCAATCGCTTGTGATAATGTTCCCCTAATGGTCTCTTCAAATTTCTTAGAAATTTCCCTGGAAACGCTAACTTGTCTTTTTGTTCCAAAGTACTCAAAAAAATCTTTTAATGTCTTTATAAGTCTGTGAGGGGATTCGTAAAAAATCATTGTTTTCTTTTGTGTTGCAATTTCTTTTAGTCTTTTAGTTCTTCCTTTTTTAGCGGGAAGAAATCCTTCAAAAGAAAACTTTTCACACGGGAATCCAGAATTAATAAGTGCTGGGATAAGTGCTGTTGGTCCTGGTAAACACTCGACTTCAATATCATTTTCAACACATGCTCTGATCAAGGAAAATCCTGGATCAGAAATTCCAGGTGTTCCAGCATCACTTATTATGGCTCCTGTCTTACCTTGCTTAAGACCACTTACAATATTGTTAACCTTTGCATGCTCATTATGCATGTGAAAAGATTGCATTGGTGTGCTTATTTCATAATGACTCAAAAGCTTAGAAGAGGTGCGAGTGTCCTCAGCATAAATTATATCAACCGTCTGCAAAGTGTCAATTGCCCTGATGGTAATATCTTTGAGGTTTCCTATTGGCGTTGGAACTATAAATAGCTTACTCATTGAAAATCTTTAAATTATATTTGTATAACGTTATTATCAGCTTGTTTTTTTACTAAATTTATTTGCTTTAAATTAGGGCTGTTATAAGCTATCAACTTTTCTAAATTTACAAAATGTTTCTTGAAAATACTTTAAACTTTGACAAACAAACAGGCTGGATTGAAGTAGTTTGTGGATCTATGTTTTCAGGTAAAACCGAAGAGCTGATTCGTAGAATTAAAAGAGCTCAGTTTGCAGGTCTAAAGCCTGTCATCTTCAAACCTAAAGTTGATACTAGAGATGGAGAAAAAAAAGTTGTTTCACATGATAACTCCATCATACCATGTGAAATGGTGTCACAAGCAAATGAAATTTACAAGATGGCTGAAGGCTGCAGAGTGGTTGGAATTGATGAAGCGCAATTTTTTGATGATGAAATCACAGAGGTGTGCAACAGCTTAGCCAACAACGGCGTGAGAGTTATCGTGGCAGGTTTGGATATGGATTACGAGGGCAGGCCGTTCGGGCCAATGGCAAACTTAATGGCTACTGCTGAATATGTCACAAAAGTACATGCTATATGCCCCGAAACTGGGGGCTTGGCTCAATACAGCCATAGAAAAACAAAGAGTAGTGACCTCATTGTTCTAGGTAAGGAAGCAGAATATGAACCGCTAAGCAGAGCCGCATATTTCAAGAGAAAGCAAAAGAAAAAAAAGTAAAACTGACTAGCTTGAAAACTGTCCTTGAAATCAACTTACAATCACTCGAATATAATTTTAATAAAATTAAATCTTTAGTAAAGCCAACGACTAAAACTATGGCTGTGGTTAAAGCTAATGCATATGGATCTGAAATGATTGCTGTAGCTAAAAAATTAAACAAATTAGGAGTTGACTATTTTTCCGTAGCATATGCAAAAGAGGGGGTTGAGCTAAGAAATGCTGGGATAAAAACCCCTATTCTTGTGCTAATACCACAAACTGGCTCTTTTGATGAAATCACTAATTTTGATCTAGAGCCAAGCATCTATTCCTTTCATTTTTTAAATAAATTCATTAAATACACCCACGAAAAAAATATTTCAAATTATCCAATACATTTTAAAATTAACTCAGGCTTAAACCGAATTGGGTTTAAAGAAGAAGAAATTGAAAAGGCCCTTGAGTTAGTGTCAAGTTCTAACAGATTTTTTATAAAGTCTATTTACTCTCATTTGTCTGCCAGCGAGGATCTAAATGAAAAAAAGTTTACCCTTAAACAAATTAAAAGCTTTGAAAAATCCGTTGAAAAAATTTTGCCTAAGTTAAGTCACAAGCCCATTCTTCATATGTCCAACACCTCTGGGATAATCAATTATCCTAAATCTGAATTTGACATGGTAAGATGCGGTATTGGTTTATACGGTTTTTCAAATAAACTTTCCATTGATCTTAAACCAGTGCACAAGCTGCTAAGTACCGTGTGTCAAATAATTGATGTGTCAAAAGGAGAATCGGTTGGTTACAATAGGGCTTATATTGCAAAAGAAAAAGCCAGGGTGGGTATCATTCCGTTAGGGCATGCGGATGGTATTAGCCGGTCCTTTAACAAAGGCGGTTATGTTATAATTAATGAAAAGAAATGTAAAATTGTTGGTAATGTGTGTATGGATGTAATCATGGTAAATTTAAATGACACTGTAGCAAGTGAAGGCGATCAAGTTGTAATATTCGATGAGAAAGATACTGCTGAAAACTTTGCAGAAAGCGTTGGAACAATATCTTATGAAGTTTTAACGAATTTATCAGCAAGAATTAAAAGAAAAATTATTAGCTAGCTAGTCAAGTTCTTTTTCAACGTGATAAATTACATTTCTTTCAGCTAAATAATTATTAATAAATTCAAAATGAGATCCTAGATACTCAGGAGGAGATATCCCTTTCTTTATGTATAAGCCCTCTGCTAAAAGATTAACAGCAGCGGTACACGTATACCCAGTAGTTCTTGCCATTGACATTGTCTTGTCCTGAAATCTGTCTAACAAATAATAAGTATATGTAACTTTAGTTCCTTTCTCCTCACCTGAGATTTTGATCCTCATCACCGTAAAATCTTCATCCTCTTTCTTCATTTCCCACATAGGGAAAAGCAATCTTGCTGTCAAGTCAATGGGCTTAATTTTTTTACCATTAACATTAACTTCTTCTTTGGAGAAATACCCGCAAGCCCTTAGTACTTTCAAATACTCAACACATCCTGGATATCGAAGGGTTTTCTCAATCATATTTGGAACATGATTCATGGTATTAATAAGTGTTCTTAACCCGTCAGAGTTCCAACTTTCTAAAGTTCCAACACCATCAAAATCAATTAGCTCAGTATCAGAAAGTGCCTCTTTGATAACCAACTGGTTGTTTTGTACGTATCTTGCTGGACGCGTATACTCTTCTATTACATCAATTGGTGAGAAAACTGCTTTGTATTCAAATGGCCATTCTCTAATTTTTGGAAGCCCTCCGACGAGACATTCATAATTATTAATCTTCATACTCTGATCATGATAAGAAAAAATGATATTTCCCATTCCTGGCGCTACACCACAATCCATAATTGCTGTAACATTATTTTCTTTGGCAAGTTGATCTAAAGCAAACGGGTCTTCAGGAAAAAAAGATATGTCAACGACATCTTTTTTGGACAAAATTACCTGTTTCATTGTTTCAAAACCCATGTCACCTGGAAGTGCGCCAACAACTACATCAAAATCTTTTACAACATTTTTAATTTTAGCAGGCTCTTGTAAATCCAAGCACTTTTTGTGGATGTTTTTAGAAGAGATTTTGTCTAGGTTTTTTTGTGAATAATCTACAGAAGTCACATTAAAGTTTGTAGATAAATCTTCAGCGATTACCCTGCCGACTAAACCACAACCTAAAACAATAATTTTTTTCATTTAATCCTCCATTGAGAAATCTTCCATAAACTTGGTAGTGTACTTTCCTTCTAAATAAGATGGATGTTCCATTAGCTTTCTATGAAATGGAATAGTTGTATGAATTCCTTCAATCACAAATTCATCTAATGCTCTCTTCATCTTATTAATTGCTTCTTCCCTGCTTTGTGCAGTGGTAATTAGTTTGGCTATCATGGAATCATAATTCGGAGGAATCGTGTAGCCCGCATATACATGTGTGTCTACTCGCACGCCGTGTCCACCGGGAATATGAAGGTTAGTGATTTTTCCAGGCGAGGGCCTAAAATC
>OCZA010000131.1_pt1 | contig 26283 bp, 28 predicted proteins | sample 1539021 | NCBI WGS metagenome assembly OCZA01 (sample SAMEA2619376, study PRJEB22493) | marine metagenome | biome: marine biome (ENVO:00000447); feature: surface water layer (ENVO:00002042); material: "saline water (ENVO:00002010), including plankton (ENVO:xxxxxxxx)" | depth 5 m | reverse complement strand
GTAACCATAAAGTGTTGCGCCCTCAAGGCAATTTCTCTTTTAAGCTGAAGCTTTTCCAATTCAACATCAATTAATGACGCGCCTCTTCTTCTGTTGGATATATTGATGTGCTTCAGACTCAAAAACTCTTTCATAGTAAGTTTCTTTTCATCACCAATTGGATGATTCTTTCTATGCGCGCAAACGAATTCATCTTCAAATATTAGATCATGTTTTATATCTTTAGATCTTGGGATAACTGGATCAACAACAAAGTTCAATTGATTAGTTGCAAGAGCATGAATAAAATCTTTTCTATCAAATTGATAACTCTCAATAGAAACTTTAGGTGCAATGGTTTTTATCTTTCTTAGAATATAAGGAAGAACTCTCTCTTCTGAAATATCACTTAGAGAAATTCTAAAAGTTAGTTCGCTCGTTTCAGGATTAAATTCATCTGGCTCATTCACACTTTTTTGCATTAAATCTAGAGCTTTTTTAACATCCAAAATAATGTTTTCAGTTTTCTGGGTAGGGGTCATGCCTGAACCTGTTCTGATAAAAAGATCGTCTTCAAACTTTACTCTTAAACGAGCAAGAGCATTACTTACAGCAGGCTGGGTTATTCCAACAACCTCAGCTGCTTTTGTAAGACTTCCTTCTGTATATATTGCGTTAAGAACTACGAAAAGATTTAAATCGAACGAACTTATTTTCATAATTTATTAGACATATATAGATTTGCTTTCTACTTAAAGTTATCATGATAACAATATATTTGTAATATTCACAGTATTTATAATGTACTGTAAGTCAAACCATAGTGGGGATAAAAATGAGTATGAATATTAGACCTGAAGCCCAAGATTTATTAGAGAGAGTTTCAAATTTCCTTGAAAGTGAGGTTGCTCCTAATGAAGCTAAATTTCATGAACAAATAAAAACTGATGAAGACAGGTGGAATTATTTTCCTGAGATTGTTGAGGAGCTAAAAGATAAAGCTAAATCCCAGGGACTATGGAATCTTTTTTTACCAGAGAGTGAATTTGGAGCAGGCCTTACAAATTATGAATATGCCCACCTTGCTGAGCAAATGGGAAAATATAGTATGGGTTCAGAGGTTTTTAATTGTTCTGCTCCTGATACGGGCAATATGGAAGTTATAGCAAGATATGGCAATGAAAAACACCAAGAAGAGTGGCTGCAGCCGTTACTTGATGGTGAAATAAGATCATGTTTTGGTATGACAGAGCCAGGCGTTGCATCGTCTGATGCAACAAATATGCAAGCAACAGCTACATTAGATGGCGACGAATATGTAATTAATGGAGAAAAATGGTGGACTTCTGGTGCTGGAGATCCAAGATGCAAAATTATGATATTTATGGGCGTTACCAACCCAGATAATGCAAAACATCAAAGACATTCTATGATTCTAGTCCCCATGGATGCAGAAGGTTTAGAAGTTCAAAAAATGATGCATGTTTTTGGCTATGATGATGCTCCTCATGGGCATGCGCATATTAAATTTAATAATGTAAGAGTTCCAAAAGATAATTTACTTCTCGGAGAGGGAAGAGGGTTTGAAATTGCGCAAGGAAGATTAGGGCCTGGAAGAATCCATCATTGTATGAGGGCTATTGGTGTTGGTGAGAGAGCTCTTGAATTGATGTGCACACGTGGAATAGATCCAAATAAAAATGCATTTGGTAAGCCATTGGCTCAACTTGGCGGTAATTTTGATCATATTGCTGACTCAAGAATTGAACTTAATGCAGCAAGACTGTTAACACTTGATGCTGCTCACAAGATGGATACGGTTGGAAATAAAGTGGCTGCAAGTGAGATTGCACAAATTAAAGTCATGGTTCCAAACATTGTTTTGGATATAATTGACAGGGCGATTCAAATACATGGCGGCGAAGGGGTTTCACAGTTAACACCGTTAGCGTCTATGTTTGCTCATATGAGAACTTTAAGGCTTGCCGATGGGCCGGATGAAGTTCACAGAAGGGCAGTTGCAAGGTATGAGTTAGGTAAATATATAATTAAGTAAATTATTTTTTGACTCTGTAGCTCAGTTTGGTTAGAGTGCTTGCTTGACATGCAAGAGGTCGCTGGTTCAAGTCCAGCCAGAGTCACCATTAAAGGGAGTTTTTATGTTTTTCAAATTTTTATTTTTATTTGGTTTATTTATTAGTTTTAATCTTAGTGCTGAAAACTTAGAAATTAAAGATCCAAATGAATTAGGCGTTAGCCAAATAAATATAGATAATTTATTTAACTTATCTTTTAAAGATGACTCTACTCAATCAGTTGCGCTCCTCAAAAATGGTTATCTTATTGGTGAAAGATATGCAGATGGTTTCAATAAAGATTCATATGGCACTTCTTGGTCAATGGCAAAGAGTTTTTATGCAGCTTTAATCTTAATTTCCATTGATAAGGGCGAAATAAAAAGTCTTGATCAAAAAGTTTATGACTTCTTACCTTATTTTGATGATGACAGATCAGTCATAACAATTAGGCAGATTTTAAATATGTCTAGCGGATTAGAATATCCAGATCATCAACACGAAACCATGTTCTTTAGAAAAGATCATTTGAAATATTCTAGAAATGTGAAATTAGAAAAAGAGCCAGATACTTTATTTGAATATAACAATGTCAATTCCATGCTCTTGGGTGAGGTGCTAGAAGTCGCTACAGGAAAGAAAGCCGATATTCTTTTAGAAGAAAGAATTCTAAATAAGATAGGGATTGAGAAAAAGACCCTTTGGCGAGATGAAGCCCAAAACGTTCTCACTTACTGCTGCATTGATATGTCAGCTAGAGATTATGCTAAGTTCGGACAATTATTCTCAAATGGCGGTACTTGGAATGGCGAGCAAATCATTTCAAAAGAACTAGTTGATGAAACCTTCAAATATGTTTGGGATACACCTAACTGGTGGACTGATGAGAAAAGGGGTTACTCATTGCATTGGTGGGTATCAAGATACACCGAGGAATCAAATATTTTTAATGCCAGCGGAAGATTTGGTCAATACATTTTTGTTGATCCAAAAAATGATATTGTTTTTGTAAGAATAACTAAATACAAGCCCTCAGAAGGATCTGTTCAAAAATGGGGAAATCTTTCATGGTTAAGCGTACTCAACAATGTAGAATTCTTGATTTGGTTTTATCAAAAGCTAGAAAAATGGGGATTAATTTCAATAGAGGCAAAGGAGGGAAGTGAAGTTACGGTTATTACACCAAATACAGATAGAGATGGAGCTTCTAAAGAATTTTATGAAAACTACAGTTTAGTGTTGGACGCTATTGATGAATTATCTTCTTAGTTAAAGCCAAACAAAAAGTATCATCGGTATTGAAGTTAACACTATAAGGATGTCTATCGGTAACCCAAGCCTCCAGTAGTCAGAGAACTTATAATTACCTGGACCCATTACCAAAGTATTACATTGGTGACCAATAGGCGTTAAGAAAGCACAACTTGCTCCAACTGCAACCACCATGAGAAATGGCTCTAAAGGCTGTCCCAATTGAACGGCTATATTTACAGAGAATGGAGCCATTATTACTGCTGTTGCAGCATTATTAATTACATCAGTTATCAACATCGTTATTACTAGAATGATCATCAAGAGCCAAAAGACATGAAGGTCTCCAGCTAAAGATACAACTCCTCCTGCTATCATTTCAGTAATACCAGTTGATTCCAATGCTTGTCCAATTGGAATCATTGCTGCAAGCATAATAACAATTGGCCACTCAATATGCCTATAGAGATTGCTTTTAAGTATCTTTATACCCACAAACCCTAATACGCATAAAAGGAAGGCTGTAAGAACATTAATTACATTGAAGGCAGTAAGTAAAATAGCACTTGTAAAGAAAATTACTGCCTTTAAAAACCTACTTCTGCTAGGAAGAGTCGATATCTCTCTTGATCTAATTGGCATTAGACCAAGATGATTTATTTTTGCAGAGACATCCTCCTTATCTGGGTCTCTAACCCCTAAAAGCAAAACGTCTCCAACTTTAAACATTTGCTTGGAGAGTCTGGTTCTAAATCTGGCACCCTTTCTCCACATACCTAGCAAAAATAATTCCTCATATGCTAGTTTCATTAAATAATTCTGCTTTCTTCCAACAAGTCTAGATCCTGGGGTAATAACTACTTCTATTTCATCAATTAACTCCTCTTTGAGATTATGAGAAGTCTCAGCAATCTTCAGGCCAAACCTGTCCTGAATAGATGAGATAAGATTAGGTGAAACTTTCATTACCAAGTGTTGATCAACTCTTATTTTTGAATTATTTCCAACTTTAGATACAGCTCCTTTTTCATTAACAAGTCCAAGAATTTCGGTTTCATTTCCAGCTTTTTTAATAAAGCTTGAGAATGTTAGCCCAATTGCATTGCTCCCCTCTGGAACAACTAGCTCAAATAAGAAGTTATCTAGGTCTATTAGATTATTTGTTTTTGCAAGTTTTCTTTTTGCAACGAGTTTGCTGCTTATTAAACCAATAAAAATTATGCTTAAAAAGCTTACAAGTAAACCCACATAAGAGAAATCAAAGAAATTAAATGCTTCCCCAGTATAGCTTTCTTTAAATTCAGCAATGATAATATTTGGAGGTGTGCCAATAAGTGTATTCATTCCTCCTAAAATTGAAGCAAACGCAAGAGGCATAAGAAATTTTCCGGCATGCCATCCCATTTTTTGACAAGTTGATAGAGTGATTGGAAGCAGAAGTGCCATTGCACCAATATTATTAATGAATGAAGAAAGGATGGCTGCAATGAACATTATAAGAAATAAAAACTGTGTCTCGCTTGGAGAAAATCTTCCAATAATATTTCCTGTAACAGCTGATAAACCAGCATCTTGAAGACCTTTACTTATAAGTAAAACTAATGCAACTGTTATAACTGCTGGATGAGAAAAGCCAATAAAAGCATTTTCAATTTTTATAATATCAAAAAGTATTAGCAACGCTAAGGCGCCAAGAGATACATAGTCATATCTATATTTACCTGAAATAAAAAAGACTAAAAGTCCAATTATTACAATGGACAGAATTAATTGATCATTCACTATTCTTAGGAAGAGACTCTACAAAAATGGATGAAGATGGATATGCAAATTCCGAATTATTAGATTCGACAATTTTAATTATATTTTTAATCAACCTATGCTTAATCTTTTTGAAGTCGGAAAAGCCACAAACATCTGAATAGCAGATTACGCCAACATCTATTGAGCTTGCACCAAGCTCATTAATTGTTACAAGATGTTCTTGATTAGGATTATCTACAAAGTCATCAGATTCTTTAATATGACCGGAGATCTGATCACAAATCTTTTCTAAATCCTCTAGAGAGGTTGAATAAATTAGATTTATTACCCAATTAATTCTTCTATATTCCATGTTGCCATGGTTAATTAGCCTCATATCAGACAAATCTTTGTTTGGAATTATCATTGGAGCTGTATCAAAAGTTTTAATAATTGTTGAACGAAAACCTATAGTATCAACAACTCCATGAAGCTGTCCTGGAACTTCAATTCTATCTCCAGGCTGGAATCTGTTCTCTCCAATAATTAAGATTCCTGAAATTAGGTTTTTAAAAAAGTCTTGAGCTCCAAGAGCAACTGCAACTGAGAATAAACCTAAACCAGCTACCAAAGGACCAATTTGAATTCCGAAAAGTTCAAGAATTATAGCAATACCAATAATCCAAATTATTACCCTTGAAGATCTTTCTAACCATATTTGCATTGACTCTGTTAGCCAAGAAGTTGATGACATGGCTGTAAATACAGGATGTATTGAGTTTGCCAATGCAGAGAATATTGTAAAAATAATTAAAGCTTTAACAATATTTGAAGATATATCGCCAGCAACACCCTCGAGAGGCAAAATCATTGTTACTACGTATATACCAATAGTTACAGGAACATAGCTTAGAGGTTTTTTTACTGCTTTTAAGATTTCGTCATCTAACTTAGATTCTGTGCTTTTTGCAAGCTTTTCTATAGACGAAATAACGACAGTAACAACAAAGCCTCTGAGAAGAAAAGATAATAATAAGACGGCAATAGAAACAATAATTTTGGTCATACTTACGCCAAGTAAACCGTTTATCCAAACTTCATTTAAAATTGTTAAAAAGTTATCCATCATCTATACCTAAAAGCTCATTGTATCTATTTGCATCTATATTTCCACCTGACAGAATAGTGAGCACTTTTTTATTTTGACAAATCTCTTTATTTTGAAGTATGCAAGCCAAGCCAATAGCTCCACTGGGCTCAACAATTAGATCAAATTCATCATAGAGAATCCTCATAGCTTCAATAATATATTTATCATTTGCTGAAAGACCTTTAGTATTTAGAGCAGAATTTATTCTGAAAGTAATTTCACCAGGTTGTGGGTTTTCAAGCGCATCACAAATACCATGTTTTTCACCTTTAATTGAGACTATTTTTTTTTGTATGAATGATTTTTCATGATCATTCCAGTCTTTTGGTTCGGCAGTATAAAGTTGACAATTACGTAAGCTATTTTTCAAAACAATTCCTGTGCCCGCAGCTAAGCCTCCACCACTGCAACAAACAACTGACATATCAAATTCCGTTTCTACCTCATCCATTACTTCCAGAGCAGCAGTTCCTTGACCATATATTACATTTAAATCATCGAAAGGTTTTATAAGCTTTCTTCCTTCTTCCAAGGCAATGTTAGATCCAATTTCTTCTCTGTTATCTTTATCTCTATCATAAAAAATAACCTCTGCACCATACTCTTGTGTCTTGAGGATTTTTACTTTTGGCGCATCAGATGGCATAACAATTTTTGCAGTGGTCCCGAGTTCTCTTGATGCATATGCAATCCCTTGAGCATGATTACCTGATGAGAAAGCAACTACTCCTCTAGATTTTTCTTCTTCAGAGAGTGCTGATATGGCTGAAGAAGCCCCTCTTAATTTAAACGAACCTGTTTCTTGAAGGCACTCAGCCTTGAAGGTTATATCAACATTTAAGGCTTTGTTTATGCTTATACTGGAAAGAACAGGAGTTTGGTAAATAATCTCGGAAATCCTAGAGAAGGAATCTTGAATTTTTCCAAGTTCTTTTTTAAGTTCTAACAACTATTGCTTGACCCTATCTTTAATAAAATAAGGAAGATAGACCAAGTAAAATGCAGCAAGTGCAATTGGAAGAGTATATACAATATGCATAGGTGGATCAGGCATAAAGTCCATAATACTTCCGCCAGCTGGTTTACCAGCTAGATACCAAAAGTTAGCAGGCTCACCAAGAATAATATTGATGAAGTATATTGGGATAGCCAAAAGTAAGGTAAATGCTATAACTCTGTTCATTTCATTGAAGTATGGTCTTTGGTTCAGAGCAATAACTGCATAAAAAACACCAAAAAGAATTAAACCATGGCCATAGAAGAACATAAGGAAATTCATACTTGGGAAACCATAAGGAATATCTGGAGTTAGAAGCGCCATTGTTGCCCCGGCAATTCCCCAAAAGAATGCACAATTAAAAAAGAACTTGCTTCCTCCAAGAAGATAAATTGCAATAAAGATTAGGGAAAAGTCACACATATGGAATGGTAGTACTTCCTTCCAGCTATAAGGCTCAACAACAAGATAAAGATCGCTATATGGAGAAAAGAAAGTATGAAAAATCGCTAGATATCCAATAATCCTTCCAATTAATTCTTTTTTTGCAGGCAAATACTTATTAATAATTTTTGGAAAGGCAATCATAACGGCAAAAATAAATGCAAGACTTACTATGTGCGTTGTTCCAAATAAAATAAACTGTGGTCCTTCCATATTCTCCTCCAAACTTTAACAAAAAGTATTGAATTGGTTCCCATGGACAATTATAGTATTTTTAAACTCATTTTACATACAGGAAAAAAATTGTCACAAGATTGTCTTCTTCTCAATGGGAACGGAAAACCAGTAAGCTTTTTTCCGCTTTCCGTTATAAATTGGAAAACAGCTATAAAGCTTTTACTTGCAAGAAATGTTATTTTAATAAAATCATATGATGACCAGTATGTGAGATCACCATCAATTTCAATTGAGCTTCCAAGCATTCTTATGCTTAAAAGATTTCATAAATTCCATAATTATGTAAGGTTTTCAAGATCAAATGTTTTTTTAAGGGACATCTATACATGCCAATATTGCCAAAATATCTTTTCTAGGAATGAATTAACTCTTGATCACGTAATTCCAAAATCTAAAAATGGACCAACTAATTGGGAAAATGTTGTTACGTCTTGTAAATCATGCAATTCTGCAAAAGGATCAACTCTACAGAAGCCAATTAGGGAACCATTTAAACCTAGTTTTTCACATCTACTAAATGGACACAAAATAGATGAGAACACTTTTCCAGATAGCGAATGGGCAAAGTATATATTTTAGATATTATTTTTAATGATTTGATCTGTTAGGATTGCAGGCAAAATTTTTGGATTTTCGAAACCAGGCTCCCAATAAACATAGAAAGGCACACCTGATCTCCCATATTTTTTTAAAGATCTTGTTATAGCATCGTTTCTATTAGTCCAGTCAGCTTTAATATATTCGATATTCTTTTCTTCCAAAAGACTTTTAAAATTATCTTTAGAAAAGGCTGTTATTTCATTACTTTGACAAGTTATGCACCAAGCAGCTGTGAAGTTTATAAAGTAAGGTTGATTTTTATTTCTTAGATCATCTTCAATACCTTCATACCACTCGGTAGCAGAACCAATTATTATATTTTGCTTAGTCTCAACATTGTCATCTTCTGGAAGGAAAAAGATAATAGTAAAAATTGATATACCAAGAAATATAATCTTGTTTATTGTCTTGTAGTTTTTTTGAAAGACCCAAAAGTTTAGTGCTAATAATAACCAACCAATCAATAAGAAAATTACAAGGACTTGATTAACCTGCAGAGAAAACACCCAAAGTAACCATAATGCGGTAGCTAGCATTGGAAATGCAAAGAATTCTTTTAGAGTTACCATCCAACTACCTGGCTTTGGCAAGAAATCAATTAATTTTGGATTTGCTGCTAAAAGTAAGTAGGGTAGTGAAAATCCTAGTGACAATGATAGGAATATTGGAATAGTTTCGCCTGATGGCTGTATTAGGGCGTATCCTAGAGCAGCTCCCATAAAAGGAGCAGTACATGGAGATGCAACAACAACAGCTAATACACCTGTTAAAAATGAAGAGTAGTAGCCATTTTTGCTGGTCCCAATGTTGCCGAGCTTTGTAAGAGATTCTCCAAAACTATTATCGGTGATAAGGATCAATGCAATGAAAACCATTATCATGCTTAGCATTCCAACTATAAGAGGTGATTGGAGCTGAAAACCCCATCCAACAAAATTTCCAGCCTGCTTCAATAAAACAATTGCTAAGGCTATCAACATGAAGGAAGCGATAACACCTGATGTAAAAACCAGAGCATGATTACGGATTTTCCTTGGTGAGCTACCTCCCATTGAAACAAAGCTTAGTACCTTGAGAGAAATAACTGGGAATACGCAGGGCATTAAGTTAAGAATTAAACCTCCAAGCAACGCGAATATCAATGCAGTTAAAAGCGAAAGACCTTCCTTATTTGAATCCTCAAGCATTCCATTAGAAACGTTATAACCATATCCGTCTATATCCAACACACCAGAAACATTTTGTATCTCATCATTAAAAAGTTTTATAGAAAGGAAGTAACTATCATCCTTTTTATAAAAATTTTGTTTTGAGGAATAATCTATTGAATTATTTTTATCTGGAAAGAAATAAATTTCTTTGATTTCTTTTTCAAAAGTGAATCTTATTTCTAAATTATCATCAGCAAGAGAGGTTTTAATTGGTATAGACTTTGATGGAATAGATTCTAACCATTCATATATTAATGAATCACTTTCAATATCTAACAAGTTTGAAGATATTTTCCCTGATTCAGGAATACATACATCTGCGCAAATAAGAATATCAGCAGTCATTTCAAAATAATCATTTGAATAATCAGCAGGAATTGATAAAACCATTGGATAAATAACAAAATCTTCATACCCGTAGGTCATTAAAGGAGGGTACTCAATCTTTTCCGGAAGAGGCCACTTAATATCACTAACACTAAAGCCTTCTGGCAAGTCCCAGTCAACCTCTATCGGCCCTCCTGAATCTCCAGGATTCTTCCAATATGTATGCCAGCCCTTATCCATTGAAACTTTTAAGCCCATGTTTATAGAAGTTCCAGGAACAAAATCACTATGATCTTTAATTAAGCTGATTCTGGCATGGCCAGTATCGACTGGATCAGCAGAACCAAAAAAAGAAAAGAACAGTAATATTGAAAAGATAATTTTATTCATATTGAATTAAAAAATGGGGCTTTAAGCCCCATTTTCTCATACTTATTATTTACCTAATATTTTTTTAGGTGATTTAATCTCAATTTTTTTAGGCTTTCTTTCATCTGGAATTATTTTCTCTAAATATAGAGTAAGAAGTCCATTGATAAGTTCAGCACCTTTTACAACCACATCATCAGATAATGTGAATTGTTGTTGAAATGCTCTTTGAGCAATCCCTTGATAAATAAGATCATTACTACCATTTACTACTTGAGTATTTGGTCCAGCATATGAAATTGATAGAATTCCATCAGCTAGCTCTATGTCTAGATCTTCTTTAGAAAGACCTGCAACAGCAACTTCTACAAAAATATCATTTCCTTCTCGCCTAATATTGTAGGGCGGGTATGACGATCTTGAAGAAGATTCTGATAGAGTTTGAAGTCTATCAAAAAGGGATTCAAATCCTAGAACTCTAGTTGAGAAAAATGGATCAGTAAAATTTAACATAATAGTCCTCCTTAGCGACTAAGTAGCATCCTAAAAGGCATGCTTGGTTAATATTGTGTAAGCCCTTATGGCACTTACAATTAGTTAATTATGGTTAAAAATCAAAAATTCAATAAAAATGTGGATTTTTTATTACAAAACTTCAAGAAAAAACTACAATAAATGGAACTAAATTAATTTTATTTTATCTATATAAATATGAATACTAAAATCAAACTAACTAAGCTTTTGCTAGCGCTTCCATTATTCCTCAGCCTAAATTCGTTTACAGATAGTGATTCAATCGAGGTGGGTCAAGTTTGGAAGTTAAACGTTAGGAGCAGTGCATCCCTGAATGGTTCGGGGGAGGTTCTTTACCAAATTGCTTCTGATGCGTATCACACTCATAGGGCCAGAATATTTAATGATTGGGATGTGTTTTCAGTAGTTGATTCAAGGGATCTTGTAAGATTAAGAAAAGGATATGAGATTGAAGTTACAGAAAAACTTTATTCAAATGAAGTCTTAAAAGTAAAGCTTCTTGATGGAAGAAATAAGGGCAGATTTTATTATGCAATAGCTGAGGATTTAACTGAAAAGTATTTGTTAGAAGAAAAGGAAGAAGAAAATGAAGACTCTTAAAAGCATTAACTTAATATTTATTCTTATTATTGGGACTGCTTGCTCCATGGCAGATTATAAACCTGAATCAATTTCAAAATATCAGGCCGGTGAGATCGAAACAGTTCTTTTAGGAACAATTCTTCAACTAGAGTCAGTAGTCATTGAAGGAAATAGAGACCTTGGAGCGGCTGCTGGAGCTGCTGTAGGAGGTGATTTAGGCTCTGATAATGATAAAGCGCCTGTTGCTGCAGGTGTAATTGGAGCTTTAATTGGATCAGCTGTAGGAGCAGAGATAGGGTCTAAGGTTAATGAGAAAAGGGCTATTGAGCTAACAATACAACTAGATAATGAAAAAATTATATCTATTGTTCAAGAGGTATCAGATAAATATAGTTTTTTTGAGGGACAAAGAGTTAAAGTTGTTAAATCAAACTATAGAAGTAGAGTTCAGCCATTTAATAACTAATGGCGCCAGCCGAAATTTATAACAAAGCACTAGATCTTTTATCAAGAAGAGAACATTCTCGTAAGGAACTTTTTCTAAAATTAACTAAGCGCTTTGAATCAAAAGAGGATATTAATCTAACTCTAGATAGATTAGAGGGAAAGAATCTTTTAAGTGATTCTCGATTTGCAGAGGAATACGTTCAGGCAAGAAGAAAAAAGGGCTTTGGTCAGATTAAGATTTCAGCAGAGCTTGAGAAAAGGGGTGTAAATGAGTCACTCATTTCTAATGAGATCGATAAGTTTAATGATTGGGAAAACTTAGCTGAATTATCTTTCAAAAAAAGATTCCCAGATGGCCCTAGCGAAGACTTCCAGATGCTCCAAAAGCAAAAGAACTTTTTATCTAATAAAGGATTTACTTTTTATCAAATTGAATCAGTTTTAGACTAGTACATGTTATTATTTGGTACTTATGTCTTATCAAGTTCTTGCAAGAAAATATAGACCTAATTCCTTTGATGAAGTCATTGGTCAGGACCATGTTGTTCAAGTAATTAAGAATAGTATTGAGCAAGAAAGAGTGCATCAAGCCTTCCTTTTTAGTGGAACTAGAGGAGTAGGTAAGACAACAATTGCAAGACTCCTTGCAAAGTGTCTCAACTGCATGTCATCTGAAGCTCCAACTTCACAGCCATGCAATAAATGTGAATCATCCATATCTATTCAAGAGGGAAAAAGTATTGATTTTCTAGAGATCGATGCAGCTTCAAGGACTGGAGTCGAGCATATGAGAGAACTTCTCTCGTCTGTTCATACATCACCAAGCGTTTCAAGATTTAAAATCTTTTTAATCGATGAGGTTCATATGTTATCTAAAGGAAGCTTTAACGCTCTTTTAAAAACGCTTGAGGAGCCCCCAAGTCATGTCATCTTTCTAATGGCTACTACGGATCCTGAAAAAGTTCCTAAAACAGTAATTTCTAGATGCCTTCAGTTAAATCTTAAAACTGTATCTCGAAATAATCTTCAAGAGCATTTCAGAAAAATTTGTGAAAAAGAAGGAATTAATTCAGATGATGAGTCCTTATCCTTGGTTGCAAAGTCCGCTGAAGGATCAGTTAGAGATGGCTTAACTCTTCTTGATCAGGCTATTGCTCATGGTAATGGAAAGTTAGTTGCTGATGATGTAAAAAAACTTTTAGGCACAATTGATGATAGTTTAATTTATGAGTTACTCGATTCTATAACTGATGGAAGAAAAGAAGATGCATTTAAAACATTAAATAATATTGAAAAACTTAACCCAGACTATGAAGCTCTTTTAAAAGATTTAATTTCAAATATTCATGAAGTTTCTTTGCACCAAGTTCTTGAAAACTCAAACAAAGAACCCGTTTCCAAAATAGCATCTAAAATGGATGAGCAGTATTGCCAGCTTATATATGAAATTGGCCTTAACTCTTTCCAAAAGATTCATACTCACCCATCACCAAGAGAAGCAGTGGAGATGTGTTTATTAAGAATGTTAGCTTTTCAGCCTGTTCAAAACATGAATACTGGCGAAGTCAAAACTCAAAAAAAAAAGACTAATAAAGCCCTAATAAAGAGCGCAAAAAAAGAAAAACGTTTGATAAATGAAATTGCTCAAGAAAGTCATGAAATAAACTCCTCATCTTGGCCTGATTTATTCAACAATATGCAGCTTTCATCTTTTGCTAAGAATTATTTTGGTAATCTTTCATTTGGCAGATTTAATGATCAAAAATTATTTTTATGTGGATCAAAAGATCAACTTGATATTCCTGAAAAAATAATTAGTGAGTTTGAGGGAAAGGTTAAAGAGAAATTTGGTAAGATTGAAGTTTTCCTGGAAGAGGGTATTTCTTCATCTTCTCCAAATAAAATCAATGAAGAAAATAAAATTAAAGATATTGAAAACACAAAAAATGAACTCTCAAATGATTCTGAAATTAAAAACTTTTTAGATGAGTTTGATGGAGAAATCGAGGTTGTAACTAAAATAAAGAATTAAAAATGAGTTCCGATTTATTAGATAAATTAATTAAAGCATTAACAATTCTTCCTGGCGTTGGAAAGAAATCTGCACAAAGAATGGCTTTATACCTTCTGGACAAAAATAAAAGCGGTGCCAGAGAGATATCTAGCTCTCTGAGTGATGCGCTCGACAATATTCAAAGATGCAAGTCATGCAGAATGTTAACAACGAATGATTTATGTCATGTCTGCCAGGATGAGACAAGAGATTCACAATCTATATGCGTGGTTGAAAGTCCATCTGATCTTTTAGCAATAGAATCTACTGGTGGTTATAAAGGAAAATACTATGTCTTAATGGGTAGGCTCTCACCACTTGATAACTTAGGTCCAGATGATCTAGGAATACCTCAACTTTTAGAGAGGATTGATAAAGAAGACATAAAAGAGATAATTCTTGCGCTAAGCTCTACTGTTGAGGGTGATGCAACTGCGATATTTATCAAGGATCATGTTGAGAATATTAAGGTTTCAAGAATCTCCTATGGTATTCCAATCGGAGGAGAGTTAGAGTATGTTGATAGTAATACAATAGCTAGATCAATCATTGGAAGGGTTGAAATAAATGACGATTAAATCAGATAAGTGGATAAGGAAAATGGCATTTGAAAATGGCATGATTGAGCCATTTCAAGAGGATCAAATAAGGTATTCTGACGATAACTCAAGACTTATATCATATGGTCTTTCAAGCTATGGATATGATGTTAGGTGTGCAAATGAATTTAAAGTGTTTACTAACATTCATTCTGCGATAGTTGATCCTAAATCTTTTGATGAAAAAAGCTTTGTAGATATTAACTCGGATGTATGTGTAATACCCCCCAACTCTTTTGCTTTGGCAAGAACGGTAGAGTATTTCAGGATACCCAGAGATGTGCTAACTATCTGTCTTGGCAAATCAACTTATGCAAGATGTGGAATTATAGTAAATGTTACTCCCCTTGAACCTGAGTGGGAAGGTCATGTCACTCTCGAGTTTTCAAACACAAGCAATTTGCCAGCTAAAATATATGCAGGTGAGGGCGTAGCTCAAATGATATTTCATCAATCAGATGAGCAATGCGAGGTAAGCTATAAGGACAGAGATGGAAAATATCAGGGCCAAACCGGAGTGACGCTACCCAAAACTTAGTATTTTTTCTGCTTCGATAGAAAGCATTCTCTCTTTTCTGTCATCTTCGACTTTAATTAAAATAAAATCCAAGGTTTTTGCAACGTAGTAAAGAGTTTTTCTTTCATTGGCTATCCTTTCAAGAACAATGCAAGGGTACTTAGTATCCTTAATCTCAAGAACTTCCTCTCCAACGACTGAGTAAGAACTTTTATAAATTAGACCCTCATCAAGCTTAATTAGATTTATATCAAAATTAGTGAGACCTTTCTTAACATTTTCTCTAATTTGGAAGCCACTAGAAACGGGATCAAGTGGAGTAGATTCGCCTAAAAAGTCTATGACCCAGTTTACATCTCCAGTTGATGCAATTTTTTGGTTTTTAAAGTCATATTCAATGGTCTGCTTCAATACTCCTCTTAGAGGAACTTTTATTTTTTGAGAGTAATATTTAGGAAAGACCTTTGAATTGAGATATTTAAACTCTGCTTCCTGATTGAGCTCTGCATTTAGCATTCCATTTTTACCAGTAAAGACAATGTTATAAGTATCATTACCTTTGCTAGTAAGCTCTTTAATTCCATCAAGTGAGATTACGTTCTTTATTTTGAACCTAATCTTATATTCGTAAATATTTTCACTTGCTGAAAGAAAAGTTACAAAGCTTAAAAATATGACAGATAGAAAGTATTTATTTAAATTTTTCATAGATAATTTTCTCTGCATTAATTGTTCCATCAGCAAACTTTGAGACTACCATCGGAAGCATAACATGTTCTATTGCGTGAATTCTTGTCTTAAGTTCTTCCGATGTTTCATTTGCATTCACGGATATTTCTCCTTGAGCAATAATTTGACCACCATCTAAAACTTCATTTACATAATGGATTGTTACACCATGCTTTAAATCTCCATTCTTTATAACTGAATTATGAGTATCCAGACCAGGATATTTTGGTAATAAAGAGGGGTGTATATTGATAATCTTATTTTTGAAGGCTTCGATCATTACAGGAGTCAGTATTCTCATAAATCCTGCAAGGACAATCAAATCGGGATTAGAATCTTGTAATTCTTCTACAAGAGCTCGATCAAAATCTTCTCTAGTCTGAAATCTATTGTTATCAATGATCTTATAATTTATGAAATGATTTTTTGCTCTTTCAATACCATATGCATCTGGATTATTGCTAATTATGATTTCAACCGATCCATTGATAACATTCTTTTTGCAAGCATCAATAAGAGCTTCAAGATTTGATCCATTTCCTGAGATTAAAACAGCTATTTTGAACATTAAAGAAAAGTTATTGCTGATGATGATTTATTTATAACTCTTCCAATCATGTACCCTTTAAATTTATGCTTGGAGAGTACTTCCATAGTGGAATCTAAATCCTTAGGCTCAATAACTAAAGTCATTCCAATCCCGCAATTAAATATCCTCAACATATCACTTTTTTGAATCTTTCCTAATTTTCGAAGGCTTGAAAAGAATGGTGGCATTTTCCAGTTATTTAAATATATTTCAGAGGATAAGGTATTAGGAATTGATCTAGGAATATTTTCTGTAAGACCACCTCCAGTAATATTAGCAATTGACCTAACTTTAACTTTTTTTATTAAATCCAAAATTACATTTGTATATAAATGAGTAGGCTTTAAAGCAAGCTTAACTAATCTCTCTTTTTCACTCTTACTTAGTTTTGATTCCTTAATTAATTTATTGATCAATGAGTAACCATTAGAGTGAGCTCCGCTAGATTCAATCCCAATTATGATGTTATTTTTTCTTACTTTTGAGGAGTCAATAATTAACTTTTTTTCAACAATACCTACTGAAAATCCAGCTAAATCAAAATTCTTACCGATATAGTGATTTGGCATTTCAGCAGTCTCGCCACCAATAAGTGAACAATTTGTTTTTTTACATGCTTTTGCAATCCCTTTTATGACTGTTGCTGTTTCATTAACATCTAGTTTTGAGGATGCAAAATAATCAAGAAAGAATAGTGGATGCGCCCCAGAAGTAATCATGTCATTTACACACATTGCAACTAAGTCTTGTCCAATTGTTCCCAGTGAAGAGTTCTTTTGGGCCAAGGCGACTTTAGTGCCCACTCCATCTGTGCAAGCAACAAGAACTGGATTCTTAAAACCTTTAGGGAGAGAATAAAAACCTGAAAAGCTTCCAATTCCGCCCAAAACGTTTTTATCGAAAGTACCAGCTACATCTTTTTTGATTTTGTCTACTAAATCATTTCCTGCTTTTATATCAACGCCTGCTTTCTTGTAGGGATCATTTTTCATTATTGCTCTAGTACCTTAAAATAATTATATGAAGATGGCCATCGTAAAAAGTATTTTCTTAATCATTATCTTTTCTAATCAGATTTTTGCAAAGGATTTTGATGATCTTTTTAAAATTACTATAGAAATTAAAGATGAGTCTATAGATAAATCCATTGATGACGCATTTAATAACCTTGTTTTTAGACTCATAGGTTATGAAGACTTTGAAAAAGCAAAAATGATTAGAGGAAACTTCAACTCAAAAGATTTTCTAAGGAGATATGCCGTTGTAAGAAATAACGAAAGAAATTTTCTTCAAGCTTCTTTTGAAGAGGACATTGTAATGAGTCAATTTGTTGATAGTAGTATTAGATTTATTGGAAGAAATAGACCAATTATTTTTTTAGATATCCAAATTGATAATGGCTTCAATAAACCCTTTAAAATTGAGTCAGTGCCTTACGAGACAAGACTAGAGTCTTCAATACAAGAAATTTTTAATGATATTTCAGAAAAACGTGGACTATTTTTTGAATTCCCTCAAAACACAATAAACCTTGAAAAAAAAGATTATTTTTTTGAGATCAAGGATGATAATGAATTCGAGCAATATAAGTATGATTATTTTGAGTCATTTATTATTTCAAGATCAGGAATCAATAATTGGTCGATAAGCTATAAAGATCAAATATCATTTTTTAAAAATTCTAATGAAATTATTGAAAAGATTAGACTTTTATTTGAGGATTTATCTACAGACTACCTAAGTAACTTTATTTTGGATAGCTCAGAAAGGAAGTTAATGATGAAGGTTACTAAAGTTTCCTCAGCTGAACATTTAGATAATCTTTTAGATGCTCTAGATAAAATGATTTCAATTAAAGAATACTCAATTAAATCATTTCAGCAGAACGAAATATCCTTTTCTTTAACAATTTTTGGTACAGAAGATCAATTCAAGAAATCTGTTCAAACACATAAAGATTTTTCACTTGAAAGCTCTGCGACAAAACTAATTCAGGCATCATTAAATTCTATATGAAGCATTATTTAAGATTTATACCTAACCTTATTTCTTTAATAAGAATATCTTTAGTTATTCCAACAGTTCTAAATCTCCTCGCTGGGAAATATATTTTTGCATTGATTTTATTTGCTATTGCATCAGTTTCAGATGCAGTTGATGGTTTTCTAGCTAGATTTTTTAAATGGCAAACAGATTTAGGAAAAATCTTGGACCCAGTTGCTGACAAGCTTCTTATGATTGGTTCAATAACCGCGCTTTGGTTAAATCAAATTGTACCTCTTTCAGTCTTTGTAATTTTTGTTTTTAGAGACCTGCTTATTCTGCTTGGAGCAGCATTTGAGATGTCAATTACCGAAAAAACTCCATCTCCAAATTTAATTGGTAAGATAACTACAACCTCTCAAATAATTTATATTTTAGTTTTGATAACTTTTGCAATCTTTAATGTGGTTATAAATATACAGATTTTCCATATTTTAATTGGTTTTATTTCATTACTTAGTCTTATAAGTTATTTTAGATGGTGGCTTAATAACAATTTCATAAAACAAAATGTCTAATCCTCGCCAACTTGCTCTGCAAATTCAAATTAATGAGAGGGCATCTTTAAATAATTTCTTTGTCTCTAAAAAAAACAATAAAACTATTCAAATCCTTAAAAATATTCTACTCGGCTCCGATAAAGGGGTTCAGATATTTATAGACGATCTAGGTAGTAATGGAAAAAGTTACTTGCTTCAGGCTATATGCAATGATTTTTCTAATTCTAATAATTCATCAATTTATATCCCTATGCAAGAAGCAATAAACCTTGATCCATCTATACTTGAAGGTGTAAGTGAACTTAATTTAATTTGTATTGATGATATAGATCTCATAAATAAACGAAGAGATTGGGAGATTGCGCTTTTTAATCTCATTAATGAATGCTATGAAAAAGAGTGCTTTCTTTTATTATCAGGCAGCATTAATAAGCTTGAAGCAATTCCTGATCTTGTTTCTAGGATAAAAAAAATGGAAACATTAAGATTGGAGGCTATCAATGATGATGAGCTATTAGAAGCCACCAAAGCAATCTCTAAAAATCTTAATATAGAAATTTCAGATAAAAATATGAATTATCTAATTAATAATTCTAAAAGAGATATCAAGACAATATTTAGGACTCTATCTCAACTTGAGAAAGAGTCCCTAGAAAGAAAAAAATCTATAGGTCTAAATCTTATAAAAGAAGTTATTCAAAATTCTTAAAGCCACAATCAAAACAATATGCAACTACATATCTGTCTTGTTCAGATAAGAACATCCTATTCAACCCGCTAATTTCATTTAATAAATCTTGAATCTGAGAGGGAAGTTTGTTCTTAATTAGTAAATTTAAATCAAACTCAAACTCAACCTCAGTGTTATATGAAAAGACTTTATACTCTTCTAACTCAAGTTTTGTAACCATAGAATCAATAGCGTCATCTAGGGAACCTAATTTATCTACTAAGCCTAATTCAAGCGCTTTATCGCCTCGCCATATTCTTCCACCCGCAAACTTAAGAACTTCTGAATATTCCATATCTCTATTATCGGCAACTTTTGAAACAAATTCTTTATAGAAGTTTTCAGTGTTTTCTCTAAATTGCTTATTAAGCTCTTCATTCATTCCTCTACTTAAATCGTAAATATCTCCAGCTTTTGTCATACTTACGCCATCGTAATTAGTACCAGTCCACTCCATAAGAGGAGTAGGATCAGGCACAATACTATAAACTCCAATTGAGCCAGTAAGAGTGGTATCTTCAGCCCATATTTCCTCAGAAGTCGTCGTTACCCAAACGCCGCCAGATGCAGCAATATCTCCCATAGACGTAATCACAGGTCTTCCAGTTGCTTGGAACTCTTCTAATGCATTTGTTATCATTGAAGATGCATAAACATCTCCACCAGGACTATTAACTCTTAAAACAATACCCTTTACGTTTTTATCATCTCTAGCTTTTTTGATATTCTTAACTATGCCCCCAGAACCTGCAGTATTAAAGTCTATTCCTCCAGTGACAATTGCTCCTTCAACATGAATAACAGCAATTTTATTTTTATCTTGTAATTTTTGTTGCTTCTTACTGATATCTTCATCTTTAAGGGTAGATAAATACTCTCTGCCTGTTATTCCCTCGGGCCACTCATAATCTTCTTCACTGCCAAACTTGTCGATCATATAGTTTCTAATTTCTTGTTTTGTCATCAACTTATCAACAAGACCAATTGCAAGTGCAGTTTCATTATCATCACCACCATTCTCTGAAGCTAGCAAATGATAATTATCTCCAATATATTGAATCTTTCCAGATTCAAAACCTCTTGCAGCTTCCATTTTAGTCTTATATTTTTCCCAAACTGGGGTCACAAATTCTTCCCAAGCCAACTTATCAGTTTCTGACATATTATTTCTGGTATAACCTTCAGGGCCTGATTTAAAATCACCAGCTGCATAGACATTCATATCAACTTTAATATTTTTAAAGAAATCCTTCTGATACTGTCTTACTCTACTAAAACCAAAGGGACGAATGGAGCCATAAGAATCTCTTTCTAATATCACTTCGCTAGCTTGAGCAGCCATGAGATAATTAGTAGTTCCTAAGCCGCTAGTAAAAGCAATTATTTCTTTACCATTTTCCCTTGCTTCAAAGAGAGCATCAGCTATTTTCAATGCAGAAGTGTAATAAGCTCTCAAGCCATCAACATCAAGATAAATAGCTTTGAGATTATCATCAGTCCCAGCATTGTTAATTACTTTAAGGATATTTTCTAACTCAATCTGGTTGGTAGAGCTTCCAAAAATTTCAAATTCTTCAAATGGATCATTTCTGCTTATTGCTTTATCTACAATTACTCCATTAGGCTCTAGATAGAGGATTTGATCTTTTGTTTCTATTTCATCAGACTGGAATAATGAATCTAAACTTCCAAATATGCCTAAAGTGATGAGCATTAAAAGAAGAACTGTAAGAATATTTACAAACACTCTTCTAAATTTCCCTAGAAGATTGTCCACAAACGCCATTATGCTTTTAGCTTTTTCCATAATATTTCCTATTTATTAAAGTTACCTGTTAAAAAAATTTGCTCAACAGGTGTGTTAAAGAATTTACCTAACTTAAGTGCCAAAGGTAAACTTGGATCAAATTTACCATTTTCGATTGAATTAATTGTTTGCCTACTAACATCAACAGAATTCCCTAAATCTGCCTGACTTAAACCCATTTGTTCTCTTAATTGTTTGATCGAATTATCCATTAACCAATAAATTTATTATGAAATCTATATCCACCAATAATTGTTCCAAGGGCAAAACCAAGAAAATACTCATAAAAAGTTACTTGATAATCAATATACGGAGACAGAATAGAAATAAGAAAACCAACAAAAAGAAAACCGATAGCCCCATTACTAAGAACAAATTCATTATATCTGTTAAGGAATTCATCTTGTGTTGCAAAAAATTCTTTGTATAGCCATGCTGCTATTAACATAAAAGTTAATGAGAGAACTCTTACGACAACTAAGGCTGGAGATGGCGAAACTTCGTTCGATACTTCAATACCAAGTCCACCCACTGCTGCAAGATGAACACCAAAAAGAAGAGCCCCTACAAAGAGAAAGACATTACAAAGTATGTATTTGCTTTTTGCTTCTTTATCTAGAGACTTAAGCTCTATCCACATTCCTTTATGCGTAATCTTGGCCATATCTATATATAAATATTAAATTAAGCTAATAAGAAGTGGTAAAAACTTCAGAGCAAGTGCAGAAAAGCACCATATTGTTATAGTTATTAAAATAATCATGTAATTATGTTATGTCAAGTTTGCTTGACATGTCAATTGCTATTTATATTTTTTGGCCCAAACAAAGCATTAATGAAAGCTAAAACAACTAATATCAATTCAGTTATATCAAAAGGTAATGGATTTGGAACACCAAAAACTCGCAAGCTTGAGAGCATAAAATAAAGCAAAAGTATAAATGCATAAGATTGATAACCTTTAATTGACTTTTTATGAAGAAAAAATGAAAAAAATATAAGTGGAACTGCCCAAAAACTGAATATCAATAGGGGCAGTTTATATAGAATTAAAATAAAAAATTTATTAATAATTAAAAGAAAAATTATCAATAAGCTAGAAGATGGGTATTGAAAAAAGCTTAACATGTCTCAAAATAGGTCTGATGCGAAATTTTATAAAATTATTACCACTTTTTGTACTCTTTTATTCTTGTAGCTCAGGCGATATCCATTTTAATAAAGTAAATAGCAAATTTAAGAACAATCTTGATGAAAACTGGATAGTTATAAATTATTGGGCTGATTGGTGTCCTCCATGCTTGAAAGAAATGCCAGAATTAGTTAATTTTGCTGAATCTAATCCCGAGATTGAAGTATTTGCATACAATTTTGATCGTCTCGAATCAGAATACTTAGATCCATTAATATTAAGATTTGGTGTTGATATTCCATCAATAACATCTCATCCAAGAGAAATATGGGGCATAGAATCTCCACCAATTTTACCTGCAACATATTTTATTAGTCCAGGAGGGGAGGTTGTACTAAGTCTTCTTACTCCTCAGACAGAGGAAAGTCTTCAGGGACATCTTGATAGTTTGCAAGAAGATTCATAGGGAAATCTTTATTTAAAACTATTTCTGGATTGATTCGATTTCCATTCATATAAATTACCCAATGTAGGTGAGGTCCGGTAACTCTTCCGGTAGAGCCAATTTCTCCAATTAAATCACCTTTATTTACAAAATCTCCAACCATTCTATGGCTTTTGTTCATATGACTATAAGAAGTAAAAACATTACTTCCATGATCTAAAACTATAATATTGCCACTATAAAAAAAGTTATCGACCAGAACTACTTTTGCATCTAAGGGTGCAACAATAGGATCTCCATTAAATCCATCTAAATCTAAAGCCAAATGAGGAGCTCTCGGAAGATCATTTATAAATCTCTTTTTACCAAAACCGCTAGTTACAGCCCCTTCGACTGGTCTTAAAAATCTCAAATCATTCAAATTAAAATTACTTTTTTTTGAAAGAACTGATTGCAATAATTTTCTTTCTTTAGCTGCTCGCTCTTGATCTGAGGAGGAAGGATTTACAAGACTATCGTTCTCGATTGTAATTCTCGACTCTCCATAATTTACAGGCAAAACTTTTATTTTTTTATCATCTATTTTTATAACTTTTTCTTCTAAGACATAAGGCATACCTGCAACTACATAGCTTTTTCCATCTATTTCAAACAAAAGATATTCATTTGTTTTATATTCATTGGAGACAGGTAGTGCAAAAATACCTCCAGAATCTCCCTCGTGCGCAACAGCAAACATAGAGCTTGAGAATAAAAATAAGGCTATAAACTTAAACATTCTTCTTTCCTACTTTTGCTGCAAAAGAGCCCTCGGCTAATTTAGCAGTTATTTCATCGCCCTCGCTAACTTGTGCAGAATCTTTAATCACGCTTCCTTCCATATTTGTTATCAATGAATATCCTCTTTCAAGGATATTCTGAGGATCAATTGATTTAATTACTTTTTCAGAAGTAACAATTCTTGATTGCGATTTATTTATAAAAGATTGAATTAAATTTTTCAAAGACTGATAGTTTTTTTGCAAAGAATTCTTTCTGTCAAGAATTAAGTATTTAGGATTTTCTATGTATAAAGTATTAGTATTTTCCTTAAAAGACAATTTAGAATCCGAGATTTTTTGCTTAATAAGCATTTCTAATTTTTCATAAGTTGAAACAAGGATCCTATTTTGCTCTTTTATCACATGAGCTGGATGCTTTAGATGGGAACTTTGATAATCAAGAGTCTGATTTTTATCCCTTAAGATATTTTTTATTTTAGATACCAAATCTTTTGATATCTCTGAAAGCTTTTCAATAAGATTAAAATTAAACTCACTTACAATTTCTGCAGCTGCAGTTGGAGTAGGGGCTCTAAGATCTGATACAAAATCAGTTATAGTAAAGTCTATTTCGTGACCAACACCAGAAATAATAGGAATTTCAAAGCTAAATATTTCTCTAGCTAAATCTTCGTTATTAAAGCACCATAAATCCTCTATTGAGCCACCACCTCTGCAAATAAGAACACAATCAATCTTGTCTGAGGAGTTATTGTTATAATTTTGTATTCTTCTAAGGGCGTCAATGATTGTATCTGATGCACTTTCACCTTGGACTGTTGCAGGACTTAAAGAAATCCTCATATTTGGAGCTCTTCTTTCAATTGTTGATAAAACATCTTGCAATGCAGCTGTAGATGCAGAAGTAATAACAGCAACATGTTTTGGTGCTTCAGGAATAGGAAGTTTGTTTGCATCATCAAAAAGGCCTTCATCTTTAAGTTTATTTTTAAGTTTTTCAAACTCCTGCATCAAATTTCCTTGACCAGCAAGAATCATTTTCTTGGCAATTAGTTGATAATTGCCTCTTTGAACAAATAGACTGATATTTCCTGAGACAATGCATTCATCGCCATCCTTGGGATTGAAATTAAGACCCATATTGCTCCCCTTAAACATTGCACACTGAATTGAACCTTCATCATCTTTCAGAGAAAAATAAATGTGACCAGATGCAGGCCTTGCTAAATTGGAAATCTCTCCTATAACTGAAACAGCAGGAAAGTTACTTTCTAGAAGGTATTTTGCAGATCTGTTTAATTCCCCAACCGAGATTATTTCATTATTCTGCTCTACAATATCTTTGTCCATGAACAGAGTATAGCTAGATGTTAAAAAATTTACAGGCAGCAAATTTCTTTTTAATTCTATCTCTAGGTGCAATGCTAATAGGTTTCGCACCAATATTTGTTAAGTGGAGTGAGCTTTCTTCTTCAGCTATATTATTTTGGAGAATGTTTCTGGCATTACCAATGCTAGCCATTCTTAATTATTCACTAAACAAGACCTTTATTTTTAAGGTCAAAAATAAAAATACTATTTTATATACCGCAATAGCTTCTCTTGCATTCACAACTGATCTAATTCTTTGGCACTACAGTATGAATATAACTTCAGTTTCAAATGCAACGATAATTGTAAACTCTGCTCCGATATTTGTAGCTCTCTTTGCTTATATGATTTTTAAAGAAGCACCCGCAAAAGGTTTTGGAGTATCTTTTTTAATAACCTACTTAGGAATAACTGGCCTAATTATCTTTTCTAGCAATTATGCAAATGGAAAAATAGTTGGAGATTTATTATGCATCATAGCCGCTATTGGATATGGAATATATCTATTAATAATTGCAAAGCTTGGAAAAGAAACATCCCTGAACTTGATATTTTATACAACTCTTTTCTGTTGCCTTTTTTCAATTATCCCAATGATGCTTGACTCAGGGATTAATTTTCCTAAATCAGATTTTGAATGGATCAATTTATTTTTGCTAGCTCTAGTTTGCCAATTTGGTGGTCAGTTTTTAATAACATTTGGTATAGGCAAGATCTCACCATCAAATGGTTCAATTGGATTGCTAATGCAGCCCCTTACGGCAACAATTTTAGCTGCCTTCATATTTTCAGAATGGCTTAATCTTGCCCAAATAATTTTTGCTGCTGTTGCTCTCATTGGTATATATTTTGCAAGGCTGAGCATTGTAAAATAGCCTATTTGAAAATACTGAAACATTTTTAATGCAAAAATAACAAAATTTCTTTTGTATAGTCTTAAATAGCCAATATAATACAAACCCGTGGGTGATTAGCTCAGTTTGGTAGAGCATCTCGTTTACACCGAGAGGGTCGGCAGTTCGAGCCTGTCATCACCCACC
>OCZA010000130.1_pt1 | contig 26290 bp, 25 predicted proteins | sample 1539021 | NCBI WGS metagenome assembly OCZA01 (sample SAMEA2619376, study PRJEB22493) | marine metagenome | biome: marine biome (ENVO:00000447); feature: surface water layer (ENVO:00002042); material: "saline water (ENVO:00002010), including plankton (ENVO:xxxxxxxx)" | depth 5 m | reverse complement strand
ATAATGATACTGATTATAATCCTAACGGTTCATCTAATGATATCGCAGGAATATTATCAAAAAATGGAAGAGTTTTGGGTATGATGCCTCACCCTGAGAGGGCCATTAACAATCTCCATGGTGGAACAGACGGTTTGAAATTTCTTACCAAAAGTTTTGAACAAATAATTGGTTAAATTATGAAAATTTCAAATCAAACCCTTTACAATATAAATAAAAATGAATATCAAGCCCAGCAAGAAAGCACACTTGAAGATGCTACGGAAATGGGATTAACAGAAGATGAATTCAATTTAATTTGTAATAAAATCAAAAAAATTCCAAATAAAACTGAGTTAGGTATTTTTTCAGCTATGTTTTCAGAACATTGTTCTTACAAAAGTTCAAAAAAATGGCTTAAAACTATGCCTACTAAAGCAAAGCACGTAATTCAAGGACCAGGTGAAAATGCTGGGGTCATCGATATTGGGGACAACTTAGCTGCTGTCTTTAAAATAGAATCTCATAACCATCCATCATTTATAGAGCCTTATCAAGGAGCTGCAACCGGTGTTGGGGGGATTTTAAGAGATGTTTTTACTATGGGTGCAAGACCTATTGCTTTATTAAATGCATTAAGATTTGGTTCTCCATCTGAACTCTTAACAAAACATCTTGTCTCAGGAGTAGTAAAAGGAATTGGAGGGTATGGAAATTGTATTGGTATTCCTACAGTTGGAGGAGAAACAAACTTTGATAAATCATATGATGGAAATATCTTAGTAAATGCAATGGCAGTTGGCCTCGCAAATAAAAATAGAATATTTTACTCCGCGGCAACTGGGGCCGGCAACCCTGTTATATATGTAGGAGCCAAAACTGGAAGAGATGGAATACATGGCGCCACGATGGCATCAACTGAATTTACAGATAATAGTTCTGAAAAAAGACCAACAGTTCAAGTAGGTGATCCTTTTACTGGAAAGTTGCTCTTAGAATCCTGTCTTGAATTAATGAGCACTGATGCTGTCTTATCTATTCAAGATATGGGAGCTGCTGGATTAACAAGTTCAAGTGTTGAAATGGCTTCAAAAGGATCATTGGGCATGTATTTAAATCTAGATTTGGTTCCTACAAGAGAGGATAAAATGACCAGTTACGAAATCATGCTCTCTGAAAGTCAAGAAAGAATGTTGATGATTTTAAAACCAGGTTCAGAAGAAAAGGCAAAATCAATTTTTGATAAATGGGATTTAGACTTTGCTGTTATAGGTGAAGTAACAAAAACAGGTAGACTAATTTTAGATAAAGATGGTTTTGAAGCATGTAACATTCCGATCAACCCCCTTGTGGAAGATGCTCCTGAGTATGATCGACCTTATGAAATTATTCAAAATCAAAATACTATTAAAATAAATGAATTAAATATCAACTATACAGTAGATGAAATTTTAGCCAAAATTTTTGAAAATCCTAATATATCAAGTAAAAGGTGGATTTGGGAACAGTATGATAGCTCTGTGATGGGTGATACAATTTCTTCAAATGGCAAAAGCGATGCTTCCATAGTTAAAATACATGGAACTGAAAATAGTAAAAGTCATGGCAAAGGAATTGCCATGACAACTGATTGTACACCAAGGTATGTAAAATCAGACCCAATTAATGGAGGAATGCAAGCAGTATGTGAAGCAGCAAGAAATATTGCTGCCTCAGGAGCCAAACCTTTAGCAATTACAAATAATTTAAATTTTGGTAATCCTGAGAAAAAAAATATTATGGGTGAAATAGTAGGATCAATTAAAGGAATTTCTAAAGCTGCATCCTTTTTAAATACTCCAATTGTTTCTGGAAATGTTTCTCTTTATAATGAAACCAATGGGAAAGGGATTCTTCCAACACCAGTGATAGGTATGGTAGGTGTTATAGAAGAGGTGGAAAATTGTTTAGAAATGAACGTAAAAGAAGACAATACTCTATTAGTTTTAGGTCAATCAGAAGATTTTACTGAAGGTTGGATTGGCTGTAGTGTTTATCAGGAAATAGAAAATAAGATAATTGACGCGGCTCCTCCTCCTGTTAATTTAGAAAAAGAAAAGAAAATCATCGACATATTATTACAATTACATACTAAAAACCTTTTGACAGCAGCACATGATATTTCTGATGGTGGTTTATTAACAGCGATCTGTGAAATGTTGTTTAAAGATAATTTAGGTTTAAATCTCAACCTACCTAAATCGTTCTTAAAGATTGATAGTAAAGACCCTATACTTCACTCATGGTGTTTTGGTGAGGACCAAGGAAGAATTATAGTAGCTACCAATAAAATCGATAAAGTTAAATTTTGTTTAAAAGATAGTAATTTAGATTATTTTGTTCTTGGGAAGACTAATGCAAGCAATAACTTGAATTTAAATGATATTACTACTATATCTATTAAAAGTTTAAAAAACTCGTATGAAAGAACATTACCTTTAATAATGGGTAAACATAAATAATTTTAGGTTTTAATATGGCTATGACAGCGGCTGAAATTGAAGAACTTATTCTTAAATCTTTTCCAGATGCAAAAGTTACTATTGATGACTTAAGAGGAGATGGAGATCATTATGCTGCTCAAATAGTCTCTGAACAATTTAGAGGATTAACGAGAGTCCAGCAGCATAAGATGGTTTATAGCGCTATGGACGGAAAAATGGGGAATGAGCTACATGCGTTAGCTTTAAATACATCAGCACCGAAAAATTAAAGGAGACCTATAATGGAACAAGATACAAAAGAAAAAATCGAAAACATAATAAATGATAATGAAGTATTATTATTTATGAAGGGTACCCCAGTGATGCCTCAATGTGGCTTTTCGGCTGCTGTAGTCGGTGTTTTAAGCCATATGGGTATAAAGTTTAATAGTGTAAATGTTCTTGAAGATCCTGAAATAAGAGAGGGAATTAAGGAGTTTTCAGACTGGCCAACTATACCACAACTTTATGTTAAAAAAGAATTTGTAGGTGGTTGTGATATAATTAGAGAAATGCATGAAAACGGGGAACTTACTGAATATTTCCAAGAAGCAGGAATAAACTCTTAATTAAAATAGTTATGAAACGCAATATAACATAGCGTTTTGTGAACAATTTTAACGTGAATAAAACTCGATAACTAGGTTAGTTTCCATTTGCACAGGATATGGAACATCATCAGGCATAGGTATTCTTACAAGTGAACCAGTAAACTTTGAATGATCAACTTCTACGTATTCAGGAACATCTCTTTCTGGTAATGTTGTAGCTTCAATAACAGCAGGAATACCTTTAGCCTTTTCTTTTAATGCAATGACTTCACCAACATTAATCATTCTTGAAGGAATGTTACATCTACTTCCATTAACCATTACATGACCATGATTTATTAATTGTCTACATGCAAAAACAGTTGGAGCCAATTTCATTCGGTATAAAATAGCGTCTAGTCTGCATTCAAGAATACCAATTAAATTAGCTCCTGTGTCACCTTTTTTTCTTACAGCAGCAGTGTAGTATTTTTTGAACTGTTTTTCACCTATATTACCATAATAACCTTTTAATTTCTGTTTTGCCATTAATTGAACGCCAAAATCTGTTGGCTTTTTTCTTCTCTGACCATGTTGACCTGGAGCGTATTCTCTATCATTTAAGGGAGATTTTGGTCTTCCCCATAAATTAACTCCTAATCTTCTGTCTATTTTATGTTTTGAACTTGTTCTTTTATGATCTGACTTAGGCATATTTTAAACCTTTTTATCTACTACTAAGAAAGTAGTTAATTATTCCAATCAGAAGTTAAAACTTCGGGATAAATAACACCACGTTATAATCCGCATTATCGGAACTGAGACTGAAAAATACTATTTAAATGTTAAAAGTCAAGTACGATTTGAACTTCCTGATAAGGATCTAATGATTCCATGAAGTGTCCTCAAATCCTGATGGGTCAGAGACGCTCTGTTAAATAAACTTCTTATGTTTCTTTTAACAACAGGCGCCATTTCTGGTGAGTGAAAAAAACCTGACTTACTAAGTAAAAAATCTAATTGTTGATAAAAATACTCTCTGTCGCCAACATTAGAGATTTCGGTGCTTTTTTTTAATTTTTTGTTTACTTTTATAGGTAAATTATCTTCTTTGAAATGAGACATCTTAACCTTATTCCATTCCCAACAAATTAACAATACTGCTTGAGATAAATTTAAAGATGAAAAGTTTTGGTTTAGTGGAATTGAAATTGTATAATCTGCTTGTACTACATCGTCATTTGATAAACCTGACTGTTCAGGACCAAATAGAAAACCTACTTGTCCACCATTAACAACATGATGAAAAGATTTATCTATTGCTTCAAATACATCTAAAGGTTTTGTGCCAATAACACGTTTTCTGGCAGTAGTAGCAAATAATAAAGAAATATCTTTAGTGGCTTCTTCTAAAGATTTAAAAACATTTATTTTGTTTAGTACGTCACCGGCTCCAGCTGAAATGGCATATGCAGAGCTGTTTGGCCAGCCATCTCTTGGTTCTATCAATCTAAGCTTTTCGATACCAAAATTTTTCATTGCTCGAGCTGTAGAACCTATATTTTCTCCAAGTTGTGGCTTAGACAAAATTATATTAGGAGTTAAATCAATCATATAAGGACATATATTTAATTTTTTCTCCATATCGTTTTATCTGCTCTATCTTCTAATACGATATCGAGTTTAAGTAATTTCTCTCTTATTTGATCTGCTTTAGAATAATCTTTGCTATCTTTGGCAGTTTTACGTTCTAGTATAAGTTCTTCAATTTCTTTTTCGGTCATAGAGATTTCAAAACTTTGACTTTGATTCAATTCTTTTCGAAACTTAAACCATTCTTCAGTCGATTGAGATAAAATACCCAAAAGTTTACTAGAGTTTTTTAATTTTTGAGCACACTCTTTACTTCCTTTATTCGCTTCATCAGTTAGATAATGAGCTCTGGCAAGAGCTTTAGGAGTATTTATATCATCACATAGATTAATAATAAGCTCCTCATCTGGCTTACCATTAACTTCAAAACCTTCAACAGCTCTGTAGAGTCTAGACAATGACTTTTTGGCTTCTTCCAAAGATTTTTTACTAAAGCTAAGGGGAGCTCTGTAATGAGCTTGTAATAGAGCATATCTAATAGCTTCACCGTCAAAATGAAAAAGAAGTTCATTAATCGTAGTAAAGTTTCCAAGTGACTTTGACATTTTTTCACCATCAGAAGTTACATAACCATTATGAAGCCAAAAATTAGCCATAACTTCTGAATCATTTGCACAACAAGATTGAGCAATTTCATTCTCATGGTGCGGGAAAATTAAATCTAAACCACCTGCGTGTATATCAAACTGCTCACCTAAATACTTTTTACTCATAGCAGAACATTCAATATGCCAACCCGGTCGTCCTCTTCCCCAAGGACTATCCCAACCTGGTAAATCCTCTGTAGAAGGTTTCCATAGAATGAAGTCTCCTGGTTTATCTTTATATTCTGCAATATCAACTCTTGAACCTGATATCATATCCTTGAGCGACCTTCCTGATAACATTCCATATTTTTTAAATTTTCCAACCGAAAAAAGAACATTTCCTGAAGAAACATAAGCAAACCGTTTTGAAATTAATATTTCAATCATCTCAATTATTTCATTAATGTGATCTGTAGCCCTTGGTTCAAAATCAGGATTTAAATTACCTAGTGATTTACAATCGTAATGAAAATTTTTTATCGTCTCTTTAGTCAATTCCGATATTTGTATTTCTTTCTCAGTCGCTCTTTTGTTGATTTTGTCATCAATGTCAGTGATATTTCTAACATAAGTAACTTTAGGATACATTGTTCTAAGTAATCGAACTAAAACATCAAATACAACTAAGGGTCTTGCGTTACCAATATGAATAAAATCATAAACTGTAGGTCCACATGCGTACATTCTAACATTATTTTTATCAATGGGATTAAAAACAGATGTTTTTTTTTCAAGGGTATTATATAAATATAAGTTATTCATAGTAACAACCACTCTTCAATTCTTGTTATTTAGTCGTTCAACAATTTTTTGTCTTCCCATTGTTAAAACTAGATTTGCCATTTCTGGACCATTATTTTGTCCTGTTAGACATAATCTAAGAGGTTTGAATAAATCTTTACCTTTTCTACCACTTTCCTTCATTAACAAACTAGTCCAAGTTGACCAAGTATTTTTATCAAAACTATCATTTGGTAGAGTTTTCAATGCTAAATGTGTGAACTCATGATCATCATTTATAGTTTTAATTTTTCCATAAACAATATCCCACCAAAACTTTATATCATTAAAAGTATTAATATTTCCTTTAATTAAATTCCAAAATTCTGTGGTTATTTCAAAATCTAAAGTATTTAATTGACCACTAATATCATCAAAATCGATTAATTGAAAAAATTTAGAATTTAGGTTTAACAATTCCATTTTATCAAATTTAGGTTTAGATTTTCCAAATTTATTTATATCAAAATCATCAATTATTTGATTTATATTTTTAAAAATATCTATTGCATCAGAGGTGCCAACCTTTGATAACAATGATGATATTGCCATTGGTTGAAAACCTTCTTGTCTTAAGTCTTTTAGTGACAAACTACCAAGTCTTTTAGAAAGACCTTCTCCCGAAATATCTGTTAATAATGATAAATGCCCTAACCTAGGTGGAGAGGATCCTAAAGCTTCAAATAATTGAATTTGCGCAGCAGAATTTGTCATATGATCTTCACCTCTCAAAATATCTGTCACTGCAAAATCGATGTCATCAACAACCGAGGCAAGGGTATATATAACTCTGCCATCTTCTCTTAAAATAACAGGGTCAGATAAATTGGACATATTATATTTACTTTCACCTTTAACCAAATCATCCCAATTTACGTCAATGTGATTTAATAGAAATCTATAATGAGGTTTTTTTCCTTTAGATTTAAGGTCAGCAATCTCTGAGTCTGACAATTTAAGAGAAGATCTGTCATAAATAGGCGGTTTTCCAGAAGATAATTGACTTTTTCTTTTTAAAGATAATTCATCAGCAGTTTCAAAACATGGATACGCTCTTTTTTTATTGAGTAATATTTGTAAAGCATTGTCATAACAAGATAATCTAGAGGATTGTTTTTCCAAACTGTCCCAGCCTATATTCATCCAACTTAAATCTTCTTTAATTGCATTTTCATATTCTATCAACGATCTTTCTTGATCTGTGTCGTCTATTCTTAGCATAAAATGACCATTATTTTTTCTAGCAAATAAAAAATTTACAAGTGCAGTTCTAAAGTTTCCAATATGCAAGTGACCAGTTGGACTTGGAGCAAAACGAACTTTCATTACAACTAATTCCTAGTTTAAAATAGATACTATATTTATCTGTATATACAGCTTGATCAATTCCAATTTCTAAACCCACTAGTTAGAGGATATCGTCTATCTCTACCAAAGGCCTTTTCTGTGACTTTTGGTCCAGGTGCAGATTGAAATCTTTTATATTCAGATCTTGATAAAAGCATAGAGATTTTTTTGACATCTGCTACTTCATAACCCTCAGCAACTATTTCATCTATTGATAAATTATCTTCGACTAATTTTTTTAAAATTGCATCAAGAATGTCATACTCAGGAAGACTGTCAGTGTCTTTTTGATCTTCTCTTAACTCGGCGCTAGGAGGTTTTGTTATTATTCTTTCAGGAATAACTTCACCATTTGGCCCTAAAAACTCCGGAGGTTTATTTGAATTTCTCCATTTACATAATCTAAATACATCACTTTTCCACACGTCTTTTATAACTGCGAACCCTCCACACATATCTCCATATAAGGTAGCATAACCAACTGCATATTCAGATTTATTTCCTGTTGCTAATACCATTGATCCATATTTGTTAGAAATTGCCATTAAAAGTAAGCCTCTTAATCTAGATTGAATATTTTCTTCCGTTATTCCTGGAGAAACATTGGGACCTTTAAATCCTAAAAGGATATTATCAACCGTTTCCATACCACTTTTAATATCTAAATACGAATAATCTATTCCTAAATTGTAAGATGCTAACTTTGCATCTTCTAGACTTTCTTGACTGGTATAAGGGCTTGGCATCATAACTGCTCTTACTAAATTTGGTCCTAGAGCATCAGTTGCAATTGCCGCTACTAATGCAGAATCTATTCCACCAGACATTCCAAGAACAACCCCAGGAAAACCATTATTTTGAACATAATCCCGTACACTTACAACTAGTGATTTATATAAAGCTTCTATATTTGAAGAAACACTATTAATATTTTCTTTGAAGGTCCATTTATTATTAATTTTTTGTAAATCAATTTTTATTACATGTTCTTGAAAATCATTTAATTGGATATTTAACTTACCTTTATCACTTAAACAAAATGATGCACCATCAAATATTAATTCATCTTGGCCACCTACTCTATTTAAATAAATTAAAGGCAATTTCGACTCTAAAACACGAGAAACAGCTACTGACATTCTCTGATCATTTTTTTTAATAGAATAAGGTGATGCATTAATAGAGAGTATTATTTCTGCTCCAGTTTCACACAAACATTCTATAACAGTTTCAGTCCATATATCTTCGCAAATTGGTAATCCAATCAATACATCTCTTACTTTAACTGGACCAGATAGTGAGCCAGGAGAAAAAATTCTTTGTTCATCAAATACACCGGTGTTTGGAAGATTATACTTATCTCTATAAGATAAAATTTCTCCTTTATCTAAAACAAAAACTGAGTTTTTAATTGATTTATTTTCTTTCCTGGGAGCACCTAGAATAATAGCTGCTTTACCATCATTAGTTAGTTTAGCTAGTGAAATTATTTCATTTTCAACAAGTTCTAAAAAATCATTTCTAAGAACTAAATCATCAATTGGATATCCAGTAACATATAATTCAGGAACAACAATTATATCAATTTCTTCACTTAAACTATCCCTAATTTTTATTAATTTGATAATATTACCCTTAACGTCACCAACTATCGGATTTAACTGAGCGAGAACTATTTTAAGATTGTTTTTCATAATTAACTCATCAAACAGATTATTATTATTAACGCCTAAGAAGAAATTCTCTTCCAAGCTTAACTTGAGACTTACCACCATAAGAAATAATGTCAGCTGTCGCGTAAGTTTCAGACCATCTGCTTGGAAGATATGATCCAGTCCCAATGACATCTACAGGAACGTTCGCCAGAGAAAAAACTTTACATTTTTCTGGACCAAATCCACTAGAAGCAACAATTTTAACTTTTTGAAAGCCTGCATTATTTAGTATCTCTCTTAGATGCCAAACTGACGCCGCCGAAACACCAGTGCCAATTAAATAACGAAGCTCTTGCTCTGTTCTGTATCCTCTAATAGACTCAGGAGCATTTCTCTCTAAAACCGCATAAGAACCTGCTACATCTAATCCTTCAATATACCTTCCACCATGAGTATCTAATCTTAATGACAAAGTTCCATTGTTAGCCAAATGTTTAAACGATCTGCAAATCATAAGACCATCAGTTATTTCTTTACCAAAATAATCAATTAAAACAGTTAATGGTTGATCAGGCCAAGTGGAATGAAACATTTCTGCAGCTTTTAAGGTCGAACCAGCATAACCAACTAAAGCATGAGGCATAGTACCTAAACCCTTTGTGTTTTGAAACAGGTGGGCCGTCTTATCTGTAGCACATCCTATAAATCCAATCGCATTCATTTCAGATTTAACTCTTTGAGATCCAATATATGCTCCATAAGCCATTAAATCGGCCATGTCTGTACCTGCACAATGACGAGCATCCATTGCTAGAAAAGATGTTTGACGTAAACTTTCTACCATAGATCTAGCATTATAAGCAGCTACACAAGTCGCTCCAATTTTTTGAAGTAAAGCTGTTTCTAAATCTACTAATAATAACATAGAACCAGATATATAGACCATTGGCTCTCCAGCTCCTACGTCACTTCCTTCTTCAAAACAACGATTAATATTAACGTTACCTTTTCTTTCTTTTATAATATGTTGAAGCCAATCAAGTGCTGGATTTAAAGCCGATATCACAGGTCTGCGCATAAAAATTGCATAAGTAACTTCAGTATCACCAAACTCAGCTACAACATCTCTAGTTCTTAAAAAGTATGTGTCTGTAACAGACGATAACTGGTCAGGATTTGGCCTTAAGTCATTTGGCCAAGATACTTTTTTTATTAGATTAATATTAGGTTTCTTTTTATTTTCAGCCAATTTCAAACCTTCAAGATACCGCCACAATTTTTTTTGCAAGGTTAGTTCTATTTTCTGCAAGCAAGTCAGCTACTAAAAACGCTAACTCCAAGGATTGAGTTGCATTAAGTCTTGGATCACAATGTGTATGATATCTGTCAGCTAAGTTAGCTTCATTTACTTCATACACTCCACCAACACATTCAGTAACATTTTGTCCTGTCATTTCAAAATGGACTCCTCCAGGTACAGTATGCATTTCATTATGAACTTCAAAGAAACCTCTAACTTCAGCCATAATATCATCCATTTTTCTTGTCTTAAATCCTGAAGATGCTTTTACCGTATTTCCATGCATTGGATCACAACACCAGCCAACGATCAAACCTGATTTTTTAACAGCTGTTATTAAAGGTTTTAATTTTTTATAGACGTCGGCAGAACCCATTCTAGCAATAAGAGTAAGTCGTCCAGCTTGATTTAATGGGTTTAGCTTTTCAATAAGTCTTAATAAATCGTCAGGATCTGTTGAGGGTCCACATTTTAAACCAATTGGGTTAGCTATGCCTCTCATATATTCTATGTGCGCTTCATCAATACTTCTAGTTCTATCTCCTACCCATAGCATATGTGCTGAAGTTGCAAACCATCCTTTTTCTTCAGTAATAGTGTCTTTTCTAGTGAGTGCTTCTTCGTAATTAAGTAAAAGACCTTCGTGCGAAGTATAAAATTCAGTTTCTCTAAGCTGAGCAGTATTCTCTGGTGTCATGCCACAAGCATTCATAAACTCTAATGATGAAGTTATTTGAGATGCAAGTTCTTTATATTTTATTGCTTCATTAGTTCCACTAACAAACTCAAGGTTCCATTCATGTAATTTAGTCAAATCTGCCATACCACCACCTGCAAAAGCTCTCAGCAAATTTAATGTAGAGGCAGATTTATCATAAACTTGAAGAAGCCTCTCTGGATTAGGTTCGCGTGCTTTATCTTCAAAGGCCATATCATTAACCATATCTCCACGATAACTTGGCAAAGAAACATCATTAATTACTTCAAAAGGGGAAGATCTAGGCTTAGAATATTGACCTGCCAATCTTCCTATCTTTATAACAGGTAAAGCAGAACCAAAAGTAAGCACAACAGCCATTTGTAACAACACTCTAAAGCTATCCCTGATATTATTAGCATTATGTTCTGCAAAAGATTCAGCGCAGTCACCACCCTGAAGTAAAAAAGCTTTGCCCTCTGCAACATCTGCCATTCTTTTCCTAAGTCTCCTAGCTTCTTCGGCAAATACTAAAGGCGGTCTAATTGAAAGTTCTTTTTCAACAGAGGCTACCCTAGCCATGTCGCTATATTCAGGAACTTGCTTTATCGGAAATTTTCTCCAAGAATCTATTTTCCAGTCAATCATCTTTTTTCCCTTTAAATAACTCAATATTAATTAAATTAATTAATAATTAAACATTCAATTAACAGAATTCAGCTAAATCTTCAATTACTCAGTTAAAATTTACTATTAAGATCTCATCGTTACAAATTCTTCTGCAGCTGAAGGATGAATTCCAATAGTGCTGTCAAAATCTGACTTAAGAGCACCTGCTTTAATTGCGATTGCTATTCCTTGAATTATTTCTGCAGAATCTGGACCTATCATGTGGGCCCCTACTACCTTTTGTGAATTGTCATCAACTATCAATTTCATTAATGTTCTTTCAATATTTCCAGAAATAGTATTTTTTAATGCTCTGAACTCGCTTTTGTATTCTCTTGCTTTGATACCTTTTTTTACAGCGTCTTCATAGGTAATACCAACTACTGCGATTGAAGGTTGACTAAAAACAGCGCTTGGAACATTACTATATGAAACATATCTGTTAATTTTTCCAAACTCACGGTCAGCAAAAGAATGACCTTCTGCAATAGCAACAGGAGTTAGTGTGATTTTATCAGTAACATCCCCAATTGCAAATATAGAATTGATATTTGTTTGATTGAAATTATTTACCAATACTTCTCCACGTTTACCTAAATGAACTCCAATCTCTTCCAAACCTAAATTGGAGACTTTAGGTAATCTTCCTGTGGCACCCATTACAGTTTCTACACTTAGGCTTTTGTTATTTGAAAGATGGATCTTATGCATTTGCCCTTCTTCTTCAATCTTTGAAATAGTAACTTTATTATGTATCGTTATTCCTTTTTGCTCCATTGAAGTCATTAAATGTTGCCTAATATCTTTATCAAATCCTCGCAAAGCCATGTCAGCTCTAAAAATAAGATGAGTATCTACTCCAAATCCATTGAATATACCTGCAAATTCAACTGCAATATAGCCAGATCCATAAATCGCAATAGAATCTGGTAATTCGAGAAGATCCAAAGCTTTATCTGAGTTAATCATGTAATTATTTCCTTCAAAGTTAGGAAAAGATGATTCACCACCAGCAGCTATCATGATTTTTTGAGAAGATAATTCAATTTTTTTATTATCTTCTTTTATTATTGAAACAGTATTTGGTCCTGTAATTTTACCCCAGCCTGAAATTAAGTCACAGCCTGAATTTTTTATTAAATTAACATAAATTTCATGCAGTCTATCTAATTCTTTATTCTTTTTTAGAATAAGTTCATGCCAGTTACTTTGAAAATCACTTACTTGCCAGCAAAATCCTTCTGCATCTGACACTTGTTCAGAAAATTGAGACGCATACACCAATAATTTTTTAGGAACGCAACCTCTAAGTACGCATGTGCCCCCAGCTCTATCACCCTCTACAACTAATACTTTGGCACCATATGATGCAGAAATTCTTGCTGTTCTAGTGCCTCCCGAACCTGCTCCAATAACAATAAGATCGTAATCAAATTTTGACATAAAATCTCCAAAATTCCCTAAAAAAGCTTGTTTATGTGCAATCAAAAAATTGCCTCTGCTTTCATTGTCATACCTGCATCTTTTGTACTCGTAAAGCAATTAACAGCACCATTTAATTTATTTTCAATATTTATAAACAAATCATCATTAGCGTATACCGGTGCAATACCTCTGTGAGAAAAAGATTTAACCTTGGCTTTTTTATACTTTTCTGCAGCTCTTAGCATCAATGTTGCTTGTAATGGCCCATGAAAAACTAAATCTTTGTATCCTTCCTCATTAGTTGAGTAAGGGTAATCATAGTGTATTCTATGCCCGTTAAATGTTATTGCTGAATATCTAAATAACATTGTTGGATGCGTATATATTTTTTCTTCATAATCTGATTTTAAAAAGGGTAAATTATTTTTAATGAAAGTAGTATTCTCATTTTTATTATAATCTCTATAGACAAGGTCATGATCTTCTTCAATCATTAATTTATTATCTACAAAGAATTCATACTTTGCAGTTACAAAACATAATAGTCCAGACTTCCCATTTTTTAAGTTTATATCAACTACCGTAGATTTTTTTTTAACTATGTCTCCAATTTTTAATGAATTTAAAAAATGAGTTCTACATCCTGCCCACATTCTTCGAGGAAGCGGTATTGGAGGAAGAAATTCACCTTTTTGAGGATGAGAGTCTTTACCTAACAAAGACGATTTTACTATTGCAGGTGCCAGAGCCCAATGAAGACCTGATGATGCTATGTCACCTTTTTGAGGGTCTCCTGGATCTTCATCAAGTGTTGCCCTAAATCTTGTTTCCAAACCTTGTGAGACTTCATCAAATGCTATCTCATCATTACCTATCCATGATTTTAATTCATCAATATTTATTTTCATATCATCCACTTTATAATTTTTAATATAAGATTTAATTTAATATATTGAAAATTATAATCTAAAACAAGATAACTGAAATAAATGTTTGAGGTTACATATGAATGACATTCTTAAATTAAACGTTGGTATTGCTGGATGTGGTACAATGGGATTACCTATGTTGGAAGTTCTTTTAAAGAATGGAGTGAATGCTTTTGGTTATGATGTAAAATCAAAAGAAAATTTTCCAACTTTGAAAGAAAATTTCATCTCTTCAAAAGTAAATTTTTTTGAAAAATCAGATATTATTTTTAGTGCTGTTAGGGATATAAATCAAACCGTAGAACTTTGCGAGGGTAAGAATGGACTTTTTAAAGTAAACACCCAAAAAATACTTATAATTAGTTCAACTTTATCACCAGCTTTTTTAAGTAACTTTATTAATAAAGTTCCTGAAAACATTACAATTATTGAAGCTCCGATGTCTGGTGCTCCCATGAGCGCCAAGAACGCAACATTAACATTTATGGTTGGATCTTCAAAAAAAGAATTTGATAAAATTTTACCAATTTTGGAGATTTTAGGTAAGAAAATTCATCATATTGGTGAATTTGGATCAGGAATGTCCGTCAAGGTATTAAATAATTTTGTTGCATCATGTTCTGTTGTTGCAGTAAGGCATGTTTTGTCTGAAGCTAAAAATCTTAATATTACTACAAAGCAGCTACTTAATATTCTTAATTGTTCATCTGGCCAAACGTGGTTTAGTGAGAACTTAGATAATATAGATTGGGCAAAAGAAAGTTATACCAAAAACAATACAATTGCCATTTTGGAAAAAGATGTAAAGAGCTACCTAGATGGACTTGCAAATTCAAAAAATAAAACAAATAGTGCAATGGTCAATTTTCAAAATGCTCTTATAAAAGGATTACAAAACATTCCTAAATATCCAAATGATGATTAATAAATTCCAAGTTCAATCCCATAGGCAAATGTTAAAACATATTCCTCTACTTGATTAATATAATTGTCACTCCAAGTACCTTGAAAAATGAGGGGAGGTAAAACTTGTTTCCAACGTAAGCCTGTTAAAATTTTATCTATAGCAAGTTTGCTACCTTCTCCATCTAATCCAGCACGAATATAATATACAATTGGAAGACCTTGTGTTTTTTCTTTTAACTCCTCATAACACCGATCAAAAAAATCTTTAGTTAAACCAGACATATAACCAAAATTTTCTGTAGTTCCAATAATAACACCATCTACTAAATTAAAAGAGGCAGTATTTGTTTCTAATGAATTTAACATTTTGAAATTAATATTTTGACTAAAATTGTAAAGAGTATTTTCAATTTTATCGGATAATTTTATTGTATTAGCAGAGGGAGAATGATGAATAAATAAAATATTTTTAGATTTCATTTTTATATATAATCATAGAAATATTATTGAATCATCTGTTAGGAACATCAAAGTGATTTAAAAATTCTACCAAATTTTCGAGAGGTTGTGCTCCTACTATACTTTGTTTTTGGTATACATAAGTAGGCACTCCAGTAACCCCATAAGTTCTAGACTTATTCCAATCTTCGTCTATATTTTTCATAAAAAGTCGATTTTTAATAACATTTCTTGCCTCTTCAGGATCTAAACCAGATTTAGAAACAACATCTAAAATTACACTTTCTAAGCCTACATTCAAACCTTTTACAAAATAAGCTTCAAAAAAATTATCATGAATAGATGTATTATTGTCTATAGACTGGGCCCATGCACCAATTTCTTGAGCTAATCTACTATTGTAAGTATGAGTTCTAGCGTTATATGGAAGTCCTTCATTTAACATCAGTGCCTTCATTCTTTCATTTTTTTGATCAATATCATCTTGATTTGATCCAAAAAGCTCAAGTAAAGTTTTTCCTTCAGTTGGTGTTTCAGGATGAAGAGGAAAATGAATTAATTGTATGTCAATTTTGAATTTTTTTTTGATTTTTTTAACTCTTGAGTCACCTAAGTAACACCATGGACAAACGTAGTCTGTAAAAACTTCTAGTATTCTTTTATTCATTTGATTATTCACAAAACCTAATTCCAACTAAATCCAGTTGTTCTGAGATAAAAATGAAGTCCTTCATCCTGCACAACAAAACTCATCATTCTTTTAGAACCTCTGTTATGATGAGAATGCAGTTCAGTTCCTGGTGTAATTAAAACTACCCCATCTTCCCAATTTACTTTTTCATTTTCAATTTTTGAGTAAACTCTTTCCGCTTGTATTGCTAATGTAAGAGCGGCTCCATTATGTCTATGAGCCCTTTGATCTCCTCCAGATTCAAGAGTGTTCAAAGCCGTATTAATCATTGGTATTGTGTTTCTACTAGGTAGTGTTTCTGGAGTAGAAAATTGAATAGCAACACCTGCTGTTTCTTTTGTTTTAGGTCTTTTATAAATTTTATTTAAATTTGATTGAATTTTATCATTTGTCCAATGTGTAGATTTAATAGAATTTGTTCCATTAACGTTAGGTACTAGCTTTTCAAAAGACAGAATGGGCTCATTAGTTACACAAAATAAAATTGAGTTTTCAGATAAGGTTCTATGTTTGGTTTTCTTACCTCCAGGTAAACAAAAAACGTCACCACATGACCATTCAATTACATCTTCATCATTCAATGTTGTACCCCTCCCTTCTAAAACATAATAAATTTCTCCAGAAGCTATGAAGTTATGGCTTATATCGTCACCTTTTTTTAGCCTTATGTACCTTGCAAGAATTGATGGAATAGTTGCTGGATAGGGTGTTGATAGTACATCAGAAATATCAAGAGGTATTAGTAAACTGTTTTTGTCAAAATCATAAGCCTCTTTTTTTTCACTTAAAAACTTATGTCTTGGTACCTTTGGCCAAGACCAATCAAACACGTTATCTGGGCTATTATATATCGCTCTTTCCTGAGCACTTTCTTGAGCACTTTCAAGTTTTATTCTGTTTACATCATTCATACAATTTCTCCAGATAAAATTTTATTAATAAATATGCTAATTAAAATTAATTAAATTGTAAAATTAATTGATCCTCTTCGATTACAATTATATGTTAGAAAAAGGGGGAGTTTATGAATATAAAAATTAATAAACTATCCGAGCATACTGGGGCAGAAGTTTTTGGTGTTGATCTGAAATCAATTTCAGATCAGAGAGTTATTAATGAGCTTACTAAGGCCTTTTCAAAATACTCTGTATTAGTAATAAGAGATCAAAATCTATCACCCAACGAATTCTATGAAAGTGCTAAAATATTTGGAAAAGTTTTTAAACAACATAATAAAAAGTTTGCTTTAAAAGAAAATGATTTAGTTCACTATATTTCTAACAAGGACAAATTTGAAGATGGGAAAATTTATATCCCAGGTGAAGGATATCATACCGATCATAGCAATGATATAAGTCCACCTAAAGCTACTATTCTACATGCTAAATTATTACCATCATATGGGGGTGATACCCAATTTGTTAATATGCATCTTGTATATAATCAACTACCCGATGATTTAAAAAAAAGCATACAAAATTTAGAAGCAATGCATGTTTATCAGAGTACTCATAGCAAAAGAAAATTGATGTCATTACCTAGAATTACTGAAAAAATAAAAGAAGTAATCCATCCTCTTGTGAGGATACATCCTGAAAATAATAAAATTTGTCTATACATAAATCCCATTAGAATAGAGAAAATTATAGGTTTGACAGATAATGAAACACTTGCATTATTGGATAATCTAATGAGTTATGTTTATAAAAAAGAAAATGAATATAGGCATAAATGGCTAAACGGAGATTTTGTCATATGGGATAATAGAATATTAATGCATAAAGCAAACGGTGACTATGATATGAATGAAGACCGCTATCTATTTAGAATTATGATCCAAAATGAAATCTTTGAAAGGACATAAATTGCAAAATTTACAAGGTAAAAATGCTATTGTTACGGGAGGTTCTAAAGGTATTGGTAGAAGCGTTTGCCTAGCTTTAGCCAATGCTGGAGTTAATATTAATGTTTTAGATTTAAATAAAGATCAAGGATTAAATACAGTAAAAGAAATTATAAAATTAAATGTTAAAGCTGAATTTTATGAAATAGATGTAGCCCAAGAAAGTGAATGGATTAATTTTGTTACTTATTTAGATACAAAAAATAAATCAATAGATATTTTGGTAAATAATGCAGGTATTTGGTTAGGAAAAGAAATAAGTAATGTTTCAATCGAAGAATATCATAAATTGATATCAATTAATTTAACCGGTGTGTTTTTAGGTATTAAGCACCTTATACCCTTCCTTACTAAAGCAGGAGAGAAATCTAATTTTGGAAGCTCAATTATTAATCTAAGCTCAGTTGCTGGGTTAGTAGGATCACAACTCGATCCATTATATTCAATGACAAAAGGTGGAATTACAACTTTCACAAAATCAATGGCAATATATTTTGGTAAAAAAAAATATCCTATTAGAATTAATCAGGTCCATCCTGGTATTATTGAAACAGATATGGGAAGTCAAGTTGCTGAAGCAAGAATTAAACAAAACCCAAGTATGACTTTAAAAGATTCATATTCAGCAGGTATATTGCAAACGCCTCTTGGTCGTCTAGGTACTGCAGAAGAAGTCGCTAAAACAATATTATTTTTATCATCAGACGACTCAAGTTTTATGACAGGTTCCAGTCTTGTTGTTGATGGTGGATTAACTGCTCAATAGTAACATTTAAAAATTGAATAATAGAAAGAAAATTTACCCATGAAAAGAGATCTAAAAGAAAAAATTGCTTGGATTGTAGGTGCTGGTTCTGGGATAGGTCAAAACGCTGCTGTTAAGCTATCTTCACTTGGAATGAAAGTTATACTTTCTGGAAGAAATATTAAAAATTTAGAAGAAACCGCTAAAAACTGTAAAACTAAAGCCTCAATAAAGATGATGGATGTTACTAATAAAACATTAGTTAAAGAAACAGTAAATCAAATAAAAAACGAATTTCAACAAATTGATGTATTGGTAAATTGTGCTGGAATAAATATTTTAAATAGAGATTGGGATTACATTAATGAAAGTGAGTGGGATGACGTGATTCAGACCAATGTCAATGGCTTATTTTATTGTTGTAAATCTGTTATTCCAATGATGAAAGAAAAAAAAGATGGTTTGATTATTAACGTTTCATCTTGGTCAGGCAACCATGTTAGTCTCTTATCAGGTGTTACATACACATCATCAAAACACGCCTTAAATGCTATGACTGAGACTATTAACATGAAATATTGTAGTGTGGGTATTAGAGCTTGCGCTTTATGTCCTGGTGAGGTTGCTACAGATATTTTAGACAAAAGACCTAAAAAGCTCTCTTTAGAACAAAAAAAGAAGATGCTTCAACCTGATGATTTGGGTGAAACAATAGCTTTTTTATGTCAAATGCCAAAACATGTTTGTATTAACGAATTAACTATTAGTCCAACCTGGCATAGAAGATATATAGCAGATCTTGGAATTGAGGAATTATGATTTAAATATTCAATTTTCTATTTTATCTTGTGTCTTATTTTGAAAATCACTTGCGTCATGCCTTTCATGGAGTTGAGAACCAGGATAGCCACTAATTTTATTAACCATTCTCCCTCTTTTCACAGCAGGTCTTTCGTTAATGAATTTAGCCCATCTTAGAACATTTTTATAAGACTTAACATCCAAGAACTCCTCAGCTCCATATAAACGGCCTAATACTAATGCACCGTACCATGACCATATTGCCATATCCGCAATAGTATATTCATCATTACAAATAAAAGTTTTGTCTGATAATAACTTATCTAAAACATCTAGTTGTCTTTTTACTTCCATAGAAAAACGATCTATCGGATATTCAAGTTTTTCAGGTGCATAAGCGTAAAAATGGCCAAATCCTCCACCAAGATATGGGGCACTTGCCATTTGCCAAAATAACCAGTTTAAACATTCCGTCCTTGCTTCAAAAGATTTAGGAATAAATTTTTTAAATTTATCAGCTAGGTACAAAAGTATTGAACCAGATTCAAAAACTTTAACAGAAGTTCCGTTTGTATTATCAGTTAAACTAGGAATTTTTGAATTTGGATTAATGTCCACGAAACCAGAACTAAATTGATCCCCTTTTCCAATTCTAATAAGCCATGCATCATACTCTGCTTCTTTAATGCCTAAATTTAATAACTCTTCAAGCATTACTGTTACTTTCACACCATTAGGGGTACCTTGAGAGTATAACTGAAAAGGATGGATACCTTTTGGAAGATCTTTTTCATAAGTAAAGCCAGAAATAGGCCTATTAATTTTTGCAAATTTACCACCATTTTCTTTTTCCCAAACCCATACGTCAGGAGGGGTATATTTTTGTAACTTTGACAATTGAGTTTCCTTATTTAAATAACTTTAGTTAATAACTTAAAGCGATTGGTTCTAATGGTTTTTTATCAAGAATTAAATCTGAACCTTTTTCGCCAATTAAAGTTGCTCCAGAGTGCAAATTAGCAGATAACATTGTTGGCATAATAGACGCATCGACAATTCTTAAATTATCTATGCCATAAACCTTTAAATCATTATCCACAACTGCAGTAGGATCTGTTTTTGGTGCCATTCTACATGTCCCCATTTGGTGATATGTAGTAGTCCCTCTTTCTCTTGCAATTTGTAATAAATCTTCGTCAGACTGTGCATCTAATCCAGGATATACCTCGTAATCAAAATAATTTGATAAAGCTTTGGAATGCATTAACCTTCTTGATAATTTTAGTCCAGCTACTACTACTCTTTTATCTTCTTCTGCATCAAGATAATTTGGTTGAATCTCTGGGGCTTCAAATGGATTATTACTTTTAGCTTTAACCCATCCTAATGATTCTGGTCTTTGTTGCCAGGCAGCAACCGTAAAACCTGGTTCAGTGTCAAGAGTTGATTGCACCCCTTCTTTGTAGGAAGCAGGTGTAAAAGTCATTTGCAAGTCATGATTTCTTATAGACTCGTTAGAATGCCAAAAACAATAAACTAAAGTTGGACTTAAGTTGACAATTGATTGTTTTCCTAAAATATATTTACCAATTTCTTTCAAGAGCTTAAACCCTCTGGATTTTTCATTAACTGTTTCAACATTCTTAGCTCTTGCAGTCATTCTAGGTGCAAAATGATCTCTTAAATTCATGCCAACACCCTTTAAGTCATGAATTACATCTATCCCGATATCTTTTAAATGTTTACCAGAACCAATGCCTGATAAATTTAATAAATGTGGTGATTTAATAACTCCTGATGACAGGATAACTTCTTTATTAGCCTTTAAAATTATTTTTTTACCTCTAACTCCACCTTTGAGATACTCAACTCCAGTAGCAGTTTTGTTTTCAATAATAATCTTTGTTACAAATGCATCAGTGATTATATCAAGATTTTGTCTAGATTTAACAGGCTTCAAAAAAGCTTTAGATGCACTTACTCTAAATCTACCTTTTGTGGTTCTTTGAACATATGAAACACCCTCCTGAAATTGTCCATTATAGTCTTTGTTTAAAGGTATACCTTGTTCAATAGCTCCTTTTATAAATGCTTCACAAAGTGGATCCCGGTATTCCAAATCAGTTATTGGCAACTCGCCTTTTGATCCTCTGTAAGTTTCATCATGCTCACCTAATCTTTTTTCATATTTTTTGAAATAAGGGAGTAAATCAGAGTAACTCCAACCTTTATTTCCCTTTTGAGCCCAGACATCAAAATCCATATTTTGACCTCTATTGAAAACCATTCCATTTATTGAGCTTGATCCACCTAATGTCTTGCCTCTTGGAATATCAATCACTCTTCCTGCCGTTCCCCAACTTGGTTCAGATTTAAATAACCAATTTACATTTGGATTAGTTAGAGTTTTCATAAAACCAGCTGGTATATGAATAAATGGATTCCAATCAGGAGGGCCTGCTTCAAGTAAACAAACTTTGTATTTCCCGTCTGCACTCAGTCTGTTTGCCAAAACACATCCAGATGAGCCTGCACCAACAATAATATAGTCAAAACTATTAATCATTAATATATCCAGTTTAATCGTGATTAAATAATGTTAATTTAAACATACTAATTTATCATTTTATTTATACAAATAGAAAAGGTAAATTCTTAATTCAAAATAAATCTTTAATGTATTACCAGGATTGCAACCACGTCACTAATTGATCTCTTAAACCTGTTGAAACTAATATTGCTTGAATATCATCGAAGAAAAAAAATATTAAAGCTGATAAAATTATTCCAAATATGAAAGTCATAATAGTTCCTAAAACAATATATTATATCAAAATTTAAAAAACTTGAATAATTTTAAAAAAAAAATAATATTAAGATATAACTATTGGAGAAAAATTATGGCTAATGATAATTATACTTTTAGTGAAACATTAAAATCTGAGCTATATTTAGCCTTGTTGATGTTCATTCCTCTCACTTTTACAATAACTGGATTATTTTAAATACCAAATATTACTTCTTCATCAAAAAGCTTTGCTATACTTTTTTCGCTGTATCCTAACTGTAAAATAATTTCTTTTGTATGCTGTCCCAACGATGGTGCTATTGATAATTTACTTCCACTAACTAACTTTGGCATACCTGGTATATTTGGAACAGGCCACGATTGATCAGTAGTAGGTTGATCCAGCCATGAAATTAATTCTAGTGCTTTAGTTTGTTCACTATCTACAAATTCTCTATAGTTTTGTACTTTTTCATTCTGAACTTCAAATTTGTTTAATAAATTTTTCCAATATTCCGTTGTTTCTTTAATGAAAAGTTTTTGTACTTCCTTAGTCAGAATAGCTTCATGTTTTCTTCTTAAAGAGTTAGTTAAAAAGCGCTTGTCAGTAAGAAAATTTACCCATCCAACAGCATTACAAAATTTGGTAAACTCATGATTCTTCACAACGATAATCTGTATCCATCCATCTTTAGTTTGAAAAGTTCCTGATGGTGAAGAAGCATGAGTGTAAGGCCCCTCCATGTATCCACTCATAAGTCTTATCGACTGCATAGCTGCTGCAGCCTCCATTAAACTAACTTCAATTTTCTTTCCAATATCTTCTTTAATTCTGGCAAATAAGGCTGAACTTACTAATTGGGTTGCGTACAAGGCGGTAGTCATATCAAAAATTATAACTGGTGTTCTATGTGGGATATCGTCAGGACCTTTGTTTTCTGACATAAACCCTGTAAAAGCCTGCAAAACAGGATCCATAGCTGGTTTTGCGCTCATAGGACCTTTTTGACCAAAGCCTGAAATAGATAAATAAATTAATTTAGAATTAATATTTTTTAACCTTTCATATCCATACCCCAATCTTTCTATCACCCCTGGCCTAAAACCTTCAATAAACACATCACATTCATTGATGATTTTGTCTAATATAGGCTGACTTTTTTTATTCTTTAAATCGAATACTATACTTTTTTTACCAAGGTTTGCAGTTACTGAAAAAGCAGAATGTTGTCCATATTCTTGACCAAGATTTCTAGCCCAATCTCCATCTTTTGGCTCAATTTTAATAACCTCAGCTCCATATTGAGCTAAGAGCATTCCACAATAGGGCCCAGCAACTCCTTGAGAAAAATCTATAACTTTTAACCCTTCATAGGGTTTTTCATATGACATAAAAGACTTTCAAAATATTTGTAAACATTATTGCTTATGTTTTATTTTACACAAGAATAATTTTTTATTTGATTTGAATTAGTTGAATTTAATATAATTACAACTTATAGAAATATTATCCCTAAAAGAATTCAATTAAAAAGAGACTGATTTGAAACAAAACGTGAGTATATACTGGATACGACAAGATCTTAGGTTAAGTGATAATCCAGCTCTAAGTGAAGCTAATAAAACAGGATCAATAATTCCTATTTTTATTTTAGACATTGTAAATTCTAAAGAACATATAACAGGAAATGCAGGTAAGGTTTGGCTACATTATTCATTAAATGAACTAAACAAACAATTTGGTAACAAACTAATATTTTCTAAGGGAGACCCTGAGGAAATTTTAACTGACCTTTGCAAATCTGAACTAATAAATAAAATATTTTGGAATAGAGTTTATGAACCTTGGAGTATTTCAAGAGATAAGAGAATAAAAGAAAATATGAAAAAAAAAGGTATTGAAGTAAATACTTTTAATGGATCACTTTTATGGGAACCTTGGAATGTTTTGAAAAATGACGGAACGCCCTATAAAGTTTTTACTCCCTATTATAGAAGAGGCTGTCTAAATGCAGTTGAACCCAGAAGACCATTAGAAAAGCCAAAAAAGATAAATTTTCACGAAGTGAAAAACTTTAAAAGCTTGTCTATTAATCAATTAAATTTATTGCCGGCACATTCTTGGAAAGAAAAAATAATAAGCTCATGGAATGTTGGAGAAAATGCTGCCAAAAATAGATTAAATGAATTTGTTAAAACTGAAATCGAAGGTTACAAAGAAGGTCGAAATTTTCCATCTAAAAAAAATGTATCTAGGCTTTCACCACATTTGCATTGGGGTGAAATTTCACCAAATACAGTATGGTTTAAAGTTTGGGATTTAAATAAATTCGGAATTAATCATCAACAAGATACTGACACGTTTTTGTCAGAAATGGGATGGAGAGAATTTTCTAATTACTTATTGTTCTATTTTCCTGATCTACCTAAGAAAAATTTACAAAAGAAATTTGATAATTTTGCTTGGGATGATAATCCTTTATTTCTAAAAGCATGGCAGAATGGTCAAACTGGATACCCAATAGTGGACGCTGGAATGAGAGAATTATGGTCAACAGGCTATATGCATAACAGACTAAGAATGATAGTTGGATCCTTTCTGGTAAAAAACCTATTACTCCATTGGCATGAAGGCGAACGTTGGTTTTGGGACTGCCTTGTAGATGCAAACTTAGCTAGTAACAGTTCGGGTTGGCAGTGGATTGCAGGTTGCGGAGCAGACGCAGCTCCATATTTTAGAATTTTCAACCCTATTACCCAAGGTCTAAAATTTGATCCAGATGGTCATTATGTCAGAAAATTTGTCCCAGAAATTTCTTTACTTCCTAATAAATATTTATTCAATCCCTGGGAAGCGCCCGATGACATTCTAGAAAAAGCTAATCTAAAATTAGGAGAAAATTATCCAAAACCAATTGTAGATATAAAGGAATCTAGGCAAAAGGCACTTTCTGCGTTTGCTAAATTGAAATCATCTTAATATGTATCAAAGGTTATACAGATATTTATTTTATATAATCTTGTTTGTATTGACTTATCTTTTTTATATATTTCCTTTTGAAACTCTCAGTCAATATTTATCAAATGAAACAACATCCATAAAATATTTAATAATTAACACAACTATATTTTTTATACTTATTGTCTATTACCTAAGATCACATAGTACGTTTATACCACTTAAGATATTCGTATATGAAGGTTTAGGGATTGGTTTTATAAGTTTTTTAATCATTTCAATTAGTATTTTAGTTAGTTCACTTATCACTATTAGTGAAAAAACAATAGGCATAATATCATTATTAATAATAATAATAATATCAATTTATGGAATGTTTAACGCTAGAAAAGTAATATTAAAAAAGATTACTGTAAAATCATCTAAAATTAATAGAAACTATAATATAATTTTTATTAGCGACGTACATTTAGGTACAAATACTTCAAAACATCTTTCAAAAATCTTAAATAAAATACAAACTTTAGAATATGATTTTTTATTGATTGGAGGAGATCTAATAGATTCCAGTTCCTTTAAATTAAATGATCTAAATTTATTAAATAACATTAAAAAGGATATATATTTTGTTAATGGAAACCATGAATATTATCTAAAAGATTTTAAAAATAAAATTGAGCAATTAAAAAAATTTAAAATTAAAGTTCTTAAAAATTCAAGTATACAAATTAACGAAATAAACATAATCGGAATTGATGATTTACAAAGTAAATTTTCTAAAATAAGTTTTGTTGAAAAGTTGAATAAAAAAAACTTATTTAACTTAGTCCTTTCACATAAACCTGATATTTGGGACAATATAAAAAATAAAAGTGATCTTATGTTGTCAGGACATACTCATAATGGTCAGATTTTTCCATTTAACTTTTTAGTTAAATTAAAATTTAAATTTATTTATGGAATAT
>OCZA010000128.1_pt1 | contig 26687 bp, 24 predicted proteins | sample 1539021 | NCBI WGS metagenome assembly OCZA01 (sample SAMEA2619376, study PRJEB22493) | marine metagenome | biome: marine biome (ENVO:00000447); feature: surface water layer (ENVO:00002042); material: "saline water (ENVO:00002010), including plankton (ENVO:xxxxxxxx)" | depth 5 m | reverse complement strand
CATGTCCTTTTGCAGCCCTTATCCACCCTCGCACTGATAAAACAACTGTAACAGGATCAGACGAAATTAATTCTGTTTCATCAAAAGCAGAAGCTTCTTCTCTTGTGACTATAGGACTATTCCTTTGATCTCCATAAATCTCTGCATCAGCTTTTAACTCTTTTTTTATTAGCGTCTTGAGGCGACTTTTGGAACCTAATAACTTTTCTAAATCTTTCCTCTCAGAATCAAGATTCCCTTGTTCTTCTTTTATTTTTATTTCTTCAAGCTTCGCTAATTGTCTCAGCCTTATCTCTAAAATAGCATCAACTTGGACTACGCTTAATTTAAATTTTTTCTGTAGTACTTTCTTCGGATCATCTTCATTTCTGATGATATTAATCACCTCATCAATATTTAGGTAAATAACTAGAAGACCTTCCAATATATGAAGTCTATCCAAAACCCAATCCAACCTATACTGGAGCCTTCTCGTTACTGTTTGAGATCTAAATGTAAGCCATTCTTTTAGAACGAGCTTAATATCTCTTGTCTGAGGTTTACCATTAAGGCCAATGAGATTCATATTTACCCTATAGTTCTTTTGAAGATCTGTTGTGGCAAATAAATGGTTCATTACTGCATCTTTATCAACCCTGTTAGATTTTGGTACTAGCACTAATCTAGTAGGGTTCTCTTCATCACTCTCATCTCTTAAATCTACTATCATGGGAAGCTTCTTTGCGTCCATTTGAAGCGCTATTTGTTCCAATATCTTGGAACTTGATGTTTGATGAGGCAAGGCAGTGATGACAATTTCACTATTTTCAATACTATAAGTAGATCTCATTCTTACAGATCCTCTACCTGATTGATAAATTTCCTTGAGGTCTTCTTCAGATGAAATTATTTCAGCTTGAGTTGGGAAATCAGGTCCTGGAATAATTTTATAGAGTTCTTCAACAGAAACTTTAGGTTCATCTAGGATTTTAATGCATGCGTTTACAACTTCGTTTAGATTGTGGGGAGGTATGTCCGTTGCCATTCCGACAGCTATTCCTGTAGCGCCATTCAATAATAGATTTGGTAACCTCGCAGGCAATACAGTGGGTTCTAGAAGTGTTCCATCGAAATTACTATCCCAATCTACCGTACCTTGCCCAAGCTCTTCTAAAAGACTTTTTGCATACGGCGAGAGGCGGCACTCGGTATATCTCATTGCAGCAAAAGATTTTGGATCATCTATGGAGCCCCAATTGCCTTGACCATCAATAAGTGGGTATCTGGTCGAGAAAGATTGAGATAGAAGGACCATTGCTTCGTAAGCGGCAGTATCGCCATGAGGATGAAATTTACCTATTACATCTCCTACCGTCCTGGCGCTCTTTTTATATTTAGCTGCTGAACTTAGCCCTAACTCGGACATGGCATAGATAATTCTCCTTTGTACCGGTTTAAGTCCATCACCTATATGAGGTAAAGCTCGATCAAGGATTACGTACATTGAGTAATCAAGGTATGCCTTCTCGCTAAACTGACTTAACGATTGTTGTTCAAGTTTTTCAGACATTAGCTAAGTTTCCTTTATCTTCAAGCCATTCTTTTCTATCTTGAGACCTCTTTTTTGATAGCAACATATCAACCATTTGAGATGATTTATCTCCATTTTTAACTGTAAGTTGAACCAGTCGTCTAGCTCCAGGTAACATAGTGGTCTCTCTCAGTTGGGAGGCATTCATTTCTCCTAGACCTTTAAATCTTTGAACTTCTATTTTTGTTCTTTTATTTTTCTTCTGTAATTCGTTCACCAAGTTATCTTTCTCTGGATCATCTAAAGCGTAATACACATCTTTCCCGTGATCAATTCTGTAGAGAGGTGGCATAGAAACGTAGACTCTTCCTGCTTCTACTAGAGGTCGAAAATGCTTTAAGAAAAGAGCACATAATAGAGTGGCAATGTGTAGTCCATCAGAATCTGCATCAGCTAAAATGCAAACTTTGCCATATCTGAGTCCGTCTAAATTATTGCTTCCAGGTTCAACGCCAAGAGCTATTGCAATGTTATTTACCTCTTGAGAAGCTAATACTTCACTAACATCTACTTCCCAAGTATTCATAATTTTGCCTTTGAGTGGAAGAATAGCTTGGAAGTTTCTATCTCTTGCTCTTTTGGCAGATCCGCCAGCTGACTCCCCCTCCACTAAAAATAGTTCTCCTTGTTCTGGATCATCACTAGTACAGTCTGTTAATTTTCCAGGTAATGCGGGTCCTGATACTATTTTTTTTCTATCAACCTTCTTATTGCTCTTTTGTCTGGCCTGAGCATTAGCGATACATATTTCTGCAATAGTTTCACCTTCTTCTGTATGTTGATTGAGCCAAAGGCTAAAAGAATCTTTAATAATCTGTGAAGAAATATTTGAGAATTCTTTAGATGATAATCTTTCCTTAGTCTGACCAGTAAATTGAGGGTCTTTTACTTTTGCCGAGATTATGGAGCTGCAGTTTAGCCATATATCATCAGCAGTTAGTTTCACACCTCTGGGAATTAAGCTCCTAAAATCACAAAACTCTTTTAGAGCTTCAGTAAGTCCTGATCTTGTGCCATTAACATGAGTACCTCCTTGAGAGGTGGGAATTAAGTTTACATAACTCTCAGATATAGGGTCAGCTATTCCTTGTACCCATTGAAGTGCCCATGTGAGACCTCCGTCTTCTGAAAGATACTCACCTTCAAAGGGATCTGAAGGAACTACTTCCCCTCCTTGATTTGAAGCAGCTAGATAAGAGGCGAGCCCATCTACAAAACACCAACTTTCTGAATTTCCTGTATTTTCATCAGAAAAAGAAATCTTTAAACCCGGCGAAAGAACTGCTTTAGCTTTTAAGGCAGCAGTAAGTTGAGATGCAGATATTTTCGCATTATCGAAATACTGTGGATCAGCTAAAAAAGTCACCTTAGTGCCAGTATTCTTTTGTCCTACGCTATCGATAGTTTTGAGATCTATCTTTTTTTCACTATCTTCAAATCTTATTGAATACTTTTTTCCATCTCTTTTTATCTCTGCTTCTAGATGAAGAGACAGAGCATTTACAACAGAGACACCTACTCCATGAAGGCCTCCTGAAAATTTATAATCTTCATTAGAAAACTTTGCCCCAGCGTGTAGCCTAGTAAATATCAATTCAACCGCAGGTATCCCTTCATCGGGATGAATGTCAACTGGCATACCTCTTCCGTCATCCTCTACACTCAGAGATCCATCTTTGAACAAACAAACACTGATCTTAGATGCAAAACCTCCAAGAGCTTCATCAATACTGTTGTCTATTACTTCAAGAGCTAGATGATTTGGACGAGATGTTTCGGTGTACATGCCCGGCCTTTTTTTGACAGGATCAAGTCCCGAAAGGACTTCAATTGACTTTGCAGTATATTCTCTTGCCATTTGGTTTTAGCATATTATAACCTCTGGCCAGCAAACTGAGTGACTAGAAATTAAATATTATTTAGAGATGAAGAATTATTTATTACTATCAATCAGAGGGTTATTATTAAGCAGCACTGAAAAAGAATAATGTGAAAATAAAAATTACTCGTTTTGTCGATGAACCAATAATACCTCCATTTCTTGAGCAAGAGATCGGCTCTAATATTAATGGTCCATCTTTAATAAGAGTACCTGATTGGATTGAAGACTCTTTAGGAAAATACTATTTATACTTTGCAGATCATAAAGGAGATAGGATAAAACTTGCTTATTCAGATAGGCTGGAAGGACAATGGAAAATTCTGGCAGGTGGAACTTTAAAACTTGAGAATTCCTATTTTTTAAATGAGAAACCACCAATTCCTGATGAATTTAACATAAACGATTTGAGAGAAAGAGATGCTCATGCTGATCATATAGAACACATACCTAAAAAAATTGATGATCTGACCATTCCCCATATTGCTTCGCCAGATGTACATGTTGATGGAACTAATCAAAGAATAATTCTGTATTTTCACGGGTTAGATGAATTTGGTCTTCAAAAGACGAGAGTAGCGACATCTAGAGATGGCATAAATTTTGTTGCTATTAAGAAAATAGTAGGATGGCCTTATTTCAGAAAATTTACATACAAAGGTAGCGATTACGCAATTTCAATGCCTGGTGTTATATATAAGAATACTGGAGACATTGAAGATTTCACTATTGTTAATCAAGTCATGGAAGAAGATACAAGACACAGTGCGGTGATGGTTTATCAAAATCAATTACTTGTCTTTCACACCAGAAAAGGAGACAAGCCCGAACGTATACTTCTTTCAATAATTGACCTTTCATTACCGTCAAATAATTGGAATGCTTCAAAACCTATCGAGGTTCTTAAGCCTGAGAAGGTCTGGGAAGGTGCTCTTTTACCGAACTATAAATCTGTAGAAAGTGCAATCAACATACCGGTTAATCAGCTTAGAGATCCCGCAATTTATTCTGAAGATGATAAAAACTATCTACTTTACTCATTAAGAGGAGAAAATGGCATTGGTATAGTTGAATTTTCTATTGAAAATTCTTAAAAGTCCCCATTTCACAGGGTTTTCACAATATATTCACAATACTTATATACATACATCATTTTAAATGATATCATGTAATTATAAATTATTAATTAACCAATGAAAAAAATAGAAAAAACAGCAAGAAAAGTATCTGAAGTAATACTGCCTACCCTTTACCTAGCACCAATGGTAATTGGAGCTTATGGTTTCATATCTTTCGTGCAATGGACAAGCTAATCTGCACTCTGCTGCAGTAAACCTACAAGATCACTAACTTTCCTTCTTTGATGCATAGATCTTAATAGCTCATATGCACTTAAAACTTTAACTCGATCCCCGCCACTCTCTAAGAACTCTACTTCATCGGATAACATACGCCTCAATTTCTGATTATTCTCATCATGAAAGCTTATAGTTCTACCTCCTAAGTCAGCTGACTTTAAAACTTCCAATTTGTCTTCTTTAATTCTTGAATTTGATAATAACCATTCGATAATATCTTGATTTTCTTTATCTAAAGAAGCGCCAGCTTCGTCAAGTTTCATAGCAGATATTAAAACAAGGGCGCCCCATGAACCCAAACGAGATCTCTCATATTCATCATCAATTAGTGGACTGAATCTATTAATTATTTCTTGAGCTGCATTTAAAAGAGCTATATTAAGATCTGGTTTCATATTTTACTTTCCAACGTATTCAAAATTACTTCTAAATGGATATCGCCAGGTATCCAGGCTGAGAATAAATTTATAGGATCAATATTTTTTCCAGATTTAAACTCATTTCCAGCTGAAATCCAGATGGCCATACCTTTGATAGCTGCGAAGAGTTCCCACCACTCCAGGTCTTTTTGATCAACTTTGCAATTACTGGAATTTTCCCACACCTCTAGGGCCTCATCTCTAGGTATCAAATATGCTGGACGGTCTCTATCTTGCCAGCTCCAAATTGGAGATAATGCCCAGCCTAAGTCTTCTAAGGGATCACCTAAATGAGCCATTTCCCAGTCAAGAATCCCCGTTATTTTATTCTTTGAATAAAGAAAATTACCGCTTCTATAATCTCCATGAACCATGCATACATTTTTAGATTCTTTAGGAGGATACTTATACAAATATCTTATGCCGGCTTCTAATATTGGCTCTACTCCAATTGAATCTTCTTCTATAACTTTTACCCATTTATCCAATTCAGTTTTCCAAAAAGGTTGATCTAAGTCAGCAGCAAAAGTTTTAAAAATTTCACTATCTATTTTCTTTTTAGTTATTTCTCCAAGAATTGACCAAAATTGAATACCTATATCATGCTCATAAGGAGAATAACTATTTGGAGTAAATGGATTAGCAGCTTCGCCTTTTAATTCCCTCATCAACATAAATGGAGCATTGAATGTAGAGTCATCTTCCGACATATCAATCAAGACGGGTACAGGAACATTTGATTTTTGAAATGCTGAATAAGCCAAATATTCAATTCTTTGTTCCGTTTCTATAAGAGAGCTTTCTTGAGAAATTCTTAAAATTAATCGCTCTTCACTGTCCAAACTATCTTTGACACTAATCTTGTAGGTTTCTCTACTTGCCCCCCCAAAAATTCTTTCGAAACTTAGTAAAGAAAATTCTTTATTAGATATTTTTGAATAATAAGAGAGGAAAGATTTCGAGAGTTCTTCAGACATGCGCCTAGGTATCTAAAAGACTCTCAAATCCACTTGTTAAATGAGGACCTATGAGAAGTTGTTCTAATGCTCCTATTCCCTTCTTAGATGATTTTCCTTCCTGAAACTCTACATCACAAATAGCTTGAATATGAAGGAAGGGTGGATCATGTGGATCCTTACTTAGATCATAGAAATCATAAAGTGATTGATTTTCGCCATGGAACTGCCCATGACCCCATTCGGGATGCATATAACCTAATCCACACATAAAAATATGATATTTAGGAGTTAAAGACCAAGTTACCTCAACGCCATCTTGTTTTAAAGCTGAGAATCGGGCTTTTGAGATTCTTCTTGTTCCATCTTTATATTCAATTTCCTTTTTTAATTCATATAGTTTGAGACTTTCATTCTCATCTTGCAGAACAGAATGACAATTCATTGCATATCCCTGTTCATCGTCAACGAAATAGAGGTGAGAAGATTGATCTATAAAATTTACTGGAGCCCATAACCAGTAAAATTGGGGTAGTTTAATTGGCGGAACAATCTGAGAATCTTGCGCTCCAACAGGTCTAATGCCCCAGGATCGATCGCGAGTACCTACATATTTTTTTTCAGACAAATCTACTTTATTATTTTTGAAATTTATAACACCATTCCAATTACCATGTTGTGTCATACGGGTTGAATCCATATAAATTCGAGGGCCATTTTTAATAGTCATTCTTGGTTCTTCCATAGGTTCAAATCTACCTACAAAAGTTAAATTTGCTGATAGTTCTTTGTCTTTATCGTCTATAACTATTTTTAATTTCTTGAGGGGCTCTAATATTTCTATCTTAAAAGAACCCACCTCTATTTCCATTCTCTCGTGGTTCAGTACATCTGAATATCTGAAGTTGTGTTGAATGCCATCTAGCACCAAAATGAAACTAGCATCTTTTATATTAAGATTTGGGTAGACACAAAACGCTGCTCCAAAAAATATACTCCCATCTTCGCTATAACCATTGAAAAAATATCTATCATAGAAGTTTCTTTCGGTCCCAACTTCGGCAACTGGTGTAGGTAACTGATGAATTGGAAAATCGTCCCCTTTTGAGATCATTTTTATATCCTAACTTTTAGTTCTGAAATTCCAGCTAAAAAATTAGAGGGTATTCTTACCGGATCTGATATTGAGTGAATATTAGGAAAACGATCTAGGAGCTCCTCAAATAAAACCCTTATCTGCATATGGCCTAATCTATTACCTAAACAAAGATGTTCTCCAGCACCGAATGCAAGATGCTTTTTAGCATTCTCTCTTTCTACTCTGAATAAATGTCCATCTTTAAATATATCTTCATCTCTATTCGCTGAGCCGTACCACATTACTACTTTATCTCCAGCTTTTATGTCTTGACCTCTAATATTCGTATCTTTTGTTGCAGTTCTTCTGAAATAGATAACAGAAGTCACCCATCTCAACATTTCATCAGTAGCATTTGAAATTAAAGATGGATCTTTCAAAAGCTTTTCTCTTTCTTCAGGATTATCAGTTAATGCCATCAAACCTCCAGTAAGTGTATTCCTAGTAGTTTCATTTCCAGCAATAACCATCAATAGAAAGAAGCCGTCTAGCAACTCTGGGGGAAGTTCTCCTCCCTCAATCTTAGTATTGGCAACCACGCTCATGAGATCATCTGTCGGGTTTTTCCTTCTTTCTTCAATCATGTCTCTTCCCATCTTGAAAAGTTCCATATAATTTACCCATATTTGAAAGGCGTTATTAGGATCTTGCTGTATTGAGGCATCAGTTAGATTGTTTACTAGATCTCTTATTTTAGGTCTCTCAGATTCTGGAATTCCCATCATTTCACAAAGGACCCACAGAGGTAATTGTTCGGATATTTCAGTAACAAAGTTAAATTCTCCTTTGTCTTCAACATTTTCAAGAAGCTCACGTATCTTGAGCCTCATATCACCTTCAAGTGTTCTAATGGCTTTTGGTGTAAAGCTGGGTGCTACCATTTTTCTGTAAATTTGATGATCTGGAGGATCCATTCCTATCATATTCCCAATTATTGCAGCTACGGCAGATGGATCTACCACCTCAGGATCACCCATTGTCATTAAGTGTCCGCCGACTGCTGATGAAAAAGTCATCGGATCCTTAGAAACTCTTACTATATCTTCGTGTTTACTGAGAGCCCAAAAACCAGGCTCAAAATCTAGACTTTCCTCATGCCAATATATTGGCGCTTCTTCACGCAGTCTTTTGAAGATATCAAATGGTTGACCATTGATAAAAGTCTCCCATTTATCTAATTCACAGATTTGTCCTATGTCATAAATAGGCTTGGTCATCTTCAAAGTTGTTCTAGTATCGTTTCAGCTGAACTAACATCTAAACCAGGACCGGATTCCACGTTTAAAATTGAGACTACCCCATCATCTATCACCATTGCATATCTTTGAGATCTTGTTCCCAGACCAAATCCACTCCCATCCATTTCTAGGCCTATTGCAGCCGTAAATTCTCCATTTCCATCTGATAACATCAAAACATCATCGCCTACTTTCCTATCTTCTCCCCATGCGTGCATTACAAAAGGGTCATTGACAGAAATACATGCAACAATATCAGCACCTTTATCTTTCAAGTCGCTATTCTTTTCAAGAAATCCAGGTAAATGTTGCACGCTGCATGTTGGAGTGAAAGCTCCAGGAACTGCAAATAAAACAACTTTTTTTCCTGCAGAAAGTTCAGTCAAAGAAACTGGTTTAGGACCTTCAGAGGTCATGGTTGTTAAATTAATTGAGGGTAATGTATCTCCAACTTGTATTGTCATTTTTTCTCCTTAGTAAAATATCATTATAGGCTAAGAATTAATTTTGTTGCGAATCTAAGAGGTGTTATAGTAGACTAATACACCTAAAAGGTTTAAAAAATGCGCTCTAAAAACATAATAGTCCCTTTCTTTTGCTTGATCTTTGTAACAATGACGAGCTCAATCAGAGGAGAAAATCTTTCTGAAGTTTATGAATTGGCACTTAAGAATGACCCCTTGTTGAGAGCTGCTGAGGCTTCTTACCGATCGGGAAAAGAGAATAAAGCTCAAGGGATAGCGGGTCTTCTTCCAACACTTAGTGTGTCCGGAAGCACTAATTGGAATGAGTATAGAGTTGAAGAGCAGCTTATAGACCAATACAACTCTAATGCTTACTTTGCTAATTTGAATCAACCAATTTTTAGATTAGATAAATGGTTTCAATTTGAAAGAGGTACTGCCTTGTCTGAAGCAGCAGCTGCAGAATTTGCTTACCAACAACAAGAAACTATGATCAGGGTAGCTTCAGCTTACTTCAATGTTCTAAACTCAATTGATAGCTTAAATGCTGCTAAAGCAGAAGAAAAAGCAATAGGCAGACAAAGAGATTTAGCTAAAAAGAGATTTGATGTTGGCCTAGCAGCAATTACAGAAGTTCAAGAAACCCAGGCAGCATTCGACTTAACAGTCGTATCGAGAATTGCTCAAGAATCGCAACTAGATACAGCAAAAGAAACTCTAACTTCAATAGTCGGTAGAGATATAAGCCTGCTTTCTCCATTAATAGACGAATTTGAAATATCTTTGCCCGATCCATTGGATCGAGAGAGTTGGGTATCTTTAGGTATAAAAAATAATTATCAACTCAAAGCTGCTAAACTTCAAAGAGACGCCGCACAAGCAACAGCTAGAGCTTCTGCTTCTAATCATCTTCCCCAAATAGACCTAGTTGGAAGAATTTCAACAAGTACAACAAAACAGGGTAAATTCGGTGGCTTTATTCAAAATCCATTATTTGGAGTTGAACAAGACACTAGGCAATATTCTATTCAGTTTAACTTACCATTGTTTGCAGGAGGAGCCATTAGCTCAGCAAGAAGACAAGCTTACGCTAATTATGATCGATCTAAAGAACAAGCCATTTATTCTGAAAGATCAACGATCAGAGATGTAAGGTCCAATCACTTTGGCGTGCAGACACAAGTAGCTAATGTCACTGCTAGAAAGCAAGCCCTCGCGTCTGCAGAATCTGCTCTTGAAGCTACGCAAGTCGGCTATGAGGTTGGTACAAGAAATACCGTAGATCTGCTGGATGCTCAAAAAAGAGTCTTTCAAGCTCAAAGAGATTACGCTAGCTCAAGATATAATTATATTATTTCTATGCTGAGACTGAAGGCTTCTGTCGGAACACTAAGCCCTGATGACCTCATAAAAATAAGCAATCAAATGAACTGATGATTCTATGAAAACTTTTCTAAGAATTCTCGTTCTCATAGCTTTTACCTTAATTATCCTTAGTTTCTTTGTAACTCGTGATGGACATGTAGTTACTCCAATTGGTGATGGCCAAGTAATTTTAGATTCTGGAACTTATGAGGCTTTTCCTCTACCAATTTATGCTTCAAATATGGTTGATTCGAACTATAAAAGTTACTTTATAGAAGTCGAACAAGGCTTGAAGGTTCATGTAATAGAGGCAGGAGAAGGGTTCCCTGTTTTTTTAATGCATGGTAACCCTACTTCAGGGTTTTTATATAGAAAAGTAGTAGAAAAATTACCTCTGAATAAAGTAAGGGTTATTATGCCGACCAGTCTGGGGTTAGGATTCTCTTCAAAAATACCGGCTAGTGAACACACTGCAGAAAATCATATTTACTGGATAAATAATGTCTTGAAGGAGCTTGAACTTAAAGAATTAGTATATGCAGGACAAGATTGGGGAGGACCCATCGGTATGGGTGCATTATCTCTTTCTCCTGGATTACTTAAAGGAGCTGTTTTACTCAATACGGGGTTTAATGCTCCTAAAGTAAATGCTGATCTGTCTCCGGCTCATGCATTAGTCAAAACTCCAGTAATTGGTGAACTTTTGCTAGAGGTGATCTTTTCTATATTCGAGAGATTGAAAAGTGTACAAGGAAATCCTGATTCATGGACCTCAGAAGTTGCTGAACTTTATGGAAGGCCTGTTTATGAAAGTGGAAATTCCAAGGCACCTCTTGCAATGATGAGAATGGTACCCGATGGACCAAATCATCAGAGTGCTCCTTCGATGCGCCGAATAGAAGAATACGTGAATACATTAGAAATTCCTGCCGAAATAGTTTGGGGTGAAAATGATCCAATTCTAGGAAGAGCACTTCCCATAATGCAACAAAATTTTCCAAATGCACGTCTTACAAAAACTACTGCTGGTCATTTTCTTCAAGAAGAGGTTCCGAATGAGATAGCTGAAGCATTGATAAGAGTAATTGAAGAAGTAACTGATTTACAAACTCAGAAAAATTAGTTTGAGCGCAAGTGCCTGAATTACCTGAAGTAGAAACAACCTTAAGAGGGATTGAACCTCACATAATCAATAAGACAATAAGTTCGGTGATAATTCGCCAACCGTCCTTGAGATGGCCTGTACCTAAATCTTTGATCAAAAGAAAATTACAAAAGAAAAAAATTGAAAGCATAAAAAGAAGAGGAAAATATCTTTTACTTACGAGTTCAAATGAAAGTCTAATCATTCATTTGGGGATGTCTGGAAGTCTTAGGATAGCCAGAGAAGATAATCTGAAAAAACATGATCATATCGATATTTGCTTTGAAGATGGGACCATTTTGAGATACTGCGATCCTAGAAGGTTCGGTTGCTTTTTATGGTCAAAGGATATCGATACACATTTTCTTTTAAAAAACCTAGGACCAGAGCCTCTAGGTAATAGCTTTAGTGGCGATTATCTCTATTACAAATCTAGAAAAAGAAAAGTTCCCATTAAAAATTTTATAATGAATTCTAAAGTTGTAGTTGGAGTTGGAAACATTTACGCAAGCGAGGCTTTGTTCTCAGCCGGGATTAAACCTTCATGCATGGCAGGTAAGGTACCAAGGAAAAAATATGATTTACTCGCAAAAGAAATTGTACATATTCTTAGAAAATCAATTGAGGAAGGAGGAACTACATTACGTGATTTTGTTGGCGGAGATAGTAAACCAGGCTATTTCAAACAAAGTCTGAGAGTTTATGGCAGAGAAGGAGAAGAATGTTACGAATGTTCTTCAATTATTAAAGGAAAAAGAATTGGACAAAGAGCCAGTGCTTATTGTCCTAAATGCCAATCTAATTTTTAAACCTTTCCTGTAAAGCTTCCTTGACGACAGGGTCAACAAATGAATCAATTTTACCGCCCATAGAAGCAATTTCTCTAACTAGGGTCGAAGATAGAAATGAAAATTTAGCTTTTGGGGTCAAGAATATACTCTCTAAATCAGGAGACATTGCTCTATTCATATTTGCTAGTTGAAATTCGTACTCGAAATCAGAAACAGCCCTTAAACCTCTAATCAATATATTAGATTCTTGCTCCCTTGCAAGATCTACCACAAGGCCAGTAAATCCAATTGCCTTAACCTTTTTATTTCCTTCAAATATTTTATCAATGTGTTCAATTCTCTCTTCAAGAGTAAAAATAGGTTTTTTTGCAGCACTAGTTGCAATTGCTATTGTGACTTCATCGAAAAGGTGTAAAGCCCTCTCAATGATATCTATATGACCCAAAGTTATTGGATCGAACGTGCCTGGATATAATGCTTTTGCCATAATTTACTCCCTTAAAGAATTATTTTCTCATATAAATGAATTATTCGCATAAACCTTATTAATTCGTTAGGTTAAAACGTTGAAAACTCCAGCGTCACTTTATATACTATACTCTGTAAATATACGATTATTTAACAACTGCGCGCTTCCTAGGTACATTTAATTAAAAGGGCAAATTAATGAGCAATAATGACGAAAATAAATGTCCGGTTATCCATGGTTCTCTCTCGAGCTATAAGGATGCTGGTACTACAAACCAAGATTGGTGGCCAAATGCATTAAATTTAAGTTTACTGCATCAGCATGATAAGAAATCTGATCCAATGGATGAAGATTTTGACTATGCAGAAGCATTTAAAAAACTGGATTATGATGCTCTCAAGAAAGATCTAACTGATCTAATGACTGACTCCCAAGATTGGTGGCCTGCAGATTATGGACACTATGGGGGTTTCTTTGTGCGCATGACATGGCACGCAGCCGGAACTTACAGAATAGCCGATGGTCGTGGTGGTGGAGGAACAGGTGCTCAGCGTTTTGCACCTCTCAATAGCTGGCCAGACAATGGCAATCTAGATAAAGCCAGAAGGCTTCTTTGGCCGGTCAAACAGAAATATGGAAAAAGTATAAGCTGGGCTGACTTATTGATCCTAGCAGGAAACGTCGCTATCGAATCAATGGGAGGTAAAACTTTTGGATTTGGTGGAGGAAGACCAGACATCTGGGCTCCAGAAGAAGAGATTAATTGGGGCTTAGAAACTGAATGGTTGACTAATGAGCGATATAGCGGGGAAAGAGATCTTGCTAATCCTCTAGGGGCTGTACAGATGGGTTTAATCTATGTAAATCCGCAGGGGCCGGATGGAGACCCTGATCCAGTTGCAAGCGGAAGAGACATTAGGGAAACCTTCGGCAGAATGGCTATGAATGATGAAGAAACTGTTGCATTAGTTGCCGGTGGACATACATTTGGAAAAGGTCATGGAGCTGGTCCAGATGATAATGTTGGTGTTGAGCCTGAAGGAGCTTCACTAGAAGAGATGGGTTTTGGATGGACTAGTTCTTATGGTTCTGGAAAAGGAGCAGATACTATAACGAGCGGATTTGAAGGTGCATGGACCTCTAACCCAACACAATGGGACAACGGTTACTTTGATTTACTTTTTGGTTACGAATGGGAACAAGTTACAACTCCAGCTGGAGCAATAGTTTGGCACGCCATTGATCAAAAAGAGGAAGATATGGCACCTGATGCTCACGATCCCTCTAAAAAAGTCCCTACAATGATGACTACTGCTGATATGGCACTTAGAGAAGACCCAATTTATAAAGATATTTCTAAGCGTTTCCATGAAAATCCTGATGAATTGGCTGATGCATTTGCAAGGGCTTGGTTCAAATTACTTCATAGAGATATGGGGCCAAAATCAAGATACTTGGGACCCGAAGTACCTGAAGAAGAACTAATTTGGCAGGATCCAGTTCCCGAAGGAAATTCAACTTATGACGTTGAAAGTGTAAAAGCTAAGATTGCTGAGAGTGATCTAACTATACAAGAGATGGTTGAAACAGCCTGGGCAAGTGCATCTACTTATAGAGGTTCGGATATGAGAGGTGGTGCAAACGGCGCAAGAATTAGATTAGCGCCTCAGAAAGACTGGGAAGCTAACAAGCCAGAACAGCTTTCAAAGGTATTAAAAGTGTATGAATCAATTTCTACTGAAACTGGTGCTTCGATTGCAGATGTTATTGTTTTAGCGGGAAATGTAGGAATAGAGAAAGCTTCCGGAGAGAGTTTACCCTTTACTCCCGGTAGAGGTGATGCTTCGGACGAACAAACAGATGCTGAATCTTTTGCTGTTTTAGAACCTGTTTCAGATGCTTTCAGAAATTATCATAAATCTGGAACTAATCTACCTTCTGAAGAACTGATGTTGGATAAAGCTCAATTGCTTGGACTAACCGCTCCTGAAATGACTGTCCTTATAGGCGGCATGCGATCATTAGGTATAAGTAATGATGGTCTTGGAGTTTTTACAGAGAATCCAGATAAACTGTCTAATGATTTCTTTCAAACGTTGTTAGATATGTCGGTTAAGTGGAAACCAAATGGTACCGGAAATTCTTACGAAGCTTCAGATAGAGTTTCTGGAGATAAAGTAAGAATTGCTTCGAGATCTGATTTAGTTTTTGGCTCTAACTCTCAATTGAGAGCTATAGCAGAGGTTTATGCTAGTTCAGATGCTGAAGCGAAATTCACTTCTGATTTTATCTCAGCTTGGGATAAAGTTATGACAGCTGACCTAGTCTAGTAAAGACTTAAGAACTAAAAGGGATTAACTATTAATTGTTAATCCCTTTTTTTGTTTCTAGCATAGATAGTTTCCAAGCCCTGTAGCCAAAAATAATAATTACTAAATAACCGACGAAGAGTAAAGCTGTAAGAAATAAGTCTCTCGATAAAAATAGGAAGACAGATATAAAGTCAATTACAAACCAATAGATCCAGTTCTCAATAAGTTTCTTGGCTACCATATAAGTTGCCACCACAGCGCCCCAAGTTGTTATAGCATCAAAATAAGGTAGGGCTGCATCTGTATGATTATCTAATATATAGCCGGATGTTAGAGATAAGAATAAGATCAGTCCTAAGGCTTTTAAATGACTGCTTAGCTGCCAAGTGCTAACAACAAGAGGTAATTCTTTTGCTCTCCATTGAGACCACCCATATAAGGCCATCAACATATAAAATATTTGTAAATAAGCTTCCATATATAGTCCTGCTGAATACATAATAAAGAAAAATATTGATGAACTTAGTATGGCAGCTAGCCAGCATAGAATATTTTGCTTAACTGCCAATAAGAGGTAAATAATTGCTAAAGAAACTGCGATAATTTCCATAGTTGTTATTTAGAAGTCATAGCGGAATGTAACTCCATAATTACGCGGATCTCCATGACGTTCATATAAAGTATCTTCAAAATTCGGCGGCTCATTGCCAAAATAAAATCCTCTTAAAGAATAATATTCATCAAATATATTTCTTATCCAGAAGTTCAAGTTTATATTTTCTTTCTCATATATCAGATTCATATTTGTAAGAATGTAATCATCAGAAGAATTATTATGTGAATCTGAGTAATAAAAGTCACTCTTACCATTTATGTCCAATAAAAACTCTACATTATTTGATATTTCCCAACTTAATCCTGCAGAAAAACTATAGTCGGGTGCGTGTGCTTGCTCCCTTCCCTCTAGATCTGGTCTTGATTGATATTTTCTTATTTCTGTTTCAAGTATTCCTAGATTAAGGAACATATTGACTGTGTCTGAAATTTCAGAATCTAGACTCATCTCGGCACCATAATTTAAACCTTCAGCTGCATTTTTGGTCAAAAACAAGAATGTATTTGGATCTTGTGGGTCAACTTGAGTTGATGACAGAACTTGTTGATCTGTTCTGTCTGAATAAAAAATTACAAAATCAAGAAATGTTTTTGAAGAAACAAAGTATTTATTTATTCCAATCTCGTAATTAGTTAGGTATTCGGGTGAATAAGATATTGCTTGTACTAATGAAGAACTGCTTACCCCAGTTCCTAAATTAAACCCACCCTGCTTATAACCCCTTGCAGCACTTACATAATATTTAAGATCATTTTCTAGAGAATTAATAAGAGATATTTTTCCTCCATTCATTGAATCGTCCGGCGTAAATAACTCATTATTTGAGTCTAAATAATCTGCTTGCCAATCCTCCCATCTAAAGCCTAAAGATAACTTTAAATTTTCACTCATAAGGTAATCTAAGTTTCCAAAAACAGATTTACTCTCTGAAGAGTAATCACTCGAGAAAAATGATTCACTATAGAAAGTTTCAAAACCATCGTTTGGATCTCCATAAGCTCCATCATCTCTTCTATTATTTGATTCATCAATTTCATTAAATGAAATTCCAACTATCCATTGGATTTGATCAGCAAAAGTTGTTCCAGATTTGTTAGATAGAAGCCTAAGTTCGAAATTAGATGTTTCCCTTTTTCTGAGAGTTTCAGAAAAATAATCATAAACGTAAGGAAAGTGTGACTGCGCATTGCCCCAGTCAGCATCGTAGCTGAAAACTACATCTGTATCAGTTTCAGAATATAAAACCTTTAGACTATTAAATTGATTAATTAACTCTAGATTGATACCCAAAGCATTAGAATCTTGAGAATCCATTCCAGGTCTGTCTGAAAGAGTATTTAATGAGCCATCAATTGTCCATATGTCTGCAGGGTCATCGAAATCATTATCAAAATATACTAAATCAAGAGAAGCAGTTTCATTAATTAACCAATTAGTTTTGAACCTAAGGGACTGCTCATCTTTTCTAGATGTATCATCTCTTTTTAAAAATAAATTCTCTCTGAAACCATCAAAATCTTCTTTCCTTATACTCAATCTTGACTTTAAATTCTTAGTAAAAGGAATATTAATTGAAGCACTCAAGTCATTCCTTCCATAATTACCTAGGGTTATTTCTCCATTTGCTTCAAATAAATCCTGAGGATCTTTAGTCTTTATATAAATCATTCCTGCAAGTGAGCTAGCTCCCATTCGAGAACCTTGAGGACCTCTATAAACTTCTACTTGATCTATATCATATACAGAGGCTATACCTGCCTGACCTGAAAAATCTATGTCATCAATCAAAAATCCTACTGAAGAATTAGGTGTTCCTTCATATCCGGAACGTTCTCCTATTCCTCTGATCTGAAAATATCTCGGTCTTGAATCACTTGCAGCAAAATTAAGATTTGGTACTAGATAAGTTATATCCTCAAAATGCTTATACTGTTTTTTTCTTATATCTTCATCATTTATAAGAATAAGACTACTATCAACATCACTTAATGTTGTGTCCCGCCAATCACCATTTACAACAATTTCATCAATTGCTTCCGTGTGAGCAGGTAAGAGAATAAAGAGAACTGGAAAAAATAAAAATATACGTTTTAGCATGCAATTCCTCCGCCATTATTGTATGGATCAGGTTCAAAGGGTTTCAATGATCTCAGGCCGAAGCCACCCCTTTGCAATATCTTAATTTTAACAAAAGCTTAAAATTTAGCCATAGTCTTATTAACAAATAGTCTTCTCTTATAAAAGAATATAAAATATCTGAGTCCGTCAATTTAATTCATAAATTAGTAGATATAAAGAATGTCGAGTTCTATAGAAAATCGTGATGTTAGGTCTATATCAATAGGTTCTAAAATTTCATTAATTTTTAAAGATAGTTCAATAATTGAAGAGCAACCTGCTCTCGTTGGAATAATAGGAATTGATAAAACTCAAGAAGATGAGGATTCTCATTTTCCTGAAATGGTAGATTTACTTGATAAGGTATGGATTCAAATTGGTGAAAATGAAAGAATATATGGAGATAAAAAAAGGAGTAATGAAGCAATCAAGGAAGAAATAGTTTTTAGTTTGAACGAACAGATGATTGAAGATTTCAAGCATACAGAAATGATGTACGCTGGTGTTAATCATCGTAAATATAATATCAAAACTAAAGAAATAGCTTTATCTACAGTGAAAAGTCTTGCTGAAGATTTTAAATAAAATATCAAATCTCTTCACGCTCTTTGAATAATTTTATGAAATTAAAAGAACTTAAAAAATTAATTGAAGGATGCCATCCTGAAGATCTTAATAATGATGTTGAGGCAGTTGTCATATCAAAAAAAGATAAGGTGTTTAAGACAGATAGTATTCGCTTAGATACAGACTCAGGAAGGATTATCATTGCTACTCAAGACTCAGAGCAATATAAGTTGAATAAAATAAATGCAGACAAAGAAATGGGATTTGCAAAGAAAATGCTATCTATAAAATCAAAGAAAAAGACAATAGCTGATATCTTAAATCAAAAGAAGTAAAACTGAGCTTAATCTAAGTACTTTTTGAGCTCCTCTTTCGCTATTGTCCTCATATGCACCTCATCCGGCCCATCACCTATTCGTAGGTATCTAATTGAACTGTAAAGACTAGCTAAAGGAGTATCTTGAGAAACTCCAGCTCCTCCGTGAATTTGTACTGCCCTTTCAATTACCCTAACCGCCATTGATGGTACTTCAACTTTCGGTTGAGCTATTTCACTTTTAGCTTCTTTATTGCCTAAAGTATCCATCATGTATGCCGCTTTTAGTGTTAATAATCTACACATCTCGATTTCATTACGGCATTTAGCTATGACATCAAAGTTACCACCTAATTCTGCAATTGCCTTACCGAAGGCTTTACGTGTTGAAGCCCGTCTACAAAGGAGTTCTAGGGCAAGTTCTGCAGCACCAATTATTTTCATGCAATGATGTATACGGCCAGGACCCAGACGACCTTGAGCAATTTCGAAACCTTTTCCCTCACCTAAAATAATATTTTCTTTTGGTATCCTCACATTATCAAATTTCAAATGGGCATGACCATTAGGTGCATGGTCTGAACCATAAACAGTTAGCATTCTTTGCAAAGTAATACCTGGAGTATTTTTTGGAATAATTATCTGAGATTGTCTTTGATGCTTAGGTGCATCAGGATTTGATACTCCCATAAAAATCATAAACTCACAGTCAGGCCTTCCATAGCCGGATGTCCACCATTTTTCTCCATTAATTAAATAATCATCACCATCTTTAGTTATAGTGCTAGCAATATTAGTTGCATCTGAAGAGGCTACATTGGGCTCAGTCATTGCAAACGCCGATCGAATTTGACCTTCTAATAAAGGTTTAAGCCATTTTTCTTTCTGATAATCGCTGCCGTACTTATCTAGAACTTCCATATTTCCAGCATCGGGTGCAGAAGAATTAAAAACTTCTGAAGTCCACCCAACACCCATCATCTCAGCAAGAGGTGCAAATTCAAGATTGGTAAGCCCATAACCCGCATCACCTGTTAAGGAAAAATTCCACAAGCCCTCTGCTCGTGCATCCCTTTTGAGTTCGTATAATGCTTCTGGAACTTGCCATGGATTACCTGACTCTCTAAAAGAATTCATAGCCTCAATATACTCTGTCTCTCTAGGTCTTATTTTTCGATCGATAAAGTTTGAGACTAGCCCTATAAGCTCTTTAGTTTTTTTCGTATGTTCGAAATTCATGGTTAATTAAAAATTTAAGTATTAAAAAAATGATAACATCATTTCTATAATTGGAGAGAATACTATGGACTTTAGAGATTATTCATTGAAAGAGTTAGTCAGCAATGTTCAAGGAAAGAAAATATCTGCTAAGGAGTTAACACAATCGGCTTTAGATAATATTGAAAAGTTTGATGGTGAATTAAATGCTTTTTGTTCCATAAATCCTGAAGATGCTCTTTTGCAAGCGGAACAAATTGATTCAGCAATTATGAAAAACGAAGAGGTCGGAATACTTGCTGGAATTCCAATCGGAGTCAAAGATCTAGAAGATGCAAAAGGATTCATAACCAGTTTTGGTTCAGAATTGCATATCAATGATGCCCCGGCCAATGAAGACTCAATTTTAGTCCAAAGAATGAGAGATCAAGGATGTGTAATTCTTGGAAAAACCAATACACCTGAATTTGGTCATAAAGGAAAAACAGACAATGTACCTTTCGGGACCACTAAAAATCCATGGAATCTTCAATATTCTGCAGGTGGCTCATCAGGTGGAACTTCAGCAGCATTGGCATCAGGAATGATACCTCTTGGAACAGGATCTGATGGTGGTGGCTCCATAAGGATACCTGCAGCATTGGGCGGACTATCAGGTCTAAAGACTTCTCAAGGAAGGATTCCTATAGGAGGAAAGACACCTCCAGGATCAGGTTTATTAACTGTAAAGGGCCCTATGGCTAATACAACTCAAGATAATGCTTTAGCTCTAGATGCAACAGTTGGGCCAGATCCAACAGATATTTTTTCTTTAGAATCAGATAATTTAAATTGGTCAGAAGAATTAATTAATGATGTACCAACAACTGCAATATGGTCACCAACGATGGGCTTCTCAACCGTAGATAAAGAAATTTTATCGAAATGCGAAAAGGCCATAAATTCTCTTGCGGAGGCAGGTGTTGAAATAATAGAAAAAGAAACTATATGGAACGAAAATCCTGTTGATGATTGGATGATATTTTGGGCGTGTGCTTGTGCGAGAAGACAGCAACATTTAATAGACACAAAAGACTTTGAAAAAATAGATCCTCTACTTAGATTCTTTATCGAAATGGGAACTAATATGGATGGAGCTTCATATGCTTCTGCAATAGATGCATGTCATAAGTTAGGCTATCAGTTAGAAAAATTCTTCGAAGAAGCTCCTCTAATTATTACACCTGCGACTTGTGGACAGGCACCTAAACTTGAAGGGGACGGTTTTGTTAATGGTAGTGAAACTCCATCTTGGGTTGATTTCACTATGGGTATAAATATGACAAGAAATCCTGCTGGTGTGATACCAATCTCTTTATTGGACTCAGGTCTGCCTGCTTCCCTTCAAATTATAGGAGGACAAAGACAAGACTTAAATGTTCTTAAAGCAATGAACTCTTTTGAAGAAATAATAGCTTTTGATGAAAAAGCAGATTTTCCTATAAATGTTTAAATCTTATTATTTATCGTCATCAAGCATAGTGGCATGATTCCACCACGCGAGATCAGAAAAAGCTCTTAAGTCTAATTCGTGCGTCCAAGCCGAGCGATGTTGTTGTGATAAATGATAATAGGTTTTTGCTATTTCTTTAGGAAGAAGCAATCCATCATGTTCCATCCCTTTTGTTTCTCTTAGCTGCTGATACATTTCAGGCCCCAACATCTTTCCAAGTGTATCGGGAGCATCAACAGCGCCGTCTACAATAATATGTGCAACGTGCACTCCTTTAGATGAAAACTCAGCATTTAGTGACTGACAAAGCATCCTTCTTGCAGCCATGGCTGCTGCGTGGGAATGCTGAGTTGCATTTCCTCTCATTGCGGCGGTAGCCGAAGTTACTAATATTGTACCTTTACCCCTTTCTACCATTAACGGACAGAGCATCTTCGCAACTCTAAATAGCCCAAAGCTTGCCATTTTCCATCCCCATTCAAATTCTTTATAAGTTGTTTGGCTTAGCAGCTTCATACCTGTTTGAGCTCCTAAGTTATAAATTACCACTTCTATTGGGCCAACTTCAGATTCAACCTTATTTATGACCTCTTCAATTGCATCCTCTTCTATTGCATTAAGAAGTTGTCCTGAAGCAGAGCCTCCAGAGGCTTCTATATCTCCAATTAATTTATCTAAACCTTCTTGATCAGAACGCCTGCATAAAAAAGAGTGATAGCCTTCATCAGCGAATTTAGCTGCGACTGTTCCACCGATTCCTGCTCCTGCTCCAAATACTAAACATACTGGTTTCATATATTTCTCCTCTACTTTCTAACTGACATCTACAGGTTGAGCTGTATGCATCAATGTTGCAACCAACTTACCCTCCAGATTAAATATTCTACCCTCCGAGGTAGCACTTCTGGTTCCCAATTTAATTAAATTTACTTTCATTCTAGCCTTTCCAAGTGCAAGAGGCCGATGAAATGAAATATTTAAATTAGTGCTCATAGGGGCCTTCTTTTCTTGATAAGCGGCAATCATTGCTGCAGAGGTAGCGTCATCTAAAGCAGCGGAAATCATTCCACCCTGAACAAAACCCATTGGATTTGCAGACATATTATTGAACTCACAAGAAAAACAAATTTGCTCTCCTTCAATGGAGTCATATTTCAAGTTAAAGAATTCCATAGATGGCCCACGAAACTCCTCGTTAAATTTTTCTAATAATTCTTCCATGATTTGTCTATCTTAATAGGAAAATGTAAAAAATATTAAAATATCTTTAAAAGCCCTCTTTTCCTAGCTTTCGATGTCAAAAAACATTAGTATTTACGCTCATTTTCAACTATTTCAGTAAATAATATGGATATAAATCTAAGCAGTGAAGATCTGGCATTTAGGGACGAAGTAAGATCTTTTTTCGAAGAGAATAAAATTAAATCAGGAGAAGACTACTTCTCTTGGAGGTTAGGTTGGTTTGAAAAGGCCAGAGAAAAAGGCGGTTGGGACGTACCTAAATGGCCTGAAAAATTCGGTGGTCCAGGATGGTCACCTACTCAACATTATATTTGGGAGCAAGAGACAGCAAAAGCGAACATTCCTTTTGATCTCCCATTTGGTCTAGGTATGTTGGCTCCTATATTGATGAATTATGGAGACCAAGAACAACAGGATAGATTCTTGCCGGATATAAGAGATCGAAAGGTAAATTGGTGCCAAGGTTACTCCGAACCTGGAGCCGGTTCAGATTTAGCAAACCTTAAAACAAAAGCTGTGTTGTCAGATGATGGAACATATTACACAGTAAATGGTTCCAAAATATGGACTACTCTAGCTCATGTCGCAGATTGGATATTTTGTCTTACGAGAACAGATGACTCTGGAATTAAACAGCAAGGAATTACCTTTTTACTATTTCCCATGAAACAAGAAGGTATAGAAGTAAAACCAATTATCACATTAGGAGGCTCGCATACTGTAAATACAGTTCATTTTACAGATGTAAAAGTGCCTGTTGAAAATAGAATAGGCGAAGAAGGAAAAGGTTGGACTTATGCAAAAGGCTTACTTGAACACGAAAGAACTGGATTAGCAGGTCTATCTAAGTCTTTAGTTGAGCTAGAGCAATTAAAAGATAATGCTAGATCCATACAAAGAGGAAATGGAAACCTCATGGATAATTCTAGTTATAGATCTAAAGTAGGTGAATTAGAAATAGATTTATTAGCAACAGAGTTTACTGAACTTAGAAGCTTAGCCTCTGCAGCAGCTGGTGGTGAACCAGGTCCTGAATCTTCTATCTTGAAACTTAAAGGAACAGAAATTAAGCAACGAATACAAAAACTCACAGTTGAAGCAAGCGGAATATACTCTTCAGCTTGGGGTGACAAAGGTGTTGGTCCTTCTTTTGCAAAAGGAGGAACGGCAGGATATTTAAATAGCCGATATTTCACTATCTATGGTGGAGCAAGTGAAGTGCAAAAAGATATTGTTGCCAAAAAAGTTCTAGGTCTTACAAAAGGTAGTTCAAAATGAATTTTGAACTTTCTGAAGAACAGAAAATGATTCAACAAAGCGTTGAACGTTTTGTTCAAGAGAACTATGACCTTTCCAATAGAATAAAAATAAGCTCAGAAGATCCCGGCTTTAGTAAAGAATACTGGTCTTCTATGGCTGAATTAGGTTGGCTTGGACTAGCGTTCAGTGAAGAGGATGGAGGATTTGGTGGTAATCAGATAGATACATTAGTTCTCATGGAGCAATTCGGTAAAGGATTAGTTCTTGAGCCTTTTTTAGCGAATGTAGTCTTGGGAGGAGGATCTATCAAAAGAGGAGCTTCTCAAGAAATAAAAGACTCTATCATTCCAAGTCTTATAGATGGCAGTTTACAGATTACGTTAGCTTATGCAGAAGAACAGAGTAGATTTGATATAGAGGATATAGCAACGGCAGCTAGAGAGGAGAATGATGGTTTTATCATCAATGGTAAAAAATCTATGGTGCTGAATGCAGAATCCGCAGATAAAATTGTAGTTGTTGCTAGAACGAGTGGTAGTCAGGTAGATGAAGAAGGAATCAGTTTATTTGTTGTTGATGCAGATGCAGAAGGAATAGAGAGAGAGAATTTTCCTACCGTTGACGGTCTAAGAGCTTCTGAAATTATATTTAAAGACGTAAAAGTTACTTCTACATCTCTGATAGGAGAAAAGGATAAAGGGTTTTCCATTCTTCAAGCAGTAGTAAATGATGCTATCTTAGCTTTGGCAGCTGAGGCTGTCGGTGCCATGGAAGTTCTATATAAAGATACAGTGGAATACACTCAACAGAGAGAGCAATTCGATCATCCATTATCTGACTTTCAAGTGCTTCAACATCGTATGGTGGATATGTTCATGGAGTACGAGCAGTGTAAATCTCTGTTATTTCGTGCCACTATGGAAACAGTTCAAGATCCATCGCTTTCCCAAAGAACGGTGCACGCGCTAAAACACTTAATTGGTAAATCTGGAATATTTGTAGGAGAAAGTGCAGTTCAACTTCACGGAGGAATGGGAGTTACTGAAGAGCTAAGGATAGGTCATTTCTTTAAAAGATTACTAGTGATTGACTCTCAATTTGGAAATGCTGATTTCCACTTAGATAAGTTTACTAGTCTTTAAAATGCAAATAGATTCTCCAAAAATAGATAATATTTTAGAGGATGCTGCTCAGCAAAAAGTTCCAGCTGTATCGGCTGCAGTTATATCAAAGGATGCAGACCTATACAAAGGTCACTTTGGTTTTAGGGATCTAGAAAATAAAGATCTAGTCGATGACAATACACTCTTTAGGATTGCTTCTATGACAAAAGCAATAACCTCGACATGTATTTATCAATTGATAGATAAAGATATTCTTTCTTTAGATACAAATCTTAAAGATTTTTTTCCAGAAATTAGTGATAAAAAAGTTATTCGAGGCTTTGATGATAATGGTGATCAAATATTATCTGATGTATCAAATGATATAAATATCGGACATCTTTTAACACATACATCTGGTTTTGCTTACGAAATATGGAACGAATCTATAGCTAAGCTGGTTGAGAAAGGTGATTTACAGAGTGCCTTCGCAAATAATGATGAATTTCTAAAAGCTCCTTTGGTTTTTGAACCCGGATCAGATTGGGAATATGGTATTGGAATTGATTGGCTAGGTGTATTAATAGAAAAAATCAACGACTGTTCGCTCCAAGAATATATGCATACTCATATTTTTGAGCCATTAGGAATGTCTAATACATCTTATGATCTAGATAAAAATAAACATTCAAGAGTAGCAAAAGTTTACGGAAGAAATAATGATGAATATTTAGAAATGCCTTTTGAGGTGCCTGAAAAATCTTCTTTTTACTCTGGGGGTGGAAATCTGATATCAAATCTTGAAGATTATTCAAAGTTTCTCAGAATCTTCTTGAATTCAGGTAAGGGCTCTAAAAAACAGATAATATCTGAGTCTTCAATAGCCTCAATGCTAAGTAGTTTGAATGAAGAGTTAGTAATGAAAAAAATGCTTACTCAAGTCCCCATGCTGTCCAATGATGTAGATTTTTTTCCTACATCGGCTAAATCATGGAGTCCTGGTTTTATGGTTAATCATGAAGACATTAAGTCTGGACGACCGAAGAATAGTTCTGGATGGGCTGGATTATTTAACTCTTTCTTTTGGATTGATCCAAAAAATGAAATTGCTGCATTAATCTTAATGCAAATGCTTCCGTTTTCTGAAGATGGCTGTTTCACAACACTTCAAGAATTTGAAGCTTCCATTTATAACTAAGAGAAAGAATGAAAAAAATCATATCATTAGCAACTTTTATCTGCCTTTTTACAAGTTGCGTCAATTCTTCTTTAAAACCAGATACCTACGATCGTGATTCAGTACAAAAAGTTTCAAATGTGCTCTATGGAGAAGTAGTTTCTCTAAAAAGAGTAACCATAGAAGGAGGAACTAAGTCGGGAACGATCGTCGGCGGTTTGGTGGGTGCTGCAGCAGGAAGTCAGGTAAGTGACTCTAAACCTGAGTCTGAAATTGGAGCTGTAATTGGAGGAGCTATAGGAGCTACTCTAGGTGGTAATGTATCTAAAAGCATTCAGTCAGTTGAAGGAATACAACTGACCATCAATATGGATGATGGAAGAACCATATCAGTTGTGCAAGAGACCTCTCAATACAACTTTTCCATCGGTGACTTGGTCGAAGTTATTTCAACAAAAGGTAAAACTCGAGTCTC